>Ga0316207_10001918_pt1 | contig 23285 bp, 22 predicted proteins | sample 6weekpyrite_MG_FD_204943 | JGI IMG/M metagenome (GOLD analysis project Ga0316207, IMG submission 204943) | Microbial mat bacterial communities from mineral coupon in-situ incubated in ocean water Damariscotta River, Maine, United States -... | ecosystem: Environmental > Aquatic > Marine >... | reverse complement strand
GCGCTAGGTGACTAGCGATGCGCCGTGCGGAATATAAAAAAGTCGCGAAGGCGTGGCGCTAGGTGACTAGCGATGCGCCGTGCGGAATATAAAAAAGTCGCGAAGGCGTGGCGCTAGGTGACTAGCGTTTTAAGGTGTTTTTCAGGGGGCCGTGGCGACGATGAACAGCCGCTGGAACGGTAAAATCGTTGTGCCGTTATGCTGTTTTTTATAGGCCTGCCGGACTTTTTCACCATAAAGGGCGAGGAAATCATCCCGTTCACGATCATCGTGACAAGCGTCCAGATAAGGTTTCAACTGGGTGCCTTTTGACCACCCCGTCACCGGGTCATCCCCACCGAGGACATGATAATAACAGGTTCGCCAGATATCGACGCTGGCGGTTATGGTTGACAATATGGCCATGTAGCCTTCGCCGGAAAGAACGGTATTTGTGCGAATTTTCGGGCCCAGACGTTCTTGCCACGGGCCTTCGGTGGCGGCTTCCCGGGCCAGCACATGGGTGTGTTGATGATAATTGTCGGGCATTTGCACGGCCAGCACACCGCCCGGGTTCAGGGTTTTCAGCAACCGCGGAAACAGCGTCCGGTGATCATCAAGCCAGTGCAGACAGGCGTTGGAATAAACGATGTCGGCTTTGTGTTCAGGCTGCCAGTGCCGAACATCGGCCTGGCTCCAGAAAATGGCATTGTCCTGAATGTGGCGGGCCTGTTCGAGCATTTCAGGCGAGTTGTCGATGCCGGTAATACGGGCGTCCGGCCAGCGTTTTTTCAAAACCGCCGTGACCGTCCCCGGACCGCAACCCAGATCATAAATGTGGCGGGGATCAACGTGTTGGATCTGGTTCAGCAAATCCAGCGCCGGACGCAGACGCGGATTTGCGAATTCAAGATACTCAGCCGGGTTCCAGTTAAAATTATGGCTGTGTTCCTGATGTTCCGGCATGGATCAGCCTATAGTTTAAAGGGAATATACAACGCCATATCCGGCCATAAATACAACAATATAACGCTGCCCAGCATGATCAGCAAAAACGGCCACACCCCTTTGACGACTTCGCCAAGGCGGGCCCTGCCGACGGCCTGGATAACGTAAAGATTAAGCCCGACCGGCGGTGATATCAATGCGCATTCGATCATGATCACGAACAGCACCCCGAACCAGATCGGATCGATGCCCATGCCGGACAGGGCCGGATACAGAACCGGAACCATAATCAGCAACATGGACAGGGCTTCCAGAAAAAACCCCATCAGCAAAAGCACCAGACAGACAATAAAAATAAACAGTGCCGGTTCGGAGATATTGGCGGTAATGGCAAACGACAATTCCTGTGGTATGCGGTAAAGCGTAATGGCGTGACCGAAAACACGCGCCCCGGCCAGTATCAGGAAAATCGTGACGGTTGTCCGCATGCTGTCGATGATGGCCTGTTTGAATTTTTCCCATGTCATGGCGCGCATGGCAAAAACAATAAGCAGGGAAAAAGCAAACCCGATCCCGGCGGACTCGGTCGGGGTGGCATACCCGGCATAAATGGAGCCGATAACGACAACAGCCAGCAACACCGTTGGCAGGGCGCGTTTGCTGGCATGAATGCGTTCCTGCATCGTTGCCTTGGACTGGGGCTGGTAACCACCGCCAAAGCGGGCGTAACCGAAACAGAACAGGATGAAAGCGCCGACCAGAAACAGCCCCGGACCGATCCCGGCCATGAACAAATCAACGATGCTTTCTTCGGTGATGACGCCGTAAATGATCATCGGGATCGACGGCGGTATTAAAATACCCAATGTGCCGCCTGCGGCCATCAATCCCAAAACAAAGGGGCGCTGATAACCGCGATCGGTCATTTCCTTGATGGCCACCGTGCCGATGGTCGCCGCCGTGGCCACGGATGATCCGGAAATGGCGGCGAAAATGCCGCACGATAAAATGGTGGCGACGCCGAGGCCGCCCGGCCAGTGCCCGACCCAGCTTTGCACGGCGTTGAACAAATCCTTGCCGACGCCGCCTTTCAGTAAAATATTCGACATCAATAAAAATAATGGCACGGCCAATAAAATAAAACTGTCAGTGGTTGAATACAAACCTTGCGGCACCATTAACGGCGACAGATCGGCAAACCACAGCATACCGAGGCCAAGGCCACCCAAAGCAAAGGCAACCGGGACGCCCAAAAACAATAACAGCAACAAAAGGGCCAGAATAATTGCGCTGGTCATATTATATTTCGTCCAGTGGGGAATGCGGGGCCGCCGGTTCAGGATCGGTGAAAAGCCGGATGAACTGGGCCGTGATTTGCAGCAATAAAATTGAAAAACCGACGGGAATGGCGCTTTCGGTCATCCATTTCGGCACCCCTAAAATGGTTGATGTATTGCGCCCTTGCTGGACCGATTCGATAACGATATCCACGCCGTAAAAAACCGCGACAAAGGAAAAAACCGCCATGATCGACAACGCGAACATATCGGCCAGCAAACGCATCCGGGGATTAAGGCGGACAATGAAAAATTCAATGGTGATCAATTGGCGGTGTTTGACAATGTACCCGGCGGCAAGATAGGTCGCCCATATCTGGAAAAACTGTGAAGTTTCTTCGGCCCAGACGGTTGGCGACAGAAACATATTGCGGCTGACGACTTCATAGCTGACCATGATGCCGATGGCAAAAAACATCCACGCGGCAAAGCGTCCGGAATAGTCACTGATGCGGTCAATGGTGGCTAACATGTCAGGCGGACCGTTGGTAAAAAGATCAGAAAATCAAAAAACAAAAACAGAAAAGGAAGCAGGGTTTTTCCGCTGCCCCCTTTTGCCGTTTTATCAACGCATGAGGCGCTTACAGTTCGTTGGCAATTTTAACCAGATGTTTGCCAAGGGCACCCGAACGTTTTTCATAGGTGTCAACCACAGATTTGGTGGCTTCTTTCCACTGGGCGCGTTCGGCGTCGGTCAAATCAACCACTTTCATTTTGGTTTTGGCAAAATCAAGGGCTTCCTGTTCAAGGCGGGCCATTTTATTGCGAAGTTCGGCTTCGACCCGCATCCCGGCGGTTTTCATGATGGCACGCTGCCCGTCGGTCAGGCCTTGCCAGACTTTTTCGTTGATCAACACCAGAAATTCAATATCGGCATGATAGGTCAGGGTTACATAGTCCATCACCTGATACAGCTTGCGTGAAGGAATGGTGGTCAAACCGGTCATGCCGGCGTCAACGGTACCGCGTTGATATGCCAGAAACTGTTTCGATCCGGACATTAAAGTCGGTGCGCCACCAACGGCGGTGACAAAATCACCAAGGGTTTTACCGAACACGCGGACTTTTTTGCCTTTCATGTCGACGGGTGTTTTGATCGGACCGCCTTTTGAAAGCAAAATGGCACTGCCGAAAGCCTGCCACCACAACGGACGGGTACCGGTTTTCAGGATGGCTTCGTCAATGGGGCCTCGGACCGGGCTGCCGGGTGCGGTGGCTTTGCGCACTTGAGCATTTGACGGGAACATGAACGGCACATAAAAAATATCCACAGCCGGTATGGTTCCGGCAAAGCGCGTGATCGAAGCCACGCCCATTTCAATGGCACCGGAAGCGACGGCTTGCGGCACTTCTTTGTCTTTGTAAAGTTGTGCAGACGGATATATCTCGATTTTCAGGGATCCGTTTGATTTGGCTTCAACCTCTTTTTTGAAGTTAAGCAGATTTTGCCCGAGATGATGTTTCAGCGGCAACTGCAGGGTAATGCGCAGCGTTTTGCTGTGTGATCCGGCATAGCTTGTGGTCGCGAAAGAAACAGCCATAACCAGAGCCAGAGCTGAAATAAACCAGCGTTTCATAGTTTTTCTCCCTTGTCGTGTCCTGATGGCCAGGACTTTTTTGTAACTTTCCGTATCATTGCAGATCAAGTTGCAGAAACGAAAGTCAAAGTTTGGTAAAAGTTCAGCCCTACCATGTGGATAGTTGCTCAAGCTGTCAAGTTTTCAGTGAATCTAAATCGACAAATCAAGCAAAAAAACCGTTCCTTCCGGCCCACTTGAAAGCAAAGACAGCTCACCTCCGTGGGCCTTGATGACATCGCGGGCGATCACCAGCCCCAATCCGGTGCCGCCGCTGCGTTCAGACCCGGCAAAGGGCTGGAATAGTTTGTTGCGGGCTTTTTCGCTTAATCCCGGGCCGTTATCCTGTAATGTGATGTGAAGACGGTCATGGGTTGTCTCAACCCGCCATGTGATGGCCGTGGCCCCGGCCTGAAGGGCGTTGCGACCCAGATTGCTGAACACCCTGAACAATTGTTGCCGGTCAGCGTAGACGCTGACTTCAAAGGGAACTTCGTTGATCCATTTTTGTTCGTTCTGATAACAGTCTTCGGCTTTTAATTGCGCCCGGGTTTCCTCGATCAGTTCGTGCAGGTGAAAATGCGTGCAATCCAGTTTTAAATCCGCATCGGCGGCGTAATTCAGGGTCTGGCTGCATAGATTGACGGCGCGGTCAACGGCGTCGTACATGCGCGGCAAGACGCTTTTCACTTCCGGATCGTCAATGTGTGCCAAGCGGTCAAAAGCCAGCACCGCCGTAGCCAGGCTGTTGCGTAAATCATGGTTGACCTTGGCCACGGCCGCGCCCAGCGTTGCCAGCCGGTCCTTTTGCCGCAATGCGGTGCGCAGTTCATTTTGCATAACCGACAGTTCGCGCCCGGCGACGCCGATTTCATCACTGCGGTTACTGGGCTTGAACACCCGGGCGGCATCTTCGGGGGCTTCGCGAAAATACTTGATACCTTGCGTGATGCGGCGCATGGGCCGGATCATCAACCATTGTAAAGTCAAATAGACAAGTCCCGCCGTAAACAGTGAAATGGCAATGGACAGGGTTAAAATACGCGCCGAAAAATCAACCATGGCTTTGCGCAGCGGGGCCTCGTCCAGCAACACTTCGACCATTACCCGTGGGTCTTTTGGCGAATAGCCCATCACCCTGAGAATGCGGTTTTTATCCTGCGCCAATGTATCGAAGGCCTGCATTACCCAGTCAAGGGCATTGCCCTGGGTCAAATCGACCACCCGGTCGGCTTTGGGCGGCATGTCGCCCGATACCATCAACATGCGGCGATCAAGACCGCTGATGGAAATGCCGTAGGCATCGGCGTGTTGCAGCAATTTGTTTTTCAAAGACTGATCCACGCTTTGTTCGGGGACCGCGTCCAGTGCCAAAGTCGATAAATGGGCGCGCAACAGACGTTCTTCAAGATAGACCTTGTGGAAACGGGCAATGGACGGGGTCCAGATCAGAATTTCAGCCAGCATGACAAAGCCCATGGTCATCAACAGCAACCGCCCGGACAGACCACTTAACAGGCTGGGAAATTTTGTTTTCATTTGTTCCATAGTGCCAACCTTAGCCAAACAGGCGGAGGAAACGTACAATTTTTTGGGTTCGTTCTGAAAACAGTGTCGGGGTATAAAAACTTCCAGCCACGTGTTTTGAAATTTCACTGCGTGTCGGATAGGGGAATACGGCCCCGGCCATGGCCGAGATCTTCATTTTTTTATGAATGGCCACCACCCACGGCGCAATCAGTTCCCCGGCCCCGGTGCCGACAATGCCGCAGCCAAGGATAAGGCCGTTTTTTTTGCAGATGACCTTGATCAGGCCCGCCGTATCCTGTTCTGTAGCGGCGCGGTCGTTGTCGGCAAAGGGGCGGGTTAAAACGCGAACGCCGGAAAATTTTTGCCGGGCTTCGGCTTCACCAAGGCCTACGGTTGCCAGTTCCGGGTCTGAATAGGTGACCCGGGGCACAGCGCGGTCATCATATTTGGCCGGCAACCGGAACAGGGCGTTCCTGATCACGATCCCGGCCTGATGCCCGGCAACGTGGGTGAATTGCATGCCGCCTGCCACATCACCGATGGCAAATATATTTTTGTTGCTGGTGCGCAGTCTTTTATCGACGTGAATCCCGGGGCCTTTAACGTCAACCCCGGCCTGTTCAAGGCCGAGACCGGCGGTGTTGGCCCGGCGTCCGGCGGCGACAAGAATATGGCTGCCGCAAAGCCGGATTTCCGTATCGTCGTCACTGGTTTTGTAAAATACATCAACGCCTTTGGGGGTTTTTTCGGCGCGGGTTATTGTAATGCCTTCAAAAATATCAACGCCGTCCTGAACAAGGGCATTGCGGACGACGGCGGACAATTCCTGATCGTCCCGGGGTAACAGTGAAAACATTTCCAAAACGCTGACCTTGCATCCCAGTTGACGGTGAGCCTGGGCCATTTCAACCCCGATCGGGCCACCGCCCAGAATAATCAGATGTTCCGGCAGGACGGATTGATCGAAAAGGGTTTCATTGCTCAGCGCACCGACTTTGTCCAGCCCCGGAACCGGCGGTAAAACCGGGCTTGATCCGGTGGCGATAACAAACCGGCGCGCCTGAATGCGTTTGCCGTCGGCTTCGACGGTTTTGCGGTCAAGAAATTGGGCTGCGGCCTGAATGACGGTCACGCCCAGTTTTTCAAACCGTTCAACGGAATCGTTAGGGGCAATGGTGTTGATCACCGACCGGACATGGCCGTAAACTTTTTCATCATTGATTTTGGGCGTTCCGGCAGTGATTCCAAAACGTTTGCTGCGGCGAATGTTTTCGGCACTGTGGGCGGCGGCCAACAACGCCTTTGACGGCACGCACCCGGTATTCAGACAATCCCCACCCATGCGGTGTTTTTCGATCAGGATTACCGAAGCGCCCATTTGCACGGCACCGGCGGCGACGCTTAAGCCCCCGGACCCGGCGCCGATGATGCAAAGGTCGGCTTTCAGGGTTTTGTTCATGGGTTTTCTTTTTTGCGCTTGGACATTTTTTTGTGGATAACCGGAACCAGTGATAACACAGCCAGCGCCAGAATGGGGAAAAGGATTTGCGGCTCGAATATAATGTTCATATCCGGCATGCCGCCACTGTCAAAAACGCTGCCAAGACCATTGCCGACGCTGGCGAAAACCGCTGTTCCCGGAATAATGCCAAAAAATGTACCTATTACATAAGTGCGAAGCGGCACCCCCAGCAACGCCGGAACCAGATTGACCAGCCAGAACGGGAACACCGGAACCAACCGCAGGAAAAGCAAATAGCTTAACGCACATTCCTGAAAGCCTTCTTCCATACAGTGGCCCATGCGACCGGCTTTGGCGTGGAAAAAATCGGCTAGTGCATAGCGTGCAATCAGGAAAATAATGGTGGCTCCGACGGTTGCGGCCGCGACCGTGATCAAGGTGGCGACAATCGTGCCAAAAATAAATCCGCCCGCCAGTGTCAGCCAGACCCCGCCCGGCAGGGAAAAAGAAATGCATATGGCATAAAGCATGAAATAAATGGCAAAGGCCAGCCATTGATTGTTGTTGTACCAGTCGAGCAGGAACTGGCGGTTATCGCTCAGGCTCTGAAAGGACAGAAAGCGATCCAGATCGAAAACAAAAAACCCAACGATGCCCGCCACAATCAATAACAAAGGCCATACCCTTGAAAAGCTCAAGCCGGGTGTTTGCTGTTCGCTGGTCTCCAGCCTGTCGTGATTTTCTAACGGCTGTCGGGAATGCGGCATAATGTTTTGTCTTTGATCCTGTTTCGGGGGTTTGCATTTGTTTTGCAAACAATCATGTTTTGATAACCTTGCCATTAAAGGGGATAAGCGGGCTTGCGGCAACTCCACCGCAGACACTTTTTCAGGGGTTCAAATAACTTTTTTGTGAAGGCAGGCCAATGAAATTGCGGAAAAATCATATGTCAGGGGATATCGGCCCGCAAAATCCGTGCCTTGAAAAAGCATGACAGTTGGCGTTGACTTAACTCTCTGGAAGCCTTATACACCGGGAAATTCTTCGAAGATAAAATCCAGACTGGAGTCAATCACGTGAAACGCACATATCAACCAAGCCGACTGATTCGCAAACGCCGCCACGGTTTCCGTAGCCGCATGGCCACGGTCGGCGGACGCCGGGTGCTGTCAAACCGCCGCTCAAAAGGGCGCAAACGTCTGTCCGCATAAGCGCAGCATCAACGACAAAAGGTGTATTCAATGCCTGGCCTGACCGAGACACCGGAAGCGACCTGTGTCCGGCTCAGACAGCGCCGGGAATTTTTGATGGCGCGCCGGTTGGGTAAAAAATGGGTCCGCCCCGGGATGATCGTTCAATTCAGACGCCATCAGCCGGATGTTGACGCTTCGCTACGGCCTTCGGTTATGCGGCTGGGTTTCACGGTCAGTAAAAAAGTCGGCAATGCGGTCTCGCGCAACCGGGCCAAACGCCGCCTTCGCGCCGTTGCCGATCAGGTTATGGTCAAAAACGCGGGGTTTCTGAAAAAAGCCGCTCCCGGGTTTGATCTCGTGATTATTGGCCGGGCGGCGACATTGACCCGGCCGTTTCAGGATTTGCTGGGGGACTTGCAACAGGCTTTAAAAAAGTTAAATGTTTTCCGTGACGGCTCGCCCGACAGGGAATAGGTTTGTTCCGAAAATGGTTAAAGACAAAAACACAATAAAATGTGGCCGCGAACAGGATAAATAATTCAGAAATGGCTTTCAGACCCGTGACATTGATATTGAAAACCCTGATCAAAGGCTATCAGCTTTTGCTGTCACCGGTTTTGGCCGGGCGTTGCCGCTATCAACCGACCTGTTCGAGCTACGCCATTGACGCCATTGACAGCCATGGCCCGGTTAAGGGTTTGTGGCTTGCCATAAAACGCATTGGCCGTTGTCAGCCGTGGGGGGGATACGGCTATGACCCGGTTCCTGAAAAATATTCAGAAAAACCATCAGGCGAGCAGCCTGATTTTTCCATCGACGCCCATTCGGGCGCGCTTCATCGTAAAGGTGTGTGTTCACACGCCAATCCAGCAATGGATATCAGAAACAGAGAGTTACAGGCGGAAAAATGATTGATAACCGTAATATGATTTTGGCCGTTGTGCTTTCTATCGCCATTCTTTTTGGTTTTGAATATTTCAAAAAACCGGCCCCGGTCCCGCCCCAGCCGACGAACATCCAATCGCAGCAACAACAAACCGGGGCGGCGATACCGTCGGCCATTCCGGAACCGGGAAAGGTTAATCCGGCATTGCCCGAAGCCCCCGGCGGGGACACGAAAACCACCCTGGCAAAAACCATGGGCGAAAGCCGCGCAGATATTCTGGCCCGCAACAACCGGGTTAAAATCAGAACCCCCCGTTTGCATGGTTCAATCGCTCTGACCGGTGCCAGAATTGATGATTTGACGCTGGCTGATTACCGCGAAACTCTTGATCCGGACAGCAATGAGATTGTGCTGTTGTCGCCAAAAGGCGTCATGGGGGCCTATTATGGGCAATTTGGCTGGGTTGCCACTGCCGGCGTCAAGGTCCCTGATCAGGACAGTCAATGGCAAGCCAGTGCGAAGGAATTGACCCCTGAATCCCCGGTTACGTTGACCTGGAACAATGGTGAAGGCCTGACATTTCAACGCACCATTGAAGTTGATGAAAACTTTATGTTTACCATCCGGCAAAAAGTCATCAATTCATCGGCTGTGCCGGTGACATTGTTTCCTTATGGTCTGATTTCCCGGCGTGATACCCCGAAAACAACAAATTTTTATATTCTGCACGAAGGCCTGCTCGGCGTCCTTGATGGCACCTTGAAAGAGGTAAAATATGATGACCTTCAGGAAGAAGGCAAAATAGAATTGCCGTCCACCGGGGGCTGGATCGGGATTACCGATAAATACTGGTTAACGGCACTGGTCCCTGATCAGAAAGTCAAAATAAACACCCGCTTTTCCTATCGCAACCAAAACGGCACCGATATGTATCAGACGGATTATTTGGGTGCCGAGACGAAGATCGGGGCCGGAGCATCCAATGAAATCGTCAGCAGGTTTTTCACCGGTGCCAAAGAGGTGCCTCTGCTTGACGGTTACGCTGAAAAATACGGCATTGAAAAATTTGATTTGGCCATTGATTTCGGCTGGTTTTATTTCCTGACCAAACCGTTCTTTTATGCGCTTTTGTGGCTGAACGGTCATGTGATGAACCTTGGTGTGGCTATTTTGCTGTTAACGGTGGCTTTGAAAGCAGCCTTGTTCCCGCTGGCCAACAAATCCTATGTTTCCATGAGCAAGATGAAAAAATTGCAGCCGGAAATGACCAAACTTCGCGAACGGTTCGGTGATGACAAGGTCAAGCTCAATCAGGAAATGATGGCTCTTTACAAACGGGAAAAAGCCAATCCGGCATCGGGATGCTTGCCGATTATCATACAAATACCGATCTTTTTCGCTTTGTATAAAGTCTTGTTTGTGACCATTGAAATGCGACAAGCGCCGTTTTTTGGCTGGATTCAGGATTTGTCGGCACCGGATCCGACCACGGTTTTCAATCTGTTCGGGCTCCTTCCTTTTACTCCGCCTGCATATATACCGATGATCGGTGTGTGGCCGCTGATTATGGGTTTGACCATGTTCCTGCAACAAAAACTCAATCCCCAGCCCACGGACCCCATACAGGCGAAAATTTTTCTGTTCCTGCCGATCATGTTCACTTTCCTGTTGGCGTCGTTCCCCGCCGGACTGGTTATTTACTGGGCATGGAACAATTTGCTCAGTATGTGCCAGCAATGGCTGATCATGCGCCGGATGGGTATTAAAGGCAAAGATGCGTTAAAATAAATCGTATACTGGCCAGAAAGCGGATCACCATGGCAGACGAAATTCCGGAACGGGATATTGAAAACGGCCGCTTGCTTTTTAACCAGCCGTGCCAGTTTATCATTGGTTGCGCCAGGCTTGATCAGGTTCCGGAAACGGACCTAAGCGAAATTGCCTTTGCCGGACGTTCCAACGTGGGAAAGTCATCACTGATTAACGCCCTTGTCGGTCAGAAAGCATTGGCGCGGACGTCGAACACGCCGGGGCGGACACAACAGATCAACTTTTTCAGTCTGGGTGATCAATTGATGATGGCCGATTTGCCGGGTTATGGTTATGCCCGCGCGCCCAAGGCCGAAGTCAAAAAATGGACGGGCCTGACCAATGCCTATTTGAAAGGCCGGGTTCAGTTGCGCCGGGTGTGTTTGCTGATTGATGCCCGCGTTGGCCTGAAAACATCGGATATCGGCGTGATGAAGGCGCTTGATAAAGCGGCTCAGGTCTATCAGGTGGTTTTGACAAAATGCGATAAAATCAAACCGGGGCCTTTGCAGAAACTGCAAGATGAAATCGCTCTGGAGCTGGCAAAACACGGCGCCGCGCATCCGGATATTGTCCCAACCAGTTCGAGAAAAAATATCGGTATCGCCGATTTGCGTGCCATCCTTTTCAGGCTGGTATGAAACAGCATGTTGCCGTCCCGGTCTGATCCGCATATGGTGCGTGTAAGATATTCTGATACAAGGCTTTGAAAATGGGCAAAGACATACAATCCGGGTTTATGACCCAGGAACAGGAGTGGCAGGAACAGGCCAAGGTTTTATCGGAAGCCCTGCCCTATATGCGCAGGCACACCGGCGCCACGGTGGTTGTCAAATATGGTGGACACGCCATGGGCAACAAGGATATGGCGGCGGATTTTGCCCGCGATGTGGTGCTGTTGCGCCAGGTCGGCCTCAACCCCATTGTCGTTCATGGTGGCGGCCCGCAAATCGGCCGCATGCTGGAACGGTTGAATGTCAAAAGTGAATTCATTGACGGTCTCCGGGTAACGGACGAAAAAACCGTTGAGATCGTCGAAATGGTTTTATCGGGATCCATCAACAAACAGATCGTCAGCGCGATTACGGCCGCCGGTGGCCGCGCGGTTGGCATATCGGGCAAAGACGGCGGCCTGATTTCGGCTGAAAAAATAAAACGCACGGTCCGCGATCCGGAAAGTAATATTGAAAAAATTCTTGATCTGGGTCTGGTGGGCGAACCTGTAAAAATCGACCCGCATGTTCTGGACGGTTTTGCCGCCAGCGACCTGACCCCGGTGATTGCTCCGATCGGGCTTGGCCCGGGCGGTGAAACGCTGAACATCAATGCCGATACGGCGGCCGGGGCCATTGCCGCCGCCACCGGGGCGAAACGGTTGCTGATGTTGACCGATGTCAAGGGTGTGCTTGATCAAAACGGTGAATTGATCGCTGAAATGAAATCCGCTCAGGCCCGTCAGGCTGTTGAAGAAGGTATCGTCACCGGCGGCATGATCCCCAAAATCGAAACCTGCCTTGACGCCATGGCCAACGGTGTCGAAGGGGCAGTGATTATTGATGGCCGGGTGCCGCACGCTATTTTAATCGAACTGTTTACATCGGGCGGTGCCGGAACATTGATTAATTAGAGTATAAGGCTTATCCGCGCTCGCGGACGAATTCCAGTTGCCATTCCATGTCATCATCGCCAAGGGCATATCGGCCTTCGGAGTTGGGGTTGATAATCCGGTTGTCAGGCAGCTTTGCCAGTTGTTTCTGGATTTTGGCGGCGTCAATGGCGGACAGGCCCGCCGTCCAGGCGATGGCCAGCAAGCCTTTGACGTTTTTATCGGCAATGGTTTTGCGCACGGCCATGGGGTCAAGTTCTGCACGCACGGCAAGGGCGGCGATGACGAAATCATCATTCCCGTTTTCAAGGGCGTCAAGTATTTTGCCGGGCGGGAGCTGTTGATCCTGAAAAAGTTGCCGGGCTTTATCGAACGCGATTTCAGCGGGCGTGCGTTCGTCGTCCTTTTGCTCTGCGTCGGCGGGGGCTCCGGTTTCCTGCAGGCGTTGATCAACGACAACGCGGACTTGTTTCAGGGTGTCTGCGGATAAATCATCACGTTCCAGTAAAGCGTTTAAAAGGCTGTCGGCGACAAACTGAGCCAGCTTCAAAGCCGCATGGTCGGGTAAAAATGACCTGTGAACCAAAGGCTTGTGCCAGAGCGCGGTATCTTTCGAGCGTTCGATTACATCATCAAGTGCCTGTTCACGCAATTGGGCGCTGTCATTGGCCAGCAATAGGGCGATGGTGGGAACGTCGCCTTTTTCAAGGATCATATCGACAATGCTTTCGCCGATGTTTTCCCGGTTTGCGATGCAATGCAGACGGTCCTGTTTTGCGTTTTTCGAAATGATTTCCAGCAAATCGGTGTCGCTTAGCACCGGCGAGAACTGTAGCACCGGGGCGGCAACAACCAGTTCTGCGTCTTCGGCCAGATGGCGGATGACATCGGCCGGAGCATCGGCGATGTCTTTCAGGGCCTCGGACAGAATTTGCCGGACCCGGACTACCTGATCGCGGGCCAGCAATTGAAGCGCCTGATAGGTCATGGTGCCGATTTTATCCGCTTCGTCCGGGCTCAGTCCCGGGGCCAGTTCGGCCATTTTTTTGGCCAGATCGCTGCGGACCTGATCATCCTGGTCACGGGCCAGAACCAGATCGGCATGGCGCGGTGCCGCCGGGTTTGATGCCAACAGGCGTCTGACTTCCGGGTCCGGGTCATCGGTCAGAAAATACAGAATTTCCGGCTGCATGTCCCGGCGCACAGCCAGTTCCCGGCGTTCCTGATGCAGTCCGTCGCGGGCGATGACCTTGGCTTCGTCATAGCTGATGGTGGCCCTGTTGGCATCGTATGTGGTTTTGTCGGAAGGCCGGGTTTTGTCGTTCATAATGTGATCGCCTGTCGCTGGGGCTGCCGAACGTTAAAGCCTGATGTGGTTGATCCGCCCTTTAACCCAAAGGATGGCCGGCCCAGTTTTTGAAAAAATCAAGATGCCAGTTCATTTCAGGGTCGTCCATAGGATAGCCACCGTCTTTTCCCGCCGTCAATATCTGGGACGGGGCCAAACGCCCCATGTGTTGCTGTATCTGTAACGCCAGGGAAAAATCTATTCCGGCTTTCCAGCAAATGGAAACGATGCCGCGTGCACTTTTTTCCCTGAAGGCAATTTTAACAACGTTTTCAGGCAGACCTGAAAAAATGATCAGCGCCGCCATCACCAATAAAAAATCCGCATTTTCCAGTGCCTTGCCAAGAATATCATCATTCATCCGGTTGCGTTTTTGCATGTTCTGAATGGTTTTAAAGGGCAGATCGGCGGTCAGAAAATCCATTACAGCCGTCGGCGGGGCGGCTTTTTCAGGTATCGGCTGGCCTTTATTGGCTATTCTTGTATTGATGACCGTTTCAAGTGATTTTTTATGCTTTGCGTCCAGATCGTCGCGGTCTTTAAAGGTTTGCAAAAGTTCCGGATCGACAAAATGCGATAATTGCAGTGTTGAACGGGGTGAAAGTTTGGGACGGCTTGCCAATGGCGAATGCCAAAGCTCGATATTGCGGGATTTATCAACCAGTTCATCAAGGGTTTGTTCCCGGAACTGGGTTGTGGTGTTGCATAGCAATTCGGAAATAGCGTCGATGTTATTGGTCGAAACAACGGCGTCGGTGACGGTTTCGCTGACCCCGTCGCGGCGGGAAATGGCTTTCAGGGCTTCGGCAGTGGGCTTGACCTCAATACGTTCAACCAGGTCGTCATCCTGCAATACGGGCGAATGGGTCAGCACCGGAGTGGCGACGTCGTGATCTTCATCCCATGCCAGTGTTTTAATGACGTCATGGGGCGCGCTTTCCAGGTTTTTCAAAGACCCGGAAACCATCCGGCGAATGCCAACGTCCTGATCTTTGGCAATAATTTTCAACGCCTTGTCGGAACTGCCGGGGCCGGTTTTTTTTGCCGCCGATTTATTTTGCCTGTTTTCGGTCAGATTACGGGTTAACTTGGTTGCCAGATTACTGCGGATTGATGGTTCTTTGTCTTTGGCAAGCAACAGATCGGCTTTGCCGGGGGTTGCCGTATTGGCGGCAACAATGCGCCGGACATCATGATTATCGTCATCGGCCAGAAAATACAAAACCTCTTTGGGCAAATCCCGGCGCTCGGCAAGCTGTTTGCGGACTGCGGGATCGTCACTGCCGGCAAGTTTGCTTGCATCTTTATAAGAAATCATCGAAACGGATTCCATCACCTCAAACATTATCCAGCGCCGCCGCAGGGGCCATGGCAAACCCCCCTTTGCTGTCTTTTTTGATACTATACATGGCTTCGTCCGCCCGTGTCACCAGTCCATTTAAGGTTTCATTGTCGCGGGGATCATAAATGGCAACGCCAACGGAAATACCCAGCTGTTTATCGGGGGATCCAGAAAATTTTTCAAGTTTTTTACTGGCATCAATTAATGTTTTGGCCCTTTTCAGGGTGACTTCTTCGGAAATGTCGTCCAGCCACATGGCAAATTCATCGCCGCCCAGCCTTGCGATGACGTCGCCGGGACGTGAAAATTCCATCAGCATATCGCGCAGGAACAAAATCGCGTCATCGCCGGTTTTGTGGCCGTGGATATCATTGACCAGTTTGAAATTGTCCATATCGATATAAAATAACGCTGCCGTTTTGCGGCTCAGTTGCAGCCTTGACACCCGCCGTGGCAATTCTTCTTCGAAAAAAGCGCGGCGGTTTAACATCCCGGTCAGGCTGTCGGTTCTGGACAGGGCAACAATGCGTTCGTGATTGGTGATCTGTTCGTTGGCGATCCCCAGTTGATTGGCCACATCGGCAATCATCAGAACGTGATCGTCATCCCAGGATGGCTCGGTTTTTGATTTCCAGATGGTCAGCGCGCCGTTAACCGATTTGCGGTAACTGGTCGCCGCCGCCAGAATTTGCCAGTCGCCAAGTTCGATTTTTTTGACATCTCCCCCGCCCTGCAGCGATTTTAATTCCGGGTCGAGGTCGTCAACGCCTTCTATATTGCCGTATTCGGCGGCGATGGTAAATTCACCGGGCGTAATTTGCCGGAATATCCGGCATCCGGCGACGCCTAAAGCCCGGGCAGTGGCCGCCGTTGCCGCGTCCAGCATATTGGCGGGTTCCAATTCGTCGCGAATGGTGCTGACAATGTAATGCAGCAATTGTTCGCGGTGACGGGCATTGGCAAGGGCGGCTTCGCTTTCCCGTTCCATGGTAACGTCGCGGCAAACGCCGCGGGCACCTTTCCAGACGTTTTCTGTACCAACGGCAACGGTTAAAGGCACCGAGGCCATCACCATGCATGCGGTCGAACCATCTTTGCGTTTCAGCCAGACTTCGACATTTTCCAGCGCCTTGTTGCCGGTAAAAGGCATGTTGGGAAAACTTTCCGGATTAACCACCAGTTGTTCGGCGGCAAGCCCGATCAATTCTTCGCTGGAATATCCCAATGTTCCGCGTTGGGAAACAAAGGTAAAAACCCCGTTTTCATCCACTTCCCAGCAAAAATCGCTGGAGACTTCAACCAGATCCTTGTAGCGTTGCCGGGACTCGACCAGTGCCGAACGCAAGTTTCGTTCCATGGTCATATCCCGGGTCAAGACCAGCAGCTTGTCCTCAGCCTTTAATGGCAGAACACTGATTTCCAGTATGACCTCGCCTTTTGAGCTTTGCAGCGAAACCGTATCCGCCAGCAGCATCCCCTGGCTGGCAGAACGGTGGATTAAAGCATTGATTTCCGGGGCCGCCTGATGAGATAAAATGGCTTTCAGGCCAGCCCCCTTGGTATTGGCTGAAAGCACGTTTCCTTCCGCATCGACCAGGATTGCCGGCGCCGGATAATTTTCAAGGAAATTTTCGTATTCAGGCTGGGTCATTCCGTTCTGGCTCGTATTCAACGTTAACGTAGCGTATCATGTGGTGCTGATTATAATGAAAGACAAAATTGTCCATATACTTTTTTGTGATTATAAATCTTTGTTGTTGGCTTATGATTGAGCCTGTTGTGTCTGTCATATTACAGAAATTGAAAATGAATGGATATGCAAGATTTTTTACCAGACATAAAGAATTTGTGTGGAAACACGTGCGAAAACAACAAAAAGTGATATGAAACGCCCGCGCCCGTCACGTCCGGTTGTCTTATAGGGCCAACCTTGCAACAGTCTGACGGTTTCGGGTTGTTTTATATCTTCATGAATAATAATTGAAAGCAGGTTATAAAAATGGCTGTTCCCGGAAAAACAAATCCCGTTGATGGTGAGCGGTTGATCGCCGGTGGTTTTGATGTCTGGGTTTTTGATCTGGACAATACGTTATATGCCCATAATCATAATCTGTTTTCCCAAGTGGAAAAAAATATGACCCGGTTCATTGAACAGTTGCTTTCTCTGGGGCGGGATCAGGCTTATGCCTTGCAAAAGGACTATTTTAAACGCTTTGGTACGACCATGCGCGGCCTGATGGACCATCACGGTGTTGATCCGGTGGATTTTATGGCTTTTGTTCATGATGTAGATTTATCAGGCTTGCCGGACAATCCGGAATTGGGACAGGCCCTGAAAGCGTTACCGGGGCGGAAAGTGATTTTTACCAATGCTTCGGCGGAACATGCCGACAACATTCTGGCAAAACTGGGTATTGCGGAATATTTTGACGGCGTTTTTGATATCATTGATGCCGGTTACCGGCCGAAACCGGAACTTCAGGTCTACCGGCAAATGCTCGATCATTTTTCAATCGATCCCGGGCGGGCGATTATGGTCGAAGACATGGTCCGCAATCTGGCCCCGGCGGCGTCATTGGGCATGGCGACGGCGTGGATTGAAAATGAAACACCGTGGGGACGGCAAGGGCTTGGTGAAACCCGGCTTGATTACGTCATTGATGATATTACGTCGTGGTTACAGCAAATAACATTGGTTGATCCGTGTTGACAGACAGGGGCTGCTGCCGCATTTTCCCCGGTCAGGTTTACACAAATTTTTTATGAGGACAGTTATGAACACTTCCAGCCTACAGGCTTCCATCGACGCCGCATGGGACAAGCGCGATGAAATCGGCCCCGACACCCATGGCGATGTCCGTGACGCCATCGAACACACCCTTGATCAACTGGATAAAGGCGTATTCCGGGTGGCCGAGAAAACCAATGACGGCTGGCAGGTCAATCAATGGCTAAAAAAAGCCGTGCTGATGTCGTTCCGGATTCGCGACATGGCGCCGATTTCCGGCGGTCCGGACGGCGCGCCGTGGTTTGACAAGGTGCCGTCAAAATTTGAAGGCTGGGGTACACCGGAATTTGAAGACGCCGGGTTCCGTGCGGTTCCCAACGCCGTTGTCCGCCGATCTGCCTATATCGCGCCGGGCGTGGTGTTGATGCCAAGTTTTGTCAATCTGGGTGCCTATGTGGACAGCGGCACCATGGTTGATACCTGGGCCACCGTCGGGTCGTGTGCGCAAATCGGAAAAAATTGCCATATTTCCGGCGGTGCCGGTATTGGTGGTGTGCTGGAACCCTTGCAGGCGGGTCCTGTGATTATCGAAGACAACTGTTTTATTGGCGCCCGCGCCGAAGTCGCCGAAGGCGTCGTCGTCGAAGAAGGCTCGGTTCTTTCCATGGGCGTCTATCTGGGAGCCTCGACAAAAATCGTTGACCGGGCCACGGGGGAAATTTTCTATGGCCGGGTTCCGGCCTATTCGGTGGTTGTTTCCGGCTCCATGCCCGGCAAGCCGTTTCCCGATGGCACCATGGGGCCGTCGCTGTATTGTGCGGTGATTGTCAAGCATGTCGATGCCAAGACCCGCTCGAAAACGTCCATCAATGAATTGCTCAGGGATTAGGTTCCGGGGATGATGGCAAATACCTCTGATGTTGTCGGACTGTGCAAGGATTTAATCCGCTGCCCGAGCGTAACGCCCGAGGATGCGGGTTGCCTTGACGTTTTACAGGCGTTTCTGGAGCCGCTTGGGTTTACCTGCCAGCGTATGGTGTTTACCGAACAGGGCACGGCGGATGTGGATAATCTTTATGCCCGCTTCGGCACATCGGGGGAAAATTTCTGTTTCGCAGGTCACACCGACGTGGTCCCGCCCGGTAAGGTGAACGATTGGACGACGGATCCGTTTCATCCGGATATCCGGGATGGTTGGCTGTATGGGCGCGGGGTCTCGGACATGAAAGGAGCTATTGCCGCTTTTGCCGTGGCGGCGGCCCGGTTTCTGGACACGGGCAAAGACAGTTTTGGGGGCTCTATCAGCCTGTTGATCACCGGCGACGAAGAAGGCCCGTCCATCAACGGCACCCGGAAAATGCTGGAAAGGTTAAAAGCCGAGGGCGAAACCATTGATCATTGTCTGGTTGGCGAACCGACCAACCCCGATGAACTGGGCGAAATGATTAAAATCGGTCGCCGGGGCAGTCTTAACGGTCATATCAAAGTCAACGGCGTGCAGGGTCATTCGGCTTATCCCGATCTGGCCGACAATCCGTTACCGCGCCTGATCGGTTTTTTGCAGCATCTGGTTTCAACCCGGCTTGATGACGGCAACGACCATTTTCCGCCTTCAACCCTTGCCGTGACCAGCATTGATGTGGGCAATCCGGCAACCAATATTATCCCGGCCCGGGGTGAAGCCCGTTTTAACATCCGTTTCAACGATCATCACACCGGGGCGTCTCTGACGGGTCAGCTTGAAATCTGGCGACAGCAATACGCCGGCGACAGTGAACTGGATATCCGCATTTCAGGGGAAGCTTTTTTAACCCCGCCCGGACGGCTGAGCGATATTCTGACGAGGGCGGTCGAAACCGTTTGTGGTCGCACACCGGAGCTGAGCACGACGGGCGGTACGTCCGATGCCCGTTTTATCAAGGATATCTGCCCGGTCAGTGAATTTGGCCTGACCAACCGCCGGGCACATATGGTTGATGAACGCGCCCGGGTTTCCGATCTGGGTGACCTTTGCCGGATTTATCGGGAAACGCTTGGATTATACTTTTTCGGGCCGTCCCGATGAAAAGGGATCGCGGGCATGAATGAAGCCATTGTTTCGTTGAAGGCAGCGTTGAAATTATTGCGATTTGACGCAACAGGCGTTGATGATTTCAATGCCACGCCCCAGGGGTTCTGGCATTCATTCCGGGCGATGGCTTTGGTGCTGCCTTTGTTTATGGTGCTGTTGGCATCCCATGACAGTGGGGATAAAGACTTTGTCACCTGGATCGGGGCGGTGCTGGTCTATGTGATATCGTGGTTGTTGTTCCCGTTGGTGATGTCCTATATCGCCGATAATATGGGCGCGGGGAAAAACTATATACGCTTTATTGTCGCCTATAACTGGTCATCGGTCTGGCAAAATCTGGTTTACCTGCCGGTTGCCATTTTGACCGGGATGGGAATTGTTCCGCCGGAGATCACTTTTTTTGCACTGGTTTTTGTTTTGGTTTATAGCTGGTTCGTGGCCCGGACGGCTCTGGACATTTCGACCGGCAGCGCCATCGGTATCGTCGTGCTGGATTTTTTGCTGGGTATTTTTATTCAGGTGGCGCCGGGAAAATTTTTATAAAACCACTGGATACCAAACCATGGTGACAACAGGCGAACATAAACCGTACCGGGTCGGTGTGGTCGATAAAAGCCCGCTGGTTCAGGCCGGGCTGAAACAGTTTTTATCCGAAGATGCGCGTTTTGATCTGACTCTGGTGTGTTCAAACGGGGTTGAATTTATCGACGCTTTGGAAACGACCACGATTGATGTCTGTATCGTTGGCTGGGTGATGGCCTCCGGCGACGGGAAATATATCCTTGACCATTTGCATAGTCCCAAGGCCAAGGCCAAGACCAAGACCGGGCCAAGGGTGGTGGTTTTTACCGGTGCCGAAGGCGGGGCCGTTCCGGCGCAAGCCATGGCCCACGGCGCGGCGGCGTTTGTGTCCAAAAGCGAACAGCCTGAAACGTTGCTGGATACGCTGGCGGATGTGGCCGCCGGACGGATGGTGTTTCCCTATATGGATGTGCGTAAAATAAACGACAATCCGCTGACATTGCTGACCGGGCGTGAACTGGAAGTGCTGTCATCCTTGGCTGCCGGGCGCAACAACAAGGAAATCGCCAACGAACAGGGCGTGTCAGGCAATACCGTTAAATTCCATATCAGAAATATATATGGAAAGTTACAGGTCAACAGCCGGGCGCAAGCGGTCGCCGTTTATTTACGTTCTTGATACTGCCCTTTTGTATGGGTTTTAGGCTACCCTTAAAATAGAAATCCACCCCCCTGATGGATGTTTGATAAATCCAATACAGATTTTAAGGTTATTTATTCCTACGGCCAAAAATCAAAAGTGTATGTCATAAGTACCGGAATTTTGGAGGCAGTTTTAAAATCACCCGGGAGGCGGCTATGGCCGAGCTGATGACATTAAAAGAATATTTGGATGGGTGGACGGGTAAAGACCCCACCCGTATAATCGTATCAGATGTTGTTTCTGCCGTTGCAATGGGTTGTTGCCAGTTGTCCCGTCTGGTGGCCAAAGGTCCATTGGCCGGGAATATGGCCGCCGTGCGTGGTGATAACAGCGATGGCGATCAGCAAAAAGAGCTGGATATCCGGGCCAATGATCTGATCATTACCGGGTTGAAAAAAACATCCGTTCGATATCTCGTTTCCGAAGAGCTGGAAGATCCGTTACTGATGGATAAAGCGGGCGCGTTGAATGTGGCCATTGATCCGTTGGACGGATCATCCAATATTGATACCAATCTTTCTGTGGGCACGATTTTTTCGGTTACCAAAGCACCCCTGCAAAATGAAGACGGCTTTGACTGTCCCCGGGGGCGGGATCAATTGGCCGCGGGTTATGTGATTTACGGACCGCAAACGTCTATGGTGTTAAGCGTGGGCGCGGGTGTGCAAATTTATACCATGAACCCGGAAACGGGCGTTTTTTATCTGACCACGGCCAAGGTTGAAATTCCGGTTGACGCAAAAGAATTTGCCATTAACGGTTCAAACTTTCGTCATTGGGATCCGGCCATCCGTCAATATATTGATGATTGTCTGCAAGGTGCACAAGGGGCGCGTGGTGAAAATTACAACATGCGCTGGCTGGCATCACTGGTGGCCGAATGTCACAGAATTTTATCCCGTGGCGGGATTTTCCTTTATCCCGGTGATGACCGGCCCGGCTATGGCGAAGGCCGTTTGCGCTTGGTTTACGAAGCCGCCCCCATTGCCATGATTATGGAACAGGCCGGCGGCCGGGCGAGCACGGGCAAAGTGGATATTCTCGACGTTCAGGCAACGGACATTCATCAACGCATTTCTTTGATTTTCGGATCACGGGACAAGGTTCGCCGGGTCGAAGGATATTATGAAAATCTGAGCAATGAAAATACAGTGTCGCCGTTATTCAGTGGACGCGGATTGTTTCGCAACTAATTTCAATCACCGGAGAATTAAATGTCCGTCAAGCATCCCATTATCTCGGTAACCGGTTCATCCGGTGCGGGAACGTCATCGGTAAAACAGACGTTTGAACATATTTTTCGCCGTGAAAAAGTGAAGGCAACCTATATCGAAGGCGATGCCTTTCACAAATATAACCGCGCCGATATGAAACGGGTGATGGCTGAAGAAGCGGCCAAAGGCAATCACCATTTCAGCCATTTTGGCCCAGATGCCAATTTGTTACCGGATCTGGAAAGCGTGTTTAAGAATTTTTCCGCGACCGGAACAGGACGCACCCGTCATTATATCCATGATAATGAAGAAGCCGAACTCTATGGCGGTGACGCCGGGACCTTCACCGATTGGGAAAAAATCGGTGATGATACGGAATTGCTTTTTTACGAAGGTTTGCACGGTGCCGTGGTGACCGAAGACGTCAATGTGGCACAATATGCTGATTTGAAAATCGGTGTGGTGCCGGTGATCAATCTGGAATGGATACAGAAAATCCACCGCGATACGGCGGAACGGGGGTATTCCACCGAGGCGGTAACCGATACCATGCTGCGCCGGATGCCCGATTACGTCAATTATATCTGCCCGCAATTTACCCAGACAGACATTAATTTTCAGCGCGTACCGATGGTTGATACGTCCAATCCGTTTATTGCCCGCTGGATTCCGACTGCGGACGAATCGATGGTGGTCATTCGTTTCAAGAACCCATATGGCATCGATTTTCCCTATCTGATTTCCATGATCCACGACAGTTTTATGTCCCGGGCCAATTCGATTGTTATTCCCGGCGGCAAATTGGATATCGCCATGCAACTGATATTAACGCCAATGATCATGCAGCTGATTGATCGTCGTCACCGGGCATAAAGACAAAGGTTTGATATGATGAATACAGGTACCACCCTTTCCAACGCGGTGCGATTTTTATCGGCGGACGGTGTCGAGGCGGCGTCGTCCGGTCATCCGGGGATGCCGATGGGCATGGCCGAGTCTGCGACGGCGTTATTCACCCGGGTTTTAAAGT
>Ga0316207_10001917_pt1 | contig 23287 bp, 22 predicted proteins | sample 6weekpyrite_MG_FD_204943 | JGI IMG/M metagenome (GOLD analysis project Ga0316207, IMG submission 204943) | Microbial mat bacterial communities from mineral coupon in-situ incubated in ocean water Damariscotta River, Maine, United States -... | ecosystem: Environmental > Aquatic > Marine >... | reverse complement strand
CAACAATGGCATCTGTATAGTTTATATCATAAAGCGAGATTCCACCCAGTAAAGAGCCTTCGACCTTAGAGTATGAAACACCATTTTCCTTTAAGAATTTGTCAGCAAGGTACTTGGGTGTTTCCGGATGAAATGCAATCATAACGACACTTAGCATAACTATAATGACAAAGAGCATTAGATAGTAAATAAAAGAGTAGCTTCCCCTGATCAAAACAGCTCTCCAATATGAAAGTGAAAGGCATACTGCTCAGAAGGATCTTCGATATCAAACCCAAAGTCCAAAGCAATAGGGCCGATAGGAGTAGTATAGCGTATGCCAACTCCTGCACAATAGTAGCCCTGATCATAATCGGGGATGTCGCTTCTACCCATAAAGGTGTTATCATTAAATATTACACCCCTGAAGTTTCCGTGTATAAGAAACCGGTATTCAGCAGTTGTCTCTAAGACAGAGTTTGACCCAATTGGATCGCCTTTAGTGTTAGTAGGACCGAGTTTTCGGTAGCCATAAGCACGGTTACTGTCCATACCACCGGTGTAAAAACGATAAGAGGCAGGAATATCCCCATCATGAAGCCGTAATGATCCATAGTCAATTTTCAATGCGACCACCGAAGGTGAAAAGGGGATGATATAACCACCCGAAAGTAAATATTTATAGTAGGTCGAATCCGACAGATCTGATTGCAGTGACCCCATTACTTCTGCGCGTAAAAAATGGCCCTTAGTCGGGTCAAGGAGATTATCTCTTACATCATATACCCACTGTAATTTTGGTGAGAGAACAAATAGTTTTCCTTCCGGAAAAAGGTACGGGTCATCGCTGTCATAAGTGACGGAGTTATCAAATACAAGACTCTCTTGAAACATGTGAGGTATCTCTCTTTGCTTGAGAAATAAACTCCCAAAAAGTCTCTCTTCCTTGAAGCCTAAGAACCTTTCATTTTCAAACCCGATTTCTACGCCGGTCGCATTCCGGTTTTCAAGAGGCATATCAAAATTACTCTTGAATGTCTTTTTGATCTCGGTGAGACGCGTGCTTAGACTTAGTGTTTTCAAGTTTGCAAAAAGGTTTCGGTGTTTTACTCCGGCAGTGAACATCACCCCTTCATCGCTGCTGAAACCTATGCCGGTTTGAAACCGGATAGGTTTTTCATTTTCTGTAACAGACACAGAGACAGTAGAAGTCTCTTTGTCGTGTACACTTGTGTTTATGATAGCCTTGCTGATTCCTTCGTGTCCATAAAGACTTTGATAACTGCGGCGTATCTTTTCGGGTGAAAAAGGTTCTTCCTCTTTGATATACAGAAGGGACCTGATGATATCTGCATCAATATGTTCAGAGGACTCTACTTCTATATCACCAAAATAGCACATCTCGTTTGGAGTAAGGTCATATACAAGATAAGCACGGTCGGCCTCTATATCAATCCATGCCTTAGCCTGAAGTTCTACATTACAGTAGCCCTGATCAGCATAAAACAGTTTAATGGCTTTTTTGCTCTCATCAAACTTCTGGGCATTAAAGATTCCTTCCCTTTCAAAGGGGACTTTAGAGCGAATATCCAGTAGAGATATTATCGAAATATCGGCAATATAGATAGGGGAACCTTCGCGGATAGTGATATATATATATCCATCATGCTCTTCTTGTGCCACAATCGCATGAAAAAAGCCTTTCGACCTGTAAAAGTTCTTGATGGTTTCACTCAAAAGAGCAGCTGTTGCGGGATTAGCAGTCGGTTCTTTTTTCCAAAACTCATACGCATAAGGTTTATACAGACTAAGGGCCTCATATAGTTCTCGCTTTGTAAGGTGCTCATTTCCTTTAAACACAATAGGTATGAAGTCGGCATATAAAAAAGAGGAGAACAAATATAAAATAAAAATCGCCTGCTTCACCCTCACTCCCATCTTTAGTAATTAAGTTGATAGTACTATTCTACTACATTAACGGTATAGATGGCTTGATATTGGCTATGGCACTTGCTTCTTTTTCTTCACCATATTATTATGGTGAAGCAGAATCGTTTATTTACAGTCAAAAACTGCACTTTGTATTTCTTTTTTATATATAGAACAATTTATAGTTCTTCTACCTTTCTGTACCAAACATAAACAATTAGAGAGGTTGTTAACATAAGCACAACCATTAGAATTATAGCCCTCAGTGTCCCAACGTCACCTCCTGAAAAGGGAAGACCGCTGGTATTCATCCCGAAAAATCCAACTACAAGGTTTAATGGAAGGAAAATTGCCGAAATAATTGTCAACAAATAAATCATCTTATTCATTTTTTCATTAGTTCTGACAGTATAAAAACTATAAATATCATCAAGCTTGGAGAGCTGTAAGCCCGCAGAATACTTTATTCGTTCAATATGCTCATGTAAGTCTGTATAGTTATTCATAGGAAACAGATCGTTATGCTCGTGATATTTTATGAATTCATTCATTGCAGAAGATGTGCGAAACAAAATATATTCAATACGTACTAGATCCTGCTTGAGACTAAGCCAATCCGTCATGTAATCACTGGTATTTTTTTTAGCATACAAAAGTTCGCTCATACTTGCAACAGTGTCCTGATATGTCATGAATGCTTTTAAAAGCTGATTTAACACCTTGTCAATAAGTTTGTAAGGGCCGTCAAATAAATTATTGAAAGCTTCAAATTTTTGATCTGTTTTATTATAGAAATAACAATTATTAGAAGTATATACGAAGCCCATTGATGTAACATCAAGCGTATCACCCACTATGGGAAGCCTAACTATCAGCATGTTGTATTCTTCATTCTCATCAAAGAATGAGGGGTGAATATCGTTTCGCAGATCCTCAACATGAAGTGCATCAACGATTTGTTCTATACTTTTCATTTATTTAAACCTTTATTGTGAGGTATTAGGTATTTCTTTGACATGCAAGTCCATCTGTGGAAATGGTATCTGAATACCATTTTTACGCAACGCATTGTAAATCAAGATCAAAAATTCTGAGCGCAATGCATTTGGACGGAGCTTACTAGCCCAGTCAATCCAGACAAGCAGTTCAAAGTCAACACTGCTATTGTTCATTGCCACCATCCACACCTCAGGCTTTTTATCTGAGTTGTATTTGATATAGACTAAGTCACTATGTTCCAACTCCTCTAATACCGCTTTCTTTACATCTACTACTTCCGTACCATAAGCAACACTAAAAGGAATATGGATTCTTCGTGTTTTATCTTCCAGGGTCCAATTAATGACATTATTTTGTATAAATGATGCATTGGGTACGACTATATCAATGTTATCAAATGTTTGAATGGTAGTCGAGCGGATACGCATATCTGTCACTCTACCACGCAAGGTATCACTTATTTCTATAGTATCACCAATACGAATAGTACGTTCAAACATCAGTATAATCCCTGCAATAAGGTTAGAGACAACCGTCTGAAGTCCAAAACCGATACCGATAGAAAGGGCACCTGCTATGAGAGAGATAGATGTCATGTCAATCCCAATACTTGCCAGCGCAATCATTACGCCAATAAAGACAATCAAGTAATACCCTATGTTCGATGTTAAACGCATAGACATCTGACTCATATCCGGCCAGCGCGTTGACAGGCTCACCACCCACCTTTTGTAAAAACCTCCAAGCATGAAACTTATAATAATCAGAAGCACCATCTTGACAAGGCTAAGCAGACTTATAGCTTGCTCATTAAACACGAAAAGGGTAGCCACGGTATACTCTTTTATTTGTGACAAGATGTCAATTATTTGATGTTGAGTCGTACCTAAGAATAGTTTAGCTGTGCCAAAGACCTCTTTGGCTATTTCTCTAAGTACCGCTTTATGTTTTTCAAAATAGACACGTTGACCGTTTGATAAACCTTGAATACTCGCTGTAATTTCTTCTAGAAGATTAAAGAAATCTTTATTTTTCTTTTCCTTCAGTAAACATACTGCCTTGTATATTTGTAGCACAATCTTATGAATCAAAGCATTCTCAAAATCATTGCTGATTTTTGTCAATTTTTTTTGAAGGGTTTCGACTTCTTGACTATCATCAATGAGCTTTTGTTCATGTTCAAGTTCTAGAATTATTTTCTTTTTCTCAAGTGCTGCAAGTTGGTTATCTGAATCTATTATCTCCAGATTAAGGTTTTTCATTACATGACATTTTACAGAAGAAAGCGATTTTTTCATTGCATGACTGATCTCATCTGCATGCGTTTTCAGCATGTCTTTTTTATTCTCATATCTTAATTGCTGGATCTTGTAGTATGCAAACTGAAGCTGATACGATAAAAGATATGCTTTATCTTCCTCAGTAATATTTTCAATCTTACGTTTTGTGTATGAGATTTTTGACTGTAATTGTTTTATAGATTCATGATATTGATCAATCTTCAATAGTGTTCGAGCCAGTGCCTGCATTGATTCATGATAGGTGTCTTGGGAAACATTGAGCTGTTTCCCAAGTCTATTAAGATCAAACTTATCTATCGACATTTTCTTGTTAGACTCATCTCGAAGTTTAGTCAAAAATACTTTTTCTTCTTTTGTTATCTCTTTGGGGAGTAAACCACTTTTGATGGATGCAGCAATTTTTGCTTCTATCTCTTGGTAGTAAGCATCTCTACTTTCACCTTCAAAAAGGTTTTTATCTATCTCTGCTGAAAAGATCAGTTGGGCCACAAGAAGTAAGGTAAACACTAATTTCATCATCTCTCCTATGCGTGTAAATATATTAACATAAGTTTCATATATTGATTAGCACCAAACATAAGTTTACATGAAAACGAACTATGAAGATGTCTTACCCTTGAACTTTCAAAAACTCTAGAAGTTACCACAATAGTTTTAAAAACTGCTACGGGCTCAAGCAATAAAACAACATCTTGATAAATACAATCCACCCGAGATCGCATCGGTCTGCTTACAAAAACTCTGTACGGTTTCGGCCCTTTTCCTTTGCAATATACAGTGCTTTGTCTGCTCGCTGTATGATGGATGTAGTAGTGTCATTGTCTTTACACAGCGTTACCCCAAGGCTGGCTGTTTTTGACCCGACTGTTTGAAATACATGTTGTTCAATATCTCGACGAATCTCTTCTGCCAATCTTATTGCTTCACCTTTATCGATCTCTAAATAAATTATTATAAACTCTTCACCGCCCCAGCGTATTAAAAAATCACTTGAACGTATATGCCCTTTTAATATATCTGAGATTTGTATTAAAACACTGTCGCCTACTTGATGCCCATAAGTGTCATTGACCATCTTAAAATAATCAATATCTAAAACCACCAATCCAAACATATGCTTAAAACGCTGGCTTCTATCAAGTTCATGTTGAAGGATATCATCTAGTTTTGCGCGATTGTATAGACCCGTCAGACTATCCGTTGAGGCCTGCTCTACAAGCTGTTCATGTGCGAAAAAGATTTTCCTGTCTGATCGTTCTATTAGATAAGCACCCAAAAATCCAAACGAGAATGCTGCTAGTATCCAAAAACAGTGCATAATAAAAATATTTTGTTCAAATGCGAAAAAGAAATACGTCACACAAACAACTATGCCAGATGTAAGCAATGCACTGATTGTCGCATAAGATAATCTCAAACCCGATATTGTGAATATCCAAAATAGTATAAGATAGTTCTCGGTGATATACGTGTTAGGAATATCCAGGGTATAAAGAAGAAATAAATTTCCCATAGCACCAATAACAGGAGCGACTATCAATAAAAACGTCATTAGAGGAAACGATTTTTTCAGCAAAGCAAGAAGACTAATAAAGAATAAAAAGGGGGCATTTATATATAAATGAATGTTTGCCATTAATGGCAAAAATTCCGAAGGAACGATAAGGCTATCTACTACATAATAGATAATATACAAAAAACCGGTAAGCAGCGTTGCCGCAAAAACCTGTACATATTGTGATGACATTTTCCATGTTGAATATTTTTTTTCTAACACTCTGTCTTTGGAATAAAATAAATTTCTAAAAGACAAAAAGTCTTCTTTACTTCCTAACATAAAACAATCCTACTACCTAACCCAAATATCATTAGACTATCGTGTCTTCTGCTCCTAATTTTCAACTGTTTTTTGAGTAAAAGAACTATTGACTTTGATCGTAGAGACATATTATTCTTTCAATAATTAAGTTGCAGCAATAATAACATATTCTTTTCAAAATAGGTTTGACTGTAAATACAAGAGTTTTAGATGCCTGAGTATAGAGTTAAAAAGCGTTCTGTTATCCAAGTAAACACTTTCTTGTGTTAGGATGCCTTATTATCATTAAAAAAGGATATGTTATGTTCTTAAGTAATCTATTTTCAAGAGCCAAGTGGCAAGAAGAGATTGTACCTTTTCCAACCGAGTTAAAGGGCATAGAACTTATTAAAATAATGCATTTAAAAAGTAAAAAGTGCGTTGAGTTTACAAAGCAGGATATAGAGAACTTTTTATCTTTTATGATTAAAGGCAGCTGTAATAGAATGCTAAAGAGCTATACAAGATATCAAATCACTATCAAACATGAACAGGGGACATCGGACTACTTTATACATGGAGATTCTTTAGGACCTGAACAAGGAGGGCTAGTACAAGCCTCCTTTGAACCTAAAAAAAGAGGCTTTGAAGTCTTTCTGCACTCTTTCTTTTAGAAAGAGCTAGCCTCTTTGTCCAAATGATTTTCTAAAGCACTCTTCTTCTAGATGATTAAGCTCTTTTTCTACCGGCTTGAACGCTTCTAACACCTTCAACATTGTAAAAGAAGTTGAACCTGCTCTATTTTTATGAGCTGATCCTTCCACTTTAACAAAACCCAAACGTTCATATAAAGATACCGCAGGGTTACTCTCTCTGACAGAAAGAGAGATCTGAGAAAAGACTTTTGAGACTTCTATAAAAAGTTGATTCATAATAGATGTGCCTATGCCCTGGTTTCTAAACTCAGGCTTAACGGCAAAAACCAGTTCAGGCGTATTATGATCTACATGACCGTATCCATCAGCAAGAATGCGCACCCAGGCCCCTCCAGCCACCTTGGAGTTTACAATCATGTACACACCAACATCGCCGCTATAGGCGCCGTAATTTCTTTCGTATTGTCCAAGATGCGGATAATCATCTAAACTTTCATCCGTCTCATCCAGACGTGCAGCATAATAAAGTAACTCTTTGGCAAGGTACTGCTCACTTGAGCGTAAAAAATACAGTTCTTTTTCCATACGATATTATATCACTTCAAACAGTACTACTATACATTTTTGCATAAAGTTTTCATTATCATCACTGATCATCAGGTATAGGTTGTCTTTAATATGTGTCAAACCTTCAAAATTGTCTAGCTCCCAGCCTTTCGAACTCTTTAAGGAAGCCAAAGTCTTATGTGAGCATAGGCCTTTTTCACAACCTCTAAGATCAAGCTTTGTTAATGTAATACTATGTCCCGAAAAATAGCTAAACTCTCGCTCTAGTATTAATAAGTTTCTATCGGGCATCACCTCCATAGAGGTTATCTTTCCATTGGCTTTGAACTTCCACCTTTTATTCATAGAGTAAAGGGTATGTAGTTTTTTATCTTCATGTTTTAATGGAGCTTCAGGTGCCGTGATAAGGCCAAAGACAGGATGTACTACAAGAGATTCCAAGGCTCTGTTTTTCTTTTGATAGTTATTGATCTTTTTTAGGACAGGGGGTAAAGGAAAGTCTTTGATCTTGTGTGCATCAAAGTCAAAGAGTGTAACCTTCGGGTCTCTTTCAAAAGAGACAATAAGACCTTTTTGGCTAAACGCCATACCTTCTGCATCATTATGCTTTAGGACATTGCCCTTTTTTGTTTTTAAAGTCATGGCTTTATTAAGGGTAAGGTTTTGTATCTTTTTATTTCTCAGCTCTATTGACAAGTTAAACAAATATCCATTATCACTTAGAGCATACAGACCTTTTTCAGCAGAATAAGCAAGAGCAGATATTTCTGAGAACTTCATGCCTGAACGCTTTTTGAAATGAACGGTTTTGGCATCTAAGATAGTTATACCTCGTATATCTGATTTTTCATATACCCTGGGAAAAATCTCTATATCTTTTATGTCCGAAAAAAGCTCAAGAGAAAAGAAAAACAATAAACAAAGACCCTTTACACCACCGTAGTTTTTCATATTAAAAGCCCATTTTTTCTAAAGAAAAGCTACCCATTTTTTGCCGGATTATCTCTTCATTATTTACATATCTTTCACATAGACTTCCTTCGAGTTCCATGCATATCTTCTGCCAAAGCTTCGTGTGCCCATCTTCAGAAATCTTTTTTCCCAGCAAAAAAACCATAGCATGGGCATACTCATGAGGAATGACTTCTTCTATCATATAATCTTCACTCTCTTTAAACCGTTTTTTATTGAGATAGATCTTTATCTCTTTGTCTTTATAAGACGTCAGTCCATACAGGTTACTGTGAAATTCGTCTGATACAACTAAGGGAATTTTGGGGTTCATCTTAAATCTTTTCTGTATAAGGGAAAGGACTTTTTGTTCTGCCTTGTCAATACGCAATTGTGCACTTAAAGATATTGGATTGTTTTTAAAACTCGTGCCTTTGTACCAGTTGTATCCAAGGTAGATGGTAGCCGTGAGAATCAGAAGAAGAAAAAACATTTCCAGTCTTTTAGTGAATTTCATTCCCAGTCTTTAAATTGCTCGTTTTTATGTTTATCTTTTTTATAACGCCTGTTTTTGTTGCTCTGCTCCAGTTTATTGGCAGCATGAAGAATTTCATTAGATATCTCTTCTATACTAAGCTCACTCTGGGCCAAGGTCCTCATCTTTTTTACAAGGTTTTCCAAGTCTGTAAGTTCACTTTTATATAAGGGTACAGGATCTGTTCTATCAAGATATTTTGAATTATTGACTATACGTTTAATATACTGTTCTTTCGTAGGTTCTTCACTCTTTGTCAAATATGAGATCACGCTATTAAAAAAACGTTCAAGCAAGCGTATATAACGTAACCTTTGAGCATTCTCTACTCTTTTGTCTGATGCCATGAAACCTCTAAGCTTATAGATGGGATTAAAAACTATAATATTTAAGTATAATTTTATCGTAATTTTTTTAGAGGAGACATCATGAAAAAGATATTACTGGTTTTACTTGTATTTTGCTCTTATATTTCAGCCGAAGTCATCAATGCCTATCCGGACCAAAAACTGCTTGATTCAGGTATCACTATCATTGACATCCGAACCCAGGCAGAATGGCAAGAAAGCGGTCTTATCAAAGGTGCTATCCCCATCACATTTTGGTATGCAGACGGAAGCTACAATCTTGCTTTGTTTATGAAAAAGCTTCAAGAACATGTTAAAAAGGGAGAAAAGTTTGCCCTGGTCTGCCATGTAGGAAGTCGAACAGCGGAAGTCTCTGCCTTCTTATCTCAAGAATATAATATGAACGTTGTCAACCTTCTTGGAGGGATGGAATATCTTAAAAAAAATGGTTATAAAACGATAAAGTACACCCCTCAACCATGAAAATAAAACTAAAGACCCTTTTACGTGTTATATTTGTAGTTCTAACGAGAGTCGTATTGGTGTTTTCATTTATTGGCTTGTCACTTTTTGCTCTTTATCTTTTTTTAGACCTTATTTTAAATGCATAGTGAAAAGTCAAAGGCAAAAGTCTTTATCAGGTAAAAAGTCCTCAAAAGATGAGCCCTCTTCTAATACGAATAGAATCAAATTCCTCATACCAGGGCTAAGAACTTATCTCAACGCCTTTTGCCTTTGCGATCTCAGATAAAAGGCCCCCCATCTTTTTAGCAGCATCAATCATCTCTTCTTCACTGTGTTCTTGTAAGATCATACGGGCAATATCGGGTAAGACTTTGATGTAGATCTCTTTAGCGTCTTCATAATTCAGTTTGCCCTCTTCGATATTTCCTGCCGTTGAATGCAATACCATTGCCAATCCTAAAAAGAGTTCTTGTGAGTTTAATTCTACTTGTTCATTTTCCATTTTTTCTCCCTATTATAAGCCTATGTACCTTGGTACTAAATTTGCTTTTGGCTATATAGTTGCAATTATACTCAAAAAGGATTGGTTTGGTGAAACTTGTAGATGCATTGTCTTTAAAACTTAAACTTTATATCCTTATGTGTCTCATAATCTTTGGATTGTTGCTGGCATTGGCAATTGGTTATTTTAATATGCAAAAGATGAAAACAAACCTGGACGCTCTGTATTTTGGAAGCTTTATCCCTATTAGTGAGCTCAGCAATATACAAAACACCTACAATAAAGATATTTCGCTTGCCTTTTATCAACTTAAAGACACCGATATCAATCCGGCAGAAGCGGCTGCAAAAATAGATATGGCCCGTCAAAACATCCTTAAGGTGTGGAGTACATACCAATCCCATTTCAAACGTGATTATGAGCTTTCTTATGTTAAATATGCAAATGAAGAGATAAAACGATCAACGCATTATCTACAGCGTTTAAGTTCTGCGATTATCTTACTTGAATCAAAAAGTATCTATAAACTTTCATCAAAAACCTTACTCCATAATATCAAAAAAATCAATAATGTCATTGACACTATCTTACAGTATGAAAAAGATATCGCACAGTATGAAAGAAAAATGCTCATACAGACTTATGAAGAGACCTTATATAAGTTTTTTGCCATTTTAATACTGCTTACGGCAACGGCAATCATTATTATCATACCAATTTTCAGAAGTATCCAAAACAGTGAAGACTCCTTGATTCATGCCACTAAAAAGCTTCAGATTGTAAATCGAAAGCTTGAAACAGCGTCCATAACGGATGCACTGACAGACCTTTTCAATCGACGTTATTTCAACCTTGTCTATAATAGAGAGCTTACACGATGTATACGTGAAAAGAAATCCTTATCGTTCATGATGCTTGATATTGATTATTTCAAGGGTTATAATGACTCATATGGCCACTTACAGGGTGATGCAAGTCTTAAGGCTGTTGCGACAACAATGAAAAACACCCTAAAACGTCCCGGCGATTATCTGTTTCGTTTAGGCGGAGAAGAGTTTGGTATTTTGATTGTTGATCTTACAGAAGACAATGCGTATCACATGGCAGAAAAACTCCGCCAAAATGTTTTGGCCTTAGAGATAGAACATAAAGGAAATAAAGCACATCAATTCCTAAGTATATCTATAGGTCTTATACACCTGTTTCCAAATCAAAAAAGTGAGTCTGAAGAGGTACTGCAAAAAGCGGATGAAAATCTTTATGCCGCTAAAAAGAACGGCAGGAACAAGGTTGTTTCAAGTCACATGAACAATAAACTCACTGCCATCAATAATATCCCTGCCTAAGTAATGCTTAAGCACTGCTAATATAGAACCTTTGCCATTAATGTATATGGTATATTGCTTTTAATATCTTTTTTTGAGAGTATCTGAAAATCAAGTTTCTTGTAAAATTCGATAGCATCTTTGAAGGCTCCTACCGTACAGAATTCTTCCTCTGTCTTACGAAGCGCGTGCGAACATAAAGCTCTTGCAATCCCTTTTCTCTCTTCTTTAACAAGTAAAAAAGCGATGTGACAAGGTCTTTCAAGTTCCAATACACCTTTGATTTCCTCGTCTTCCACACTGATATAAAAAAGGTTGTCTTGAAAATAACGTTTTTGAAGCGAGCCTAAGGCCATCTCCTTTAGAAAAGAAGTCTGGACTTCTGATGTATATTTTTCTTTCATTTTTAAATGAAATATTTCTAGCATTAACCGGCTTAGCTTTTTTAACTCGTCAAACTCAGCTAAACGTATCTGCATTACTTCTTAAACCTAAACCCTTCTTTGCTAAAGAGTTCTCTCAAGCGCTCTTTACAGTCACCTTGAAACTCCATAAACTCGTCCTTATACGATCCACCCGAGCCTAAAGATTTTTTTATTTTTTTAAGCAGTGCGATGGCTTCATCTTTTTTGATCTGAAAAGGACCGATAAGCGTCACAGGTTTACCCTTTCGTTTTTCAAACTTAAAGAATAAGAAATGCTTTGCCGGTTCTACAAGTTCTTTTTTTGTAAGGATCTTTTTACCGGAGACTTCTTTCCATTCATCTTCGAAGCTTGCGCCTATATTTAAATCCACTCTCTTACCTCTGCTCACTCACCTCTCCTATATACTCAAATCGTTTGACTTTTTTACCTTTATACTCAACCTCCTCAATAAACATATCCAAGGGACGTATCCATAAAGAGAAGTCTGCGTAAAGTGTTCTGTAGACAACATGTTCTTCTTCCGTTTCGCTGTGTCTGGCAGTGTAAAGGACCTCATATTCCGGCCCCTTATAGTGCCTGTATTTTCCTGCTTTTAAAATGGTAAAATTCCTTTTAATGGATTTGATGAAGAAGAAAAGTCCAAGTTAATTCCCGAAAGCGCGTCTTGCTTATTATTTAATATGGAGCCGATATCACCCAGGTCCGCATTTAACCCATTGCTTGAAGCAGATACTTTATCCATCACACCCGAGCGTAACTTCTTTTCAAACTTTTCACTCTCCTTGGAGGCCATCTTTTTAAGACCTTTTGAAAGTTGTTTGTCCAAGTCACTGTTGACCTTTATAGAAGGCTTTTCAAGTTCACCTTTAATGGAGAGGTCTACCTTAAAGGTCCCAATGGATGAGAGAAGTTCATGCACAAGTTTTTCAGACGCCATAGTCATCTTTACCTTTTGGACCTTTATATCGCCATCAGCCGTGATAGTATCACCAAGAAGGTGCCCCTTCAAACTTGAATCTGAAAGTATGTTTTGCATCAATATTGAACCCAGCTCATATCTGTCTTGTTTTAGACCAAGTACATTTACATCAAAATCTGTTTTAGCTTTTTCTTTTCGCCTATCATCAAGAATATCTGCAATTATCTCTTTATAAGAACTTCCCTTTGCATCTGCGTGCAAGGTCATTGGCTTGCCATAGAGTTTTTGATTTGAAGAGAGGTCTTTTATATCAATATCTATTTCATCTGTATCAAGCTTAACATTGACCTTAGCCTTTTTAATAAGAACCTCAGGTATGTTTGAATGATTGGCATACTTGATCCAACGACCTTCTCCTCTTGGAGGTTTAGTGTCTTCTTTGATCTCGGCTTTATCATCGCTAAGGTAGGGTTTTATCATCTCATAATATTTTAAAGCCGTCTTCATATAAGAACCTACCTTATCATTAACCAATGCTCCGACTAGATTCGATCCACCAGAAGCATTCAGAGAATATTTTTTCTTGAGTCTGTTAATATCATCTTTGGGTAGGTCTTTTAAGTTGGAAATACGATTTTGCAGATCTTTTTGATCTGCTTTAAACTCTTGTTGAAGCTTAGAATATTTTGTTTTAAGAGCTTTTATCTTAGACTTTAAAGCTTTAATATCTTTTGAGGCAGAAGCAATCTTCTTAAGATCTGCTCCTTTTAGTGATTTTTCCAGGTTTCTTGCATCTTCTTGTATCTTATCAACCTCATTAGCAGAGCTTAGTTCATCTGATATTTTTGTCCATTTGTCTTGAGTAGTTTTAATATCCGTCTTAAGTTCATTTGCCTCTTTAACGGACTTTAACTCTTCTTTTTCCAATATATCATCTACATTGGGAAAAGCGAAAGGGCTTTCCTTTTTTGACGTCTTTTCTACTGCCTTTTCGTTAGACACCTCACGCTTTGTTTCTGGAGCCTGAGTATAAGACTCAGCAGGGCTTTCGCGTTTTATATCAAAAGCCAAAGCCGTCATCTTCAGGTTTTCAATCATCGCCTTTTTTTCAAGAAGTGCTGAAAACCCAAGATCAAATGAAGTCTCGTCTATTTGAACCGCATTGTGGCTTAACTTCTTTTTATCAGCGACCTCCAGACCTAAAACAGTTATGCTAAGCTCACTAAGGCTCGACTTAAAGTCTTTTATACTGACTTGAGTTTGAAGGCTATACGAAAGTGACTTTTCAATAAGGACCTTAGCAAGTGGGTCAAATAAAAGTACTAAAAACAGAACGACTATGGAGACAATTCCCGCATATAGACCAAGCCCCCACCAGCGAAAAACTGATGTAGATTTGGCTTCTTCGTTAAAAAGTTTCATCCATTTTGTCAATTTCCATTGATTAAGCTTTTCACCGATTTGTACACGATATATATGGATAAGCTTGTTTAGAATAAAAAACAGAGGAAGGGCCAAAACGCTTGAGACAAGCAAGGCTCCCGTTACCAAGGTATAGTTAAATTCTGACCAGCGCCAAAACACACTGTTATACAAGGTCGTGAAAAAACCGTTTAGACCTTCATTTGTTAAGACCATATAACCTAAAGATTCAAAAAGAGGATCGAAAAGATATCCTATCCCCGAAAATATTACCGTAAAAAGGAGAAATAGACCAAAGTTGATGTTTAAGACTAACACTAAAAGAAGAAGGTCAAACATAATCAGCGAGCCGCTAGGTAAGAATCCTGAGAACATTGCCAAAACAATAGCTCCCGAAAGTTGCCATGACTTACCTGACGAGTTCAGGGCCTTTAAGAGTTTACGAAAAAAATTAAACATAATCTATCCTCAATATAAAGTAAACCATTTTACACTAATGTGAATAGAAAACATCCTTAAAATTAAAATTATTTTTAATAAAAAAGCTATGTGTGTTTTAAAGGCACTAGAGCTTTTCTATAAGAAAGGTCATTCGACCGTTTGATGGAGGTAGCAAATACCTTCTTCATCCAAATTGTCAGCCACCACCTTACTAAGTATAGGGTTTTTACAAAAGATATTATTATCATACAAGACAACATAAACTTCATCTCCCTCTTGCAAGAAAGTCTTTTCACCGTAAGGGGTATAACGTGTTGCACCGATGCTAATAAGCATCTGCTTAGGATAATCACTCTCTTTGATATAAGAGGCAATATCTTCTAAAGGGCCGCCCTCTTCCTGAGTGTTTAACTTCTCTTGTATCCAGTCAAGCAATTGTTTATAAAAGTAACTATATCCGGATATCTCAACATCTTCTCCGTATCTAAAGACATCCCCATTTCTGCGTAAAAAAGAAGAGATACGCCAGTTGTCCAAGATACCTCCCTCTTCAAACTTATCAAGGGCTACAAGATCTTCACAAATGCCCTTTGTATCTGATCCCCAGTTCTTCTTTTCAGAGATCTTCTTGGCACCCTTACGACGAACAGAACAGTCATTATAAGCACCAAAATGTGTCGGTTTGACACCAACGACCTTCCCGTTCTCATAGCTAAGATCGCATAAAAGAGCAACTTCGGGTTCAGCTTGGATATTTTCATCCAGGCCATGCAGGGCCTGCGTCTTTGAAGAGAGTGGATATGTAGATAAAAAACCCTTATCAGTATGGGGAAGATAAAAAGGAAAAATACCCTTAGGCGCATTTTCATCATCAACTTTAACGTCTTTAAAGTCTTCATCTTCACCTGCTTGCTGCAAGTGAAGCGCGAAGTTACCGGCTATACCTAAACCGATAATGTCTTTGAAATTCATACCCTAGTGACCGTATTTCTCAGCATACTCTTCATAAGTACCTTTGAAATCGATAAAAGTTCCATCAGGCTGAAGCGAGATAACACGCTGTGCAAATGCGTCAAGCAACTCTCTATCGTGAGAGGCACAGATAACATTTCCTTGAAAGTCACGCAGACCTTCACCCAGTGCAATAATCGCTTCAAGGTCAAGGTGATTGGTAGGTTCATCAAGAACGATGAAGTTACCTTCTTCAAGCATCATCTTTGAAAGCATCATACGGTGCTTTTCACCACCAGAGATATTTTCAACAGACTTTTCTTGCTCTTCACCGCTAAAGAGCATACGGCCTAGACAGTTGCGGATCTCAGCGATTTCACGTTTAGGGTCAAAAGCGCGCAGCCATTCATAAAGTGTCCCATCACCGCTGATCGTCTCTACCGTATCTTGAGGAAAGTAGGAAGGCTCAACCGTTGCACCCCATTTCACAGTCCCTTCAGTCGGTTTCATCTCTTCCATAATGATCTTAAGCAGTGTTGTCTTACCGATACCGTTGGGCCCGATAACAGCGATCTTTTCACCCGGATCAATTCGTACAGAGACACCACCTAGGAGTCTTCCTCCGCCTTCACCGTAATCATGTGCAATATCATTGATTTCCAAGGCCTCTCCGCCCATCTGACGTTTTGCCTTGAAAACGATACTTGGGTCTCTACGCGAAGAAGGTTTAATATCTTCGATATTGATCTTCTCAAGCTGTTTCTGACGTGAAGTCGCCTGTTTGGCCTTTGACGCATTTGCCGAGAAACGGCGCACAAAGGCTTCAAGTTCAGCCTTCTCTTTTTCTGCCTTTGATTTATCGGCTTCCAACTGCTTCATCATGACGGTTGATGCGATATACCATTCATCATAATTTCCCGTGAACTGACGGATCTTTTGATAATCAACATCAAGTATATGCGTTACTACCGAGTTGATGAAGTGTCTATCGTGAGAGATAACAACAAGTGTGCCCTCATGACGTTTAAGCTCATTTTCTAACCAGCCGATCGTCTCAATGTCAAGGTTGTTGGTAGGCTCATCAAGGAACAGCACTTCAGGTTTAGGAAAAAGTACCTGCGCTAAAAGAACCTTAATTTTAGTAGAAGACTCCACCGTAGACATAAGATCATTATGAATCTCAGAAGGAATGCCCAGGTTTTCAAGTATCTTCGTGATGTGAACATCATACTCATAAGTAGGATCTTCTTCAACACAGATAGTCTCCAGTTCAGCTAAACGGTTGTTCGTCTCATCGGAGTCAAAGTCACCTGTTACATACAGATCTTCTTTCTCTTTTGTCGCGTCATACAGACGTTTATTCCCGTAAAGAACCGCGTCCATAACCGTGAAGTCTTCGAAGGCGAATTGATTTTGTCCAAGTACGCCGACTTTAAGTCCTGACCCGATAGAGATCTCACCTTCATACTCTTTGATCTGACCCGAAAGTATCTTTAAAAAAGTTGTCTTTCCTGCTCCGTTTGCTCCGATAAGACCATAACGCTTGTGTTGGTCTAGCTTAAGATTTACATTATCAAAAAGCACACGCGAACCAAATCGCATTGTTAGATTGTTGACTGATACCATCTGTTAATTTCCTTTAGTTACAGTTTCTTATACAAGGTTTGTAGGTAAACGCTCTGTAAGAAACTCTTTATTGTTTTAAAGTCGCGATTATATCTAAGAATAAGTTAATAATGGTTTACGCAAAGGGTAAGTTATCAAACTATAAGATATCTAACGCCCTGAAATCAAACTTAGCATCCTCAAATCTATAACGATATTGACTGTTGTGTGTAATATTAACATTTCAGATCAAAAACTAGGATATACCATGAAGTTTTTTCTTATACTGTTATCAACCTTTTCTCTGTCTTATGGATTTGAAGAGACAGAGCAGCTGAAGGTCATACACCCCTTACAAGATAGTAAAGACACACAAAAGCTCTTGCATGCTATGCAAAAAAACATTCAGACATATTTATATAAAACGCCCCTGTCTTCGTATGCCTATTTTAATAAACACAGCTCCCAGCTTAAGTCTGAAGTCCTTATTACCTGGATACATGGAAATGTGTATACCGACACATTGGCTGCATCACAAGAGCCTAACATTCGAGCGACCTTAAATAATGGGCAATACACCCATCTTGGTGATTATAGATACGATATATTTACGCTTCTTAGTGACCTGCTCTTAAAAATGCAAAATGATTCTGATTTTTCCGCTTCAAAAGAGAAGGCAATCTTAGGCACACTTGTTGATGGTTATTTCGAGCGTATGCAAAATCAAGATTTACAATGCTCTTGTATCGACGATGCACTAAGAAATGTAAGGGCAAATGATTTATTTGTACAATATACAAAAGTACACAAAGGTAATCGCATTTTTAATATAAACCTTCAGAGTTTGTCTAAGCTTGCTAAGCAAGAGACAAAAACCGTAAGTAAAAAGATGAACCAATACCTTTTAAAGTTCAATCTTCTCCCTATCAAAGATGTCGTTATAAATGAGTTTGGTGACTATTTATTATTATCTGAAGGAAAGACAAAAGGACTGCACGACGATATCATATTCGCCCTGTCTGCTAACACCATTCCAGTGAGTTATCACATCAACACCAAGATGAAAAAAAACTACCTGCGTACAAGTCTATCTAAGCGAGGGGAAGTAATTTCTAGCTTTAATCAAACGGATTATGCAGGTACGCTCCACATAAACAAGCAAGATTTTTTTGTTAATAAACTGGTCTCTTCTCTTAAACTAAGACCTCAATCTGAAAAAATAAATGCATACAAAGACTATGCTTCAGCACTTGGTTTTGTACTGGCAGGTTTTCATTCCAATCCGGACCTAAGTTCCTGCCAAGGGTTTAGCAAAAAGATAAAAACACAGGTAAAACCAAGAGTTGTAAAGACCGAACTGATTTCCATGGTTTATGCTCATAACGAAACGCTTGAAGAAAAGTGGGAAGACTTTACGGACAAGGAATTTGTCTCATTTAAAGATACACCTAAATAATACTCAGATCCAAAGCATCTATACTTCCTGTATAGTTTTTTGTCATACTCACATCAAAAGGGATATTGATCTTTCTTTTTTGCTGAATTGTCTTTAGTACATCTTCTAACATACTTTCATATCCAAATATTTTTTGATACTTTCCAAAAGCGCCCTGTAAGGTAGTATCGCTAACCTTTTGCAAAGCTGCCTGCTCTATTTGAGCCCAATATGCGACTTTCACTAAATGAAGGATAGAAGGTATTTTTGACTTGATCTTTGAAAACTTTTCCATAACTTTTTTTAAGGCAGCAACATTTCCATTTGCAGCATAGTTTTCTGCTTTTTCATAATAATTTAAAAAACCGTTTTCTATCTCTTGCGTGATCTTTGCATCTTCAAGATATGGATGTTCTTCTATCATGTTGTACACAGCTGAAAACTTTTTTTCTGCAAAATATTGCATGGTCTCTGCGTAAATATTCGCCTTATCTCTTAAACCTTCGGCAAACTCTTTTTCTTGTGGAAAGTAGCACAATATGTCACACATCTTGACCGCATCATAATAAGCACCATCGTTAAACATCTCCAGCGTTTTTGCCTTAAATACCCGTCCAATCTGAACAAGCCTGTCGTATTCTTCAAACTCTTCCAAAAAAGCGTGTCCCTGGATTAGTTTGAAACAATTAAAATAGTCTTTTTGAAGAAGATGTTTTCTAAAAAGTATAAAAACATTTCGATTAGAGTATAAAGATTTTATAATAAGACTTTTACCAGGGACTCCAACGAAAGGCTTAAAGAGTTGTTTTATCTTTTCTTCTGCCAATGGATCCTTAATCATTTTACGGATGACCAATAAGATCTTATTCCATTCATCTTCCATTTTTTGATATTCTTGTGTCTGCTTCAGTGAGGTATATTCATTGGCTAAAGAATACGCCATCATATATTTCTTCATATTTACAGCACCTAAGAAAGTATTGAAAACAGCAAAGTCATTAAACAACTTTTGGATAATCAGGCGTTTTTCAGAAGTCGCGTTAAAATGCTTAAGCAACTCTTTGGCTTCTACCGTTTTTTGCTCTCTTAACAACAAAGTAGCATGATCATAAGCCTTAGTAAAGAGAGTTTCCAGGCTTTTAAAGGCATCTGAATATTCTAAAAGAGGATTTTCTTGGGCTAACAGGTAACAAGCAGTAAAATCTTTTTTCCTCATCAATTCTAAAAATTCTTCTTCTTGAATATTAAGTTCATAAATAGGAATATGCCCATTACTCAAACCGAAAACAAGAAGGTTTCTTTCATTACAATAATGCATATGTGTTATGCCGGCAAGTTGTTTTAAAAAGTCAATCTTTAAAAGTTTTTGTTCTTGCAGGTCGTATAAGGCAACCATGCCCCCAAGACCTGCAACAAAAAGAAACTTTTCATCTTTATCAAAACACACGGCCGTAATATGAGAATCAAATTTTTCAAAACGTGAGAGTACGGTAGCCTTGACAACGTCCCAAATCAATATTGCGCCTTCCTTGTCTGTAGACAAAAGTCTTTGTCCGGACAAGAAGTTTACGGTTGTGACCGGTTCTTGATGAGAGATCAATTTATAATGGTTTTTGCGAAAAGAACGGTTAAACACCTTAATGACCTTGTCATATCCTGCCGTAGCGATCCAACGTCCATTTTCATTTGAAGAGATAGCAGAAATAGAGTCATAATGATGTGAAAGCGTATCGACTTTTTTTCCTGTACTAACAGACCACATATAGAGCCTGCCCTCCATGCCCCCCGTAATCAGATATTTGTTATCTTGTGTGAAGGCGACTGTTTCAACACCTCCGGGGTGTGCAGAGATCTCAAAAATAAACTTTCGTCTGCTATTCTCAAAAACGCTGACCTCTTTTTTTTCTTTGTTATAAAAACTCAAATAGTTTGCATCTGTAGAAATAGCCATGTTGTTCACATATAAGATATTGGCCGAAAGTTTACTTTTAAAACCGTTTAAAAGTTTGAATTCATTAAGATCGTACATACGAAAATTATTTGTAACATCAATGACTGAAAGCTTACCATCATCCATCAATGCCATCGTATGCACCCCGTATTTTAGATCAAACTGCCGACTAATCTTCACAACACTCCTTTAACCGCAACATTTTTTGTATTTTTTTCCAGAACCGCAAGGACAAGTTTCGTTTCGACCTATCTCAGCTTCTATCATCTTTCCACTGTCATATCTTATATTCCCATTTTCATTTATAAATAAGGATTTTTCTTTCATAACAAAAATATGGTTATTTTCTTTGTAGTATGCCATAAAGGTCACTTCATTCTCGCTAAAACTTTCTACTTTAAGACATATCCATTGTGTTTTGTCCCTATTGACAGCTTCAACCTCTTCTATATTTTTTAGTTTTTCAGAGCATGTTTCATATAAATATTGTCCATTTCTTAAAACATATGCACTGTATCTTGAACGCATGAGTTCTAAGGCGGTCTTGGCTTTTGTTTTCCCCGAAATGATTAGTTCACAACATTCGCTAAAACTTTTTTCACTATCACAAAAACATTTATCTTGCATCTTTACTCCTTTCTAAAACCTCTTTTGTCTGCAATGCGATCTCCAACTCTTCATCTGTTGCAATCACAAAAAGTTTGATCAATGATTTTTTATGCTCAAAACTAAAGTTTCTCTTTTTTGTTTCTCTGTTCTTTTCTTTATCATAAACAATTCCTAAGCCTTGTAAGCCTTCGCATACTAAGGCTCGGATCTCACTTGAGTGTTCACCTATGCCGGCAGTAAAGACGACAGCATCTACCTTTGGCAAGATCGCGAGATAAGCCCCGATCTGTTTTTTGATCTTATACACAAAAATATCGATGGCAAGTTGATATTTATTTCCAATTTCAGCTTTTTGCAAAATAAGGCGCATATCGCTTTCTCCGCAAAGGCCAAGAAGACCACTTTTATTGTTTAAAAGATCATCTATATCATCTATAGCGTATCCCTTATGCCGGTGTAAATAAAAAATAATAGACGGATCGACATCTCCGCTTCTTGAACCCATAACAAGCCCTTCCAAGGGGGTCATACCCATAGAGGTGTCTACGCTTTGGCCCCTGTGTATTGCACAAGCGCTCGCACCGTTACCAAGATGTAAAGATATAATATCCGTTTCTGTTGGTTCTTTGGCAAGCATACTGCACGCCTTTTTAAGTACAAAGGAGTGCGAACTGCCGTGAAATCCATAACGTTTGATCTTATCTTCAAAATAAAATGAGCTTTGCAAAGCGTACCTCGAAGCACATTCAGGCATATTATGGTGGAAGGCTGTGTCAAAGACGGCAACTTGTTTAAGATCCATAGAACGTGCTTGTACCGCCAATATACCTTCTATATTTGCCGAGTTGTGCAAGGGCGCCAAGGGGATAAGTTCCCTTAACTTTTGTATCACTTCCTCATTGATCTTTCTTGCCTTAGAGAAAACATCACCTCCGTGTACAACTCTGTGACCCACCGCATAAAGTTCATTTATATCAACAAGAAAGCCTTCTTCAAAGAGAAGATCAAAAAGTATATCCAAGGCATTGTTATGGTCTTTAACAATCATATGTTTGTGCTGTTCGTGTTCTTGATGACTAAAACCAATAGAACTATCATCAGATCCTATCTTTTCAAAAAGGCCTGCACATAAGACACGCTCATCAAGCATCTTAAAAAGTTTGAATTTTAAAGATGAACTGCCAGAATTGATCACTAAGATTTTCATAAACTGCCTTCTGCTTGAATAGCGGTAATTGCTACTGTATTTACAATATCAGTGACAAGGCATCCCCGGCTTAAATCATTTACTGGCTTATTAAGACCTTGTAAAACAGGACCGATTGCCACCGCGCCTGATGAACGTTGAACCGCCTTATACGTGTTATTCCCCGTATTAAGATCAGGGAAGATAAAGACAGTGGCTTGACCTGCCACCTTACTCTGGGGAAGTTTTTTAGCGGCTACAACCGGATCGATGGCAGCATCATATTGTATAGGACCTTCCACCAAGAGTTCAGGGTATCGTGTTTTAATAATAGCTGTAGCCTCTTTCACCTTTTGAACATCAGCGCCCTGCCCCGAGTCTCCCGTTGAATAAGAGAGCATGGCTATCTTTACATCCAAACCAAACTCTTTTGCACTATGCGCAGACGAGATGGCGATTTGCGCCAGTTCATGCGAACTTGGTTCCTGATTAACGGCGCAATCCGCGTATACAAGAACTCGGGTGTCCATGCACATAAAAAACAGGCTTGAGACAAGTTCAACACCGGGCTTGGTCTTAATGATCTGCAAAGCCGGTCTAATAGTGTCTTGTGTTGTGTGTACTGCACCAGAGACCATACCGTCGGCATACCCCATCTGCACCATCATCGTAGCGAAATACGTAGAATGTGTCATCGCATCTTGTGCTGCAAGAAGACTAAGTCCCTTATCTTTTCGCCTCTCATAAAACAATTTCGAAAACTTATCTACAAGGTCTGATTCCTGAGGATTAATAATCTGTGCATTAGAGATATCCAGATCAAGAGACACTGCCTTAAAATTGATCTCTTCGGCATGTCCCAAAAGAATAATATCAACCACATTTCTTCTCAGAAGGATCTCTGTTGCACGCAAAACCCTCTCATCCAGACTTTCAGGTAGAACAATGCACTTTTTATTTTTCCTGGCCTTTTCAAACAGAGAAAACT
>Ga0316207_10001916_pt1 | contig 23304 bp, 20 predicted proteins | sample 6weekpyrite_MG_FD_204943 | JGI IMG/M metagenome (GOLD analysis project Ga0316207, IMG submission 204943) | Microbial mat bacterial communities from mineral coupon in-situ incubated in ocean water Damariscotta River, Maine, United States -... | ecosystem: Environmental > Aquatic > Marine >... | reverse complement strand
AAGATGATCTGCATGGCCAAGTGGGTTATCAACAAGAAGAAGTCAATGCACAAAACCGCACACTACGGATTATCGATAGCACCCCACCTATTGCAGGCAAAGATCTTTACTTAAATATCGATATTAAGTTACAAAATTATGCTGATAAAATATTAGGTGATTATCGCGGTTCCATTGTTGCTATCGACCCACGTAATGGTGAGCTTCTCGCTTTAGTTAGTAAGCCTAACTACGATCCCAATCAGTTTGTTACTGGCATCGGAGTCAAAAGTTATTCGGCATTACGAGATTCTCCCGACAAACCTCTTTTTAACCGTACTATTCTAGGACAGTACCCACCCGGTTCAACTGTAAAACCATTTATTGGTCTTGCCGGGCTTGATACAGGCTTAGCCGACAGCAGCCTCTTTTGTCCCGGTTGGTTTGAATTGGAAGGTGATGAACGACGCTACCGCGATTGGAAAAAACAAGGCCATGGTGACACCAATCTTGATAAGGCGATCGTACAATCCTGTGATGTTTACTTTTACGAACTCGCCAAGAAACTACGCATCACTCAGATGCACAAATTCATGAGCTTATTCGGGTTTGGTCAAAAAACAGGTATTGATATTATTGGTGAGCTGCCAGGTTTATTTCCATCACGCGAATGGAAACGCGAGAAACGCGGCCAAGCATGGTTTCCCGGGGAAACGGTCATCACCGGTATTGGCCAAGGCTTTACCTTGACTACACCGCTACAGCTTGCGTCAGCAACTGCAACACTTTCGATGAGTGGCTTGCATTTTCGTCCCTACATTGTCCAGTCCAAACAAGGTAATGGCGATACCGAGCCAGTGCGACTACAACCCACTCAATATAAATCGGTACTCTTAAAAAACCCGCAACACTGGCAAAATGTTAAACAATCAATGTTACGTGTTTTACATAGCCCACGTGGTACTGCGCGCAGTAGTGGGCAAGGTGCACCATACAAAATAGCGGGAAAAACAGGTACCGCTCAAGTATTTGGGATTGCACAAGATGCCGAATACAATGAAGAAGAAATTGATTTGCGTTTACGCGACCATTCTCTTTTCATTGCTTTTGCACCTTTCGATAAACCGACTATTGCGATTGCGGTGATTGCAGAAAACGGTGGTAGTGGTGGTCATGTCGCCGCACCGCTTGCACGTAAAGTACTTGATGCACACCTACTGGGTAAGGGATTATGATTTTAGACAGCTATACAGCCGCCAACCGACGCCGCTATTCGCTAGCTGACAGCCTCCATATTGATGCGCCTTTAATTATCGCTCTACTGCTCACCGCTGCACTAGGGCTGGTTATCCTCTACAGTGCAAGTAACCAGAGTGAAGACATCATTATTCGCCAACTCACTCGGCTCGCGGTTGCCTTTGGTGTGATGATATTAATTGCACAAATTTCACCTCGACAGTTACGTTTTTGGACTCCATGGTTATTTGCAATTGGCATTGTTTTGCTCATTGCAGTGCTTGCCTTCGGCGAAGGTAAAGGTGCACAACGTTGGCTTGATTTTGGTTTAGTACGCTTTCAACCATCCGAGATCATTAAAATCACCTTACCGATGATTTTAGCTTGGTATCTTGCTGATGCAGCCTTACCACCGAAACCATCACGGGTGCTTGTTTGTATTATCCTTATTATTCTGCCGACGCTTTTAATCGCTAAACAACCTGATCTTGGCACATCATTAGTAATTGCCAGCTCAGGTATTTTTGTCATGTTGCTATCAGGTATACGCTGGCGATTTATCTTCAGCGCTATGTTTGCTGCCATTGCCGCTGCACCGCTACTTTGGTATTTCATGCATGACTACCAACGACAACGCGTGTTGACCTTCCTTAATCCAGAACAAGACTTACTCGGCTCGGGCTGGCATATTGTGCAATCAAAAATTGCTATCGGTTCAGGTGGCGTCTATGGCAAAGGTTGGTTAAATGGAACGCAATCACATCTTGAGTTCCTACCAGAGCGTTCAACTGACTTTATTTTTGCCGTCTACGGTGAGGAATTTGGTCTAATGGGGATACTCGTACTCCTCACACTCTACCTATTTATTATCGCTCGCAGCTTATACATCTCCACTCAGGCTCAAGACACCTTTGGCCGTTTAGTTGGCGGCAGTATTGCCATTACCTTTTTCTTTAACATTTTCGTCAATATTGGCATGGTCACCGGCTTATTACCGGTTGTTGGCCTACCGCTGCCACTGATTAGTTATGGTGGCACATCAATGGTGACGTTAATGATCGCTTTCGGTATCCTCATGTCAGTGCACACTCACCGAAAATTGTTGTCACAGTAATAACTGGATTATTTATAGGGATCACATGTCTCATTACTCAAATGCTTTAAAAGTCATTCTCACACTGCTTAGTCTGTCAGTCATTATCTCACCTGTTAACGCGGGAGATTTAAATAAACGTGAGGATATTCAATTATTTATCACAGAAATGCAGCAAAAGCATAACTTTGACAAGTCGGTACTCGAAGGGCTATTTGCCAAAACGCGCATGCAACCATCCATTATCAAGGCCATTTCTCGTCCCGCTGAGAAAAAGCCTTGGCATGCTTATCGCCCCATCTTCATCACCCAGTCACGTATCGACCTCGGTGTTGAATTTTGGAATGAACATGCTGATTTACTCGAACAGGCACAACAGCAATACGGCGTTGACCCTGAAGTGATTGTTGGCATCATTGGCGTTGAAACCCGTTATGGTCGACATACCGGTAATTACCGCGTTATCGATGCGCTCGCGACGCTCGGCTTTGACTACCCGCCACGCGCTAAATTTTTCCGTAGTGAGCTTAAACACTACTTACTCATGACACGTGAAGAAAAGGTTGACCCACTTTCGTTGAAGGGCTCGTATGCTGGCGCCATGGGTAAACCACAGTTCATCTCCAGTAGCTTCCGTAGTTACGCCATCGACTTCAATAAAGATGGTAAGCGTGATATTTGGAATAACACGGCTGATGCGATTGGCAGCGTTGCCAACTACCTTTCCCGTCATGGTTGGAAGCGTGGTGAAAAAATCACCGAACAACTCAGTCTTTCAGTTAGCACTGATCAAAAGCTGTTAAAAGAAAAAGGACTTAAACCCAAACACACCATCGCCAGCCTGCGCCAAAAAGGCTTTATCAACATCGATAAAAACATCAGTAATAATGCACTTGCTGCGGTTATTAATCTGGAAGGTAAAACCGCATCAGAACATTGGCTTGGTTTAAACAACTTTTATGCCATCACGCGTTATAACCACAGTGCGCTATACGCTATGGCTGTGTATCAACTTGCACAAGAAATTCGCCAACGTCGCCAATCAGCTAATGAAAATGATGCCTAAATACTTATTTAATAAATTACCTGTTTTTTTACTTGCTGGGCTACTGAGTGCCTGTGGCGGGAGTGCGCTTATTTATGACGATAGCGATAGTGCGCCAAGTGAACATCCTGATCTGTCACAAGTACCCGATGCTGTTCCTCGCGTTGAGCCTCATAGCCGTTACGGTAATCCAAAATCTTATGTCGTCTTTGGCAAACGTTATTATGTAAAAGAAACCAGTGCTGGCTTTACTCAACGCGGCATTGCTTCATGGTATGGCACCAAGTTTCACGGTCGCCGCACGTCCAGCGGTGAGCCTTACGATATGTTTGCGATGACAGCAGCGCATAAAACATTACCGCTACCAACTTACCTTGAGGTTGTTAATCTACGTAATAACAAGCGTGTCATCGTTAAAGCCAATGATCGGGGACCGTTCCATGATAATCGCATCATTGATCTATCCTACGCAGCAGCAACGCGACTTGGCATTACCGCAAAAGGAACCGGACTTGTTGAAATCCGTGCACTCAACCCAGCCCAGCCCACACCACAGCCTGTACAACAAGCCGCCGTTACCGAGACAAATACGGCCATCTCACCGAGTATGTATTTACAGATAGGTGCGTTTGCAAGCCAAACTAATGCTCAAGGACTACACAACAAGCTCCACAATGCCGCTTTTGCACGCACTGCCATCACAACGGCAAGCTCAAATGGCAATACAGTTTATCGTGTCCGTATCGGTCCACTATCCACCGTAGACGAAGCAGACCAACTTACCGATCAACTTGCAAGCTTGGGTATTAAAAATACGCGTGTTGTCATTGATTAATTGGCGACGCTCGTAACATAGCCTCTTTTAAGTTGACCCGTTACAATACTGAATGAATAACAAAAGACCTTCACTATGACATTACAAACATCCGCTCACCGCGTTATCCGCCACTTAATCGTAGCCAGTTGCTTATTCGCCTCAGCAATAGCTCACGCTGCTAGCAATATTCCAGCTGCCCCTACCCTTGCTGCGAAAGGCTATGTGCTACTTGATTTTAATAGCGGTCAAATCATTGCCGATAACGAAAGTCGGCAACGTATGGAACCAGCGAGCCTCACCAAGATGATGTCAACCTACGTGATAAGCAAGGAGCTTAAAGCAGGCAACATCACCCTGGAAGACAAGGTGACCATTAGTAAAAAGGCATGGCGCATGCCCGGTTCTCGTATGTTTGTCGAGGTCGGTAAACAAGTCAGCGTAGAAAATTTACTTAAAGGCATTATTATTCAATCAGGTAATGATGCTACTGTCGCGATGGCAGAATTTATAGCCGGAGGCGAAGATGCCTTCGCATCGTTAATGAACAACTATGCAAAACAACTCGGCATGGATGATACTAACTTTATTAATAGCACTGGCTTACCTGATGCGGAACATTATACGACCCCTTATGATATGGCGCTGTTAGGCAGTGCATTGATCCGCGACTTCCCTGATCATTACAAATGGTATGCCATTAAGAAATTCACTTTTAATAATATTACTCAATATAACCGCAATAAATTACTTTGGCGTGACAAGTCAGTTGACGGCATTAAAACCGGGCATACCGAAGCCGCTGGTTTTTGCCTGGTATCTTCGGGCGTTCGTGATGACATGCGCCTTGTTGCTGTTGTTCTTGGCACCGATAGCGAGTCAGCACGCATAAAAGAATCACAAAAAATTCTTAATTATGGTTTCCGTTTTTATCGGAGCCATAAGCTATACGATGCCAATACTGAAATAAGTAAAACTGATATTTGGAAAGGCGTGACAGATACCGTTTCACTTGGCTTATTGAAAGATCTTTATGTCACTATTCCCCGTGGGCAATACAAGAAATTGAAACCAAGCATAAATTTTGAATCCATTATTGAAGCACCTATTAATAAACATGCCGTACTAGGTAACTTACAAGTTAAAATAGATGATCGCATCATTGCCGAACGTTCATTAGTTGCCCTACATGAAATAGAGCAAGGCAGTTTGTGGAAGCGTTTAGTTGATTGGTTCATATTACTTGTTAAGGGTTGGTTTGATTAATGTCTGTTGTTTATTTAAACGGTGATTATCTAGAAGAAAAAGATGCCTGCGTTTCAGTTCTTGATCGTGGCTTTATATTCGGTGATGGTGTTTATGAAGTTATCCCTGCCTACGGTGGACATTTATTTCGACTTGAGCAACATTTACAGCGCTTAAGTGACAGCCTAACGGGAATTAGACTTGAGAACCCATTAACAAACACAGAATGGACGGAAATAATCGAAACAGTCGTTAAGCGCAATGGCGGCAACAGCGATCAATCTATTTACTTACAAGTAACACGTGGTGCGGCCAAACGAGACCATGCCTTTCCCGAGAAAATTTACCAAACCGTGTTTGTTATGAGCAGTCCAATGCACGCTGTCAGCTCAGAAAAATTAGCTAACGGTGTCTCTGCAATAACACATGAAGATATTCGCTGGCGCTATTGTCATATTAAATCTATTGCCTTATTACCCAACACACTTATGCGTCAAGCCGCACGTGATGCTGGAGCCGATGAAGCTATTTTAAATCGTGATGAAAAAATTACCGAAGGTGCTGCCAGTAATGTATTTATCGTAAAAGATGGCACAATCATTACGCCACCTAAAGATGATTGCTTGTTACCAGGGATTACGCGTGATCTTATTCTAGAAATAGCGCGTGATGCGGGCTTAAGTTGCTGTGAAACAGATATAACTCAAGAACAATTACATAATGCCGATGAAATATGGCTAAGTAGTTCAACCAAAGAGATTTTACCTGTCACTCAGCTCGATGGTAATCCAGTAGGCGATGGGACGCCGGGGAAACACTGGCAAGATATGTTAGCTCGCTATCAAGAACACAAAAAATTGTTACGCTCTGGTGACGCTCAGTAATTTTTAGGCTCTTGCTCTCTCCTGACCCACCAGCCAGACTTCTAGTTCCATAGCCGGAACAGGCTTACTCATAAAATAACCTTGTGCCTGATCGCAGCCATAACTACGCAGCATATTCCAAGCCAGTTCGTTTTCAATACCTTCAGCAACAACCTTTAAACCGAGGTTATGCGCAAGCTCAATGGTTGAACGTACAATGGTTTCATTATTAACCTCCGTATCAATATTCATCACAAACGATTTATCTATCTTTAATTCATCAACTGGCAACTTACTCAGATAAGCTAACGATGAGAAACCTGTTCCATAATCATCCACCGATATACCTAAACCCATATCACTAAATTCAGTCAATGTGTCAATTGCCAAATTCGGGTTCAACATCATGGCATTCTCGGTTATTTCAAGTGTTAATGAATCACATGGGCATTGGCGAGTCGTTAATATATTTTTAATGCCTGCAACAAAATCCTCGTCACGTAAATTATAAGCCGAGATATTTATTGATATATCTAAATTAATATTATTTTCTCGCCACAGCATAAGTTGCGCCATTGCATTATCCGCAACCCAATATGTTAGCTGTGATATAAACCCTGTTTGTTCTGCTAGCTCAACAATCGTTTCTGGTGAAACGACACCATGATGTGGATGTGACCAACGCAATAATGCTTCTACGCTCAGTACTTCTCGGCTACGTAAATCAAGTTTAGGTTGGAAATATAATTCAAGAGAGTTGTTTCTAATTGCTTCGCGTAAGTCTGCGATCATAGAGAATCGCATTAAGCTGTATTTATCCTGCCTTGAATCATAAATGCTATAGCCCTGATTATTTTGCTTCGCAACATACATCGCTACATCAGCATGCTGTAAAAGATCTTTTGCATCTGTGCCATCCTCCGGGAAAACGGAGATCCCAATACTGGCTGAAACAATTAATTCTAGGTCATTAACTGCATAGGGGAGCTGTAAAGATTTAAGTAATTTAGTCGCAATCGATACAACATCATTCTTACCCGCACCTGGCAATAAAACGGCAAACTCATCACCGCCCATTCTGGCAACTGTATCGACATTACGTAATATGGATTTTAAACGTTTACCTACTTCAACTAAAAGCTGATCACCTATCGCATGTCCAAACGTGTCATTAACTTCTTTAAACAAATCAAGATCGATCATTAAAAGTGAAATTGGTGATTCATCACGTTGTGCAATAAATATATCGTGTTCAATTTTCTCAAATAACAACGTTCGATTGGGTAATGATGTGAGGCCATCATGTAATGCTCTATGTTCAAGCTCCGATTGCCTTGAATGTATCTGGCGACTCATTTCTGAAAAAGCTTCAACAAGATCTTTTGTTTCGTTCGAATAGAGGGTTGGTAATTCTTGTGGTGTTTCACCTTGCGCCTCCTGTTTGAGCGCCTTGGCTATCATACCAACAGGGATAAGAATTGAACTTTCAACCGAGATGAAAACAAATATAACAAATAAAATCGCAACACCTGAAACAACCCATAACACCACTATTTGTTGTGAAGCGACTTCGGCTATTTCAGTAATATCTTTTTCAGATGCAACTTCAAGACGATCACTAATAAAACGTAATAACTTACTGGCTAATTCAATATTTGGGGTAATGTTCTCTTTCATCAATTTTGCATCAATGCGCCATTCCTTACTTCCATGAATAACTTCTACCTGTTTATAGCCTTTAAACCATTCTGCACCACTATCAACTAATGTTTCATACGCATCTGTGGTTTCAAACCCTAACATTTCTTTATCAACAAACGGTTTCAATTTTTCTAATTCTGCTTGATATTCGGCATATAAGGTTCGGATACTTTTTTCTTGCACTGGCAGAGCCGCTTCATTAAATGCGCCAATTTGGTTTGCTAAATAAATACGAAAATTTGATACGGCTTGCGACCAAAGATGTCTCGCCTGAATAAAGCCTGCTAATACTTCAGGATGCCCAGTCACTTTTTCACTACCATTGAGCACGCCAAGTGCTAGGCTAAATGCACTATTTATACTATTTCTGTTCGGTCGCATGGTCGTTGCACCAATACCAAGCGAAGGATACTGGCGAGATGAATCAAGCCGCACCTCAATCAATTCATAAATATCACCTTCTAATTTCAGCAAGACTTTATTCAGTTCGTAAAAATCCTTTTTATCAGCTTCACTAATTACCGACTGCTCATCTGACAATTGCTGACTGATCAGCAAACTTTCTTTCAAAGAAATATCTATCTTGTCCCAATACTCGTATTGAGTAGGTTCTAACAGAAAAGAATCAATTGCTTGATAAACATCAAGCAAAGAACCGCGCAGAACATGGGTCGCTTCAAGGAGGTTATTACGCTCAACAAGGTTAGCTTCGATGCTCAGTTGGGTAGTGGATAGGCGCTGATAGCCATAAGCCGCGCAGGTCAAAATAAAGATCACCAACACACTGGCGAAAACTTTAAAGCGTCGACGAAGACTTATCTCATTGTTTTTACTAGTAATTTCAAAGCCCCCTTATTGCGGTGGCAGGCCACAACAATATTTGAAACATCTACAAACCCATCGGTATATAGAAGATATATCGGTCAAAAACCAGAAAAGTTGAGAGCAATTAGGTCAAATATCGTACAACTCATACATATAAATAAAGGTTATTTACAGCATGATTTACCTGGTTTTGTCGCTTCAATCGCAGCCGATACAACAAAATCAGTCACATTATGATTGGGAGCCCAATCACGGATAAATTGTTTGGATTCATCTTTGGGTTGAATAGAAATATCTTCAAAACCAGCTGCTTTTATCATTTCGATCAAATCATCGACTAAAGAAGCATTACCCATGCAACCCGCTACCAGCATAGGATCATTACGCATCTCATCGGGTAATTCAGTTGTTGCAACCACATCAGAAATGGCCAGACGGCCACCTGCCTTGAGAATACGAAAAGTCTCCTTAAAGACCTGTGGCTTGTCTGGCGACAGATTAATAACACAATTTGAAATAATCACATTCGCCGTGTCATTTGCTATCGGTAAATGTTCAATTTCACCGAGGCGGAATTCAACATTAGTAAATTGACCTTTGCTTGCGTTACTACGAGCTTTGCTCAGCATATCCGGAGTCATATCAATACCAATCACATGGCCTGTTTCACCCACCTCTTGAGCAGCGAGAAAACAATCAAAACCGCCTCCCGAACCAAGATCAACAACAACCTCACCGGCTTGCAAAGAAGCAATCGCACGAGGATTACCACAACCCAGTCCCATATCTGCACCTTCGGGCACAAAATCAAGATCGGCTTCGCTGTAACCAAGTCGCGTTGAAATCAATGTGTTAATAGCTGCATCATCAGAAACACCACAACAACTACTATCAATACCACAGGCATCGCCTCCATTACTGGCATTAGCGACTTCAGCATAAGCATCTCGAACTTGTTGACGATGTTCATCATTACCAGCTTGATCACCACAACTACTTTCTGCGCCACAACATCCTGATTTACTCATGATAAAACCTCAAAAATTACTCGCCGATACCGATGAAAGGCATAACTGAAAAATACAAAATAAATAAAATAATAACCAGGTAAATAAATACTCTCAACGGCTGCCTGTATAACGTATGAATAAATGGTTCAGCCGCATCTGTTTCTGTTAGGAATTTCTGTTGATAATCATCAATTAAGCTACGCGCTAATAATTTATCACCATTATTATTGAGCCAGATTCCTGCAACCGAGAACCCCCAGTTGCCTGCGGAGGTTTCGTAAAAATCAATATGATGCTCAGTTAATAAGGTACGAATAGCATCTGCTTCTGCAGCAGGTACATCATTCAATCTAAATACAAGTACAGCCATATTTATGCCACAACACTGACAGACTCGCCGTTAAACTCAACACATTGCCCTGCGCGAATTTTACAGCGTTTTCTCGTTTCAACGTTACCATTAACCGTCACAAGTTTTTCAGCAATCAGTAATTTTGCCTGCCCACCACTATTACAGAGACCTGTTATTTTCAACAAGTTATGTAATTCAATAAACTCTCTGCCTTCCAGTTCAAACTCTTGCATCAAATAGCACCATCAATATTTATCACTTTATAGGGAACTCAAGCCAGAAAGTACAACCTGCATCAACCGTGTTATCGACACCTATTTCACCGCCCATGAGCTTCACTAAATGATGCGTTACCGATAAACCAATACCATTTCCTTCGATACCTGCATGACTACTCAGTCGCTCAAAATCATTAAAAACTTTTTTCTTGTTTTCGTCAGAAATACCTATACCCGTATCTTTAATGGTGATGCGCACAATACCATCCTTCACGATATGTGTACCAATATAGACTGAGCCATTTTCATAATTATACTTAATTGCATTCGCCAAGATATTAACCAGTGCTTGTTTCAATCTTAGTTTATCAACAGCAATAGTCGGTGCCGTTTCTACCACCTCGTTAACTATCGAAATATCACGTTGCTGTGCCAATGGCTGAACCATCGTGATACTTTCATTCACCACATCAAAGAGCGGCAGTAATTCTGACGTTAGCTCAAGACGGCCAGATTCTATTTTTGCCAGATCAAGCAACTCATTAATCAATTCCAGTAAATAGTTACCTGCATCTTCAATCTCAGTCATATTTTTAACTTGAGATTCAGTCAATGTTTTTTCAACATCAATTAAGGCTAATTGGGAAAAACCTAATATGGCATTTAGCGGTGTTCGTAACTCATGGCTCATCCGCGACAAGAAATTCGTTTTTGTTTCGCTCGCATGCTCCGCACGTTCTTTAGCTGCGGTCAATTCTACTGTACGTCTTCGTACTAATTTCTCTAATTCAGACTGCTTGATTTTTAATGCATTTTCAGTGCGTTCTTTTTGCTTTAATATGCGTTGCTCTGATTGCGTTGTATAACGCACAATAAAGCGTCCAATAAAGACCATTACTACCAAAATAAATAACGATGTACTGAGTAATATATATAACGAAACGCGAAACTCTCCTACTGCAGAATTTACCTCAATAGCGGTTCCTTTTCTCTGCAACGTTTGCATTTGCAAAAACAATTTATCGGTTTCTTTTTGCAGCGGTATACTGCCTCTTATTTGCAGTGCTTTACCTTCTTCAAACTTTTCATCCGCAATATGCTCAATAATTTTTCTTTGCGCTTGACCTATTTTGATAGATAGCGGTTTTGATGTCTCAAAAATATCGAGTTCTTTTTCACTTAACATCGTTGTCTTCAGGGAGTTTTGCGCCAAGATAAAATCAGTACCGAAAGCATTAAAACGAACAAACTCTTCATCCCGATCAAAGGGATCATCTATTAATAACATCTGGCTTAGTGTTAAAGAACGCAGCCGCGCCGCAATACGCATATCGCTAATCAATTCACTCTTACGAATGTTTTGCGTAACAACATCCTCAACGCGTTGTATCCCGGAAACAAGTAAATACCCACCTACTGAAGTCAACAAAATAATGAATGCCAACATGATGCCAAAAGCGAAAATTACGGTCGTTCGTGTTCTATCATCGATCATTTTTACTGCTTTCCACACCAAATTTCATTGAATTAACATAGTATCTGAATCTGTGAATAATAAAAATCATTCTCAATTTATGCTAAATTATAGCCTGTTCTGCCACTTTAAATTAACTTTAATCGCCCCCACTTACGTAGTAACTACTTAGGTAAAATATAGACCATGACCGATTCAACAAAAGACACACTATTTGAATTCCCGTGCGAATTTCCTCTAAAAGTGATGGGGCGTAACATCACCGAGTTTGAAGGCATCGTCTTGGAAATCGTCAACAAACACGTAAAAAACATTGGTGAAAATGCGCTTAAAAAACGTGACAGTGGCAATGGTAAATTTATTTCAATTACGGTTACGTTCGAAGCGCAAAGCAAGCAACAGCTTGATAATCTCTACCGAGAGCTACATGCCCATGAGCATGTATTGATGCTACTGTAATCGGCATGTCTCAACCTGAGGCCATCGTCATTCGGGATCTTGGGCAACAAGATTACCTGCCTACCTTCGATGCAATGCGTCGCGTTACGGCTGCGCGCACAACCACAAGCCCTGATGAGTTTTGGTTAGTTGAGCATCCACCTGTTTTTACGCAAGGCAGAAACAGCAAACCCGAGCACTTACTTGACCCTGGCGATATCGAGATTGTTGATATTGATCGTGGCGGGCAAGTGACTTATCACGGTCCTGGGCAATTAGTGATTTATACCTTACTCGATTTAGCTCGCGCCAAGAAAGGCGTACGTGACCTCGTTAGCGCCATTGAAAAAAGTATTATCAACTTACTCGCTGAATATTCTATTGCTGCATCGGCGCGCTCAGATGCCCCCGGCGTTTATGTGGATAACGCCAAATTGGCCGCGCTAGGCTTGCGGGTGACCCGAGGTCGCAGTTATCACGGCTTAAGCCTTAATATTGATATGGACTTAAGCCCGTTTCAAAGGATTAACCCCTGTGGCTACCCTAATATGGCCGTCACACAATGTTCTGAGCTGAATATTGAAGATCCCCTACCTATCATCAGTGATCGTCTTTGCGCCCTGCTTGCTGCAGAACTGGGGTACAATGCGCGGGTTTATGAACCAATATCATCGATACGCGATTTATAATTTATCTGTCTGAGTAGAATCTGAGCGACTTTATGAGCGAGCAATCAAAACCCAAAAATCCACTCAAGGGAGAATCAAAAGTCTCTCGGATTCCAATCAAGATCGAACCAACGGTAACGCCATTACGCAAACCAAAATGGATTCGTGGTCGCTCCCACAACGCACCTGAGGTCGAGCGCCTTAAACGTCTGCTACGCGAACAACAATTGCATACCGTTTGTGAAGAGGCTGCTTGCCCTAACCTTGGCGAATGTTTTGCTCACGGCACAGCAACATTTATGATCATGGGTGATATCTGCACCCGTCGTTGTCCATTCTGCGATGTTGCACACGGTCGCCCAAAACCACTTGATGAAGATGAACCTCATAAATTAGGCGAAACCATTGCCAATATGGGGCTTAAATACGTCGTCGTCACATCGGTAGATCGTGATGATCTCCGTGATGGTGGTGCAGGTCACTTCGTTAACTGTATTGAACAAGTCCGAAGCCAGTCACCCAACACAAAAATTGAAATCCTCGTGCCTGATTTCCGCGGTCGTATGGACGTTGCACTCGCCTTGCTCGAAAAGGCGCCACCCGATGTGTTTAACCATAACTTAGAAACCGTACCACGCCTGTATAAACAAGCTCGTCCGGGATCAGATTATGCGTGGTCGTTAAAGTTATTGCAGCGCTTTAAAGATGCCTACCCTGATGTGCCCACTAAATCAGGGATCATGTTGGGTTTAGGTGAAGAACTCGACGAAGTAGAACAAGTGATGCGTGATTTACGCGCGCACAACGTCAACATGCTTACGCTTGGTCAATACCTGCAGCCAAGCCGCTACCATCTGCCTGTCGCACGTTATGTTACCCCAGAAGAATTCGACCAATTAGGTGAGCTAGCTCGCGAGCTGGGCTTTGATAACGTTGCCAGCGGCCCGATGGTACGCTCTTCATATCATGCGGATCTACAAGCGTCAGGGGAAAATATCTCTTAAATATTAGGATAATATAAACAATCGTGCAGAGCATTTTATTTCTGCTATGATTTATTGGCCTTAAATAATAATAGTATGCAAAGGAAGCCAACATGAGCAATAAAAGTAACCAATCGCCTATTAATCACGATGTCGTGCAGTGCCTAATCGGCCGCGGGATAGAATTTAAAGGTGAGCTCAGTTTCACGGGTGGGTTACATATTGATGGGCGTGTTATCGGCAGCATCAAAAATCAAGACGATTCTGCTGGCCGTATTACGCTAAGCCGCGAAGGCGTTGTTGATGGTAACGTCACAACCCGTGATGCAGAGATCAATGGCACCGTGAATGGTGATATCCATGCTACTGGCTGTGTCGTTCTTCACCCTCATTCACATGTAAGTGGAGACGTATATTACGAGCGTATTGAGATCCGTCGTGGCGCTTGCATTAACGGTAAGTTAATCGCCACACATGAAAACAAAGCAGCAGAGAGTTCAAGTATTCTCGACAAGATCAACCCGGCTCGCAAGAGCGCTTAGCACCGAGCTCATCGGCTTCATCAACTTATAGCGTCATCCGTTCCATTAGGTAACATAGGCAATCTTGCCTAATCACTCTTTCATCAAGCGTTAGCATCGATGGCATAACCGGTTGCCGCGTATATAACTGCGTATCTCGTATTTCAAAAAAATCATCCCATCGATCTCGCCCATCATCGTCAATCGCTTCAAGACGTACAACATCACGGTCATCTTTTATGTCTGCCAAGATTGTTCCGGGCGATAACTCACGAAAGTTCATGTGATCCAGATTATGTGTAAACTGGATTTCGCAATCCGATTCTGCTGCTGACCCCACTGAAGAAAAACCAAAACTGACTGTCTCAGGTACTTTAACAATCGCCACCGTATGGAATACGTCAATATCATGTTCAGGCACGGGTTTATCCGGTAACTCAGCAAGATTAATCAATGCCTCCAAAAACTCAGCCGCATGCTCCACGCCATAGCGTTGACCTGGCTGGCCACATTCAACCGTTACGGCTGGACAAAACTCGGAAAAAGCCGCCGACTGCACCCCTTTCGGTCGAATGAAATACACGACAGTTCGAGAAAAATACGTCGCCAACCAGAAAAACTGATTATCCACACGATTGACGCAACCATAGTGAGGGTTAATCCCCGTGTTGTTATGAATATCAATACTCGCAAACGGCTTTAAGCCACGCATGGTGCTCACAACCTGTTCGGCCATACGGTGTTCCGCCGTTTTCTCATCTTGTTCTGGTGGACACCAAATCCGATTGTAATCAGGCTGTCCATCGAGACGCCGCAGCCCATCTTTAGCGGCACTTATATTGCCAATAAATAAAGACAGGCAACGTGGCATTTCTTCGTTTTGATAACGCCTTAATAATAGTTGTACGGCTTGCCAACCCACTGGCTCATTACCGTGCAATAAAACCGATACAAACAAAGGTGCCTGACGGCGACCTTTGAGGTGAATTAAACTCGGGCCTTGTAAATGCAGATGTAACTCACCCGCATCACACTCAAGTAAACCATCCGGCAAATAATCCAATTCATGTAACAGATTGTCATTCATCACAATGTCCATTCATGCACCGGTCGACCGGATTTCTGATACTCTAAATATTGCAGCGTCATGGCTTGTAAATCACCACCAAAATTTTGGGCGCACTGTTGTTGCCAACGACTACCGGTTTGCCCTGTCGCAACACGCGCAGTAATGATACCCAAATAGTATTCGATATCTTGCTTATCCAAGCCCAAACTTTCTAGACCTTTAGTCGCCATCGGGATCAATTCATCTTGCAGTAATGATACAACGGATAATTTGTTCGACTTCCATGTTAACTGTGCGGACAAACCATCTCGGGCGGCGGCATAAAAATTATCTCGCGCGACTGCAAAATCAATTTCATGTTCAATGGCTTGTTCACTTGCCACCAACGACTGCATTAAGCCAAAGAACATAGCTGAATTGGCAATGCTATCGGCAATCGTGGGGCCAGATGGAACAACTCTTTGTTCTATTCTCAAATGCGGTGTGCCATCTTTATCAAAACCAATCAATGGACGTACCCAACGCCAGATCGTGCCATTGTGCATACGTAAGTGAGGCAGGCGTGCACTCCCGTCGGCACTACTTTCAACACCCACCAACGGAAGAAGAATGGGGTAATGCTCGCTATTTTCTATAAAGCACTCCATTAACGAATGATGCGCATAACCACTGCCAAAACTCACCCGTTTCAATGGCCCAAATGCAGCACCACCGATACCGCCCAGTTCTACGGCTTGTTCAAATAAAGGAATCCGCGTTTCTTCCCAGACCTGCTTACCAAATAAATAGGGAGAATTCGTTGCCATGGCCAACAGTGGTGCTGCGGTCGCCAGCGCAGCATTGTAATAACGCACGGCATGCTGTGCCGGTATTTGCTGATGAATCTGAAACGAGGTCGCCGCCGACTCTAACATCACATCATAGTGGGTGCTTTTTAAATGCTCGTGACCATTGATGTCAAGCTGCAATGGCTTACCTTGCCGCAGTTTAAGCACCTGCTCATTAAGCGCCTGATAACGCAACACATGCGACATGTTTTCAGGACATAAATCCTTGTCTTGCACGGTTGGCAAGATACCCGTCATGAGTAAGTCGCTATCTAGTTGTTTTGCCGTTGCACAGCAATCCGCCCAAGTTCGTTCTAGCTCAGCTTGTAGCTTATGCAAGGCATTGCCTTGCAATGTTTGTGGGGTACCATTTAATTCAATATTAAAAAGTGCCAGTTCTGGCACAACCAAATTACTCTTCAGCTGAGCAATGAATTGTTCATTAATCGCGGCTGGACGCGCCTTGCTATCAACTAGCCACGCCTCAAGCTCAAAACCACCACTGACTTTTTGCTCTGAAAAAACGCCCTCTTCAAACCAAGTCTTTAGCAACGCTGTTTGTTGCTGCAATGCTTGAGAAAAGCGCTCAAAATCTTCACGGGAAAATGTCTCCCTGCTGATCTCCTCACCCATTATTTTTACCTTGTAAGCATACATCCAGTGACTGCAAACGTTCAGCTGTGCCAATATCCGACCACTGGCCACGGTAATGCTCACCGCTCACTAATTCTTTACTCATTGCTTCTCGCAATAATGGCGCAAGCGGAAAGATCGTCTCAGTGACGCTTGAGAATAAAGACGGCGAATAAACACCGATGCCACTGAATGTCAGTTTAGTCTTTTCAATATTTTTCAACAGCCCGTTGTCGAGCACAAAGTCACCGTGCGGATGTTGCGGTGGGTTATCCACCATTACCAAATGAGCATAACCGGTTAATTGTGTAGGCAGGCTTGAGTAATCGTAATCTGTCCAAATATCCGCATTAGTCACAATAAAAGGGGCATCAGCATCACTCACATCTTTCAATAGTGGTAATGCCTTGTAAATACCACCACCTGTTTCAAGCGCCTGCCCTGTCTCGTTGGAATAAATAATATTGACACCATAGTGACTACCGTCACCGAGATAACTTTCAATCTGTTCACCAAGCCAAGCAAGGTTAATCACAATATCTTCAATGCCAGCCTTTTTTAGAGCACGCAAATGATATTCAATAAGCCGATGTTCACCTACCTGCAAAAGTGGTTTTGGTGTTGTGTCTGTCAGCGGACGTAATCGCTCTCCTCGCCCTGCTGCAAGAATCATTGCTTTCATAGGTCAATCTCAAATTGCATGGTCAGGCAACTTCAACTCAAGTAGTAGTTGATAAAAGTCATGTAGCTCATCATGCCGCTGGCAAACATCTAAAACATAAGCCAAGGCACGAGGAATGTCTTTGATGTAGCCATGCTTATCATCACGATGCAACAAGCGGGCAAAGATCCCAATCGCTTTTAGGTGTCGCTGTACTCCCATTAAATCAAACCAATGCAGGAATTGTTTTTTAGATATTTTATTTGCATCAATAATACCCGCGTGAACAATTTGTTCATAAAACCCGTTCACCCACTCTTCTACCTGTACACGTGGCCAACTGATATAACAGTCACGTAATATAGAAACTAAATCATAAGTAATCGGGCCTGTCACCGCATCTTGAAAATCAAGCACACCGGGATTCTGTCCCTCGTCAATTTGCATCAAGTTTCGAGAATGATAGTCACGATGCACACATACTGTTGGCTGTGCTAACGCCGAGGCAATTAATGTCTGACAGGTCTTTTGCCACACCGTTTGTTGTTGTTCATTCAACACAACGCCGCAGTGCTTTTCAAGATACCAATCTTTGAAGAGATCTAACTCCGTTTGCAATAAGGTTTCATCATAGGCGGGGAGCCCCGCCTTCTCTATATCAATGCCTGCCTGTATATCTGTTAATGCCGTCAGTGCGTCAGCATAAAGCCTATCGGCTGAGTCCACATTAAGCACCTCAAGATAAGTTGTATTACCAAGGTCACTCAACAATAAAAAACCTGCATCTAAATCTTGGGCAATCACTTCCGGGGCATTAAGACCTGCGCTGCGTAGCAATTCAGCAACATGTATAAAGGGGCGGCAGTCCTCTTGTTCAGGCGGCGCATCCATCACGATTTGACTGCCTTGCTCAACGTCAATTCGAAAATAACGCCGAAAACTAGCATCACTTGAGGCAGGTGCTAGTTCGCAGTCTTGGCCTGTTTGTTCGCGCAACCATTGTTTTAGCTGCGTTAATCTTTCACTCATGTTTTCTACTCTTCAATATCTTTCGGTCTATCGCTAACTAAACAAATCGGAGCCATTTCGCTATCTTCCGGTTCAGGTTGATTTAAAACGCCTCGCAAAAAACGACAGGTATGAGTTCGCATATCATCTGCAATTAAATAAAAACAAGGTAATACGACCAGTATTAGTACAGTCGCAAATAATAAACCAAATCCTAAACTCACCGCCATCGGTGATAAGAAAGCCGTTTGTCCCGATGCGAAAAATATCAATGGCGATATACCAAGGAATGTCGTGATCGTCGTCAGTAGAATAGGTCGTATACGTACACGACCGGCTTCAACAAGCGCATCAATGCGTTGCCAACCTTGCTGACGTACTTTTTTAGCAAAGTCGATCAAGATCAAGGAATCGTTGACGACAATCCCGCTCAGCGCAAGAAAACCCACCAGTGATAAAAATTGTAAGTTATAGCCAAATAAAACGTGTCCAACAATCACACCAATAATGCCAAATGGAATCGCAAACATAACCACCATGGGGTCAAGTAATGAGCGGAACAGGGCAACTAAAATAAAATAGATAATTGCTAATGCAATAATGCCAGCTCGTTGCATATCCGCAATAGAATCTGACGCCTCTTTCTTTTCACCAAGAAATAGTAATGAATACCCTGGGCGGCGTTCCGAAATATTGCCAAATTTATCGCGAATAAGATCGCTGGCCTCAAGCGGTGTCAGCACATCACTATCTACTTCGGCGGTCACTGTTGCCAAGCGTCGTCCATCACGACGTTTTACAACATGCAGACCACGATCAATACTGATATCCGCAACCTCACCTAGGTACACCGAGTTACCCAGTGCGGTCGTGATACGTAGCTTTTCTAACTGAGAGGAAGTGTGTCGCCAACTTTCAGGGTAAATCACCCGTACCGGTATACGTTTTTCTTTCCACGTGACATAGGTGACTTCTAAACCAAGGAAACCGCTACGCACCGCATCGGCTAAATCGCGCTGCGTTAAGCCCAATTGTCGGCCACGATCATTGAGGCTGTATTGATATTCAAGTTTGCCGCTTTCAAGGTCTTGGCTCACATCATGAACACCGGTAATACCACGCAAATAATCACGAATCGCCAATGATTCCTCATGTAATATTTTAACATCACTGCCGCGAATGCCTACTTCAATATCCGAACCAGCAGGCCCACCTTGCGGCCGCAATATAGACAACCGCTGAATCCCTGAAACCGATGCCAAACGCTGTCGCACCGTATCAATAATTTCTTCTGCCGATCTTTCTCGCGAACCTTCACTGCTAAACTTAAAATTAATCAGGGGCGTTACCCAGTTCTCAATAAAGCCCTGTGGTGCTTGCTCCTCAAGATCGACAACTAATTGAATATAGTGGCTACCAAAACTAAAACGATTGAAGTCAATAATGCTCACGCCCACATTGGTTAACATGGTTTTCAATTCATCATCGGGGATGACTTCCTTTATCGCCGACTCGGCTTCAACCGCCAAACGTTTTGAGTCTTCAAGGCTATAGGTACTCGGTGCTTCGATGTTGACAAAGAACTGACCTATATTAACGTGACCAAACAATTGAAAAGGTACCCGTGTTGCGGCAAAGACAATCACAATCGCCAACAAGCAAACTGTCGCCATTGATACCAAGTAACGATTAACTAGCGACCAACGTAAAACACCCAGATATTTTTTTAATAAAGCAGACCAATCAACCCAACGGGAATGATTACTTTTCTCAACCCGTAACATTTCCGCCGCATGCGAAGGCAGAACCCCAAAGGCCTCCAATAATGAGCCAAGCAAGGCAAAGCTCACCACAGCGGGGATCACAGCGATGAAGGCGCCTAGGGTGCCGCCAATGGCATACATCGGTAAGAACGCTGCTACCGTCGTTGAGGTTGAAGCAATAACCGGCCAGAATACTTCCCGTGCGCCTACCTTGGCAGCACGATAATGCGGCATGCCCTCTTCCATATGACGGTAGACATTTTCGGTGACAATAATCGCGTCATCGACAATCATGCCGAGCGCGATCAAGAAGGCAAATAACGACACCATATTGATGGTGTAATTAAAGTAATAAATCATCATGATCGCGAACAAGAATGAAACAGGAATGCCCATCGCCGTGATCGCTGCAACACGAAAATTCAAAAACAAATACAGGGATAATAAAACCAGTACTAAGCCAACCAGACCAGATGATTTAACCGTGTTCAAACGCGTGCGCACATAAACAGAAAGGTCACTGAATAGACCTAATTGCAAACTCTTGGGTAACTCCGTTTGCAGTTGCGAAACCAGGTCTTTAACTAAATCTGATACTTCTATCGTTGAGGCTTCAGCGGTTTTTGTCACCGTAAGATTAACCGAGGGCTTGCCGTTAAATCGGCCTAATGTAACAGCTTCTTCAAAACGTAATTGCACCTGCGCAATATCACCCAACAGTAATTGACCACCACGTGGATTAGTACGTAAGGCAATACCGGCAATTTTATCGGGCTCGGGTTGAACGCCTTTACCGCGTAATAAAATATCACCCTCTACCGAACGAATAGCGCCACCCGGCGTGTCATCTAAATTATCTCGCACTGCTTTAATGACTGTTGCCAAGGCAATATTACGCGCAGCAAGCCGCTCAGGATCGACAATAACCCATAGTTCCCACTCTCGATCACCCGCAACACCCACACCGGCAACGCCATTCAATTGTAATAAACGACGTTTAACATCATCGGCACGGGCATACAGTTCGCCACGCGCTATCTCGCCATAAAGCGCCACACTGATAACCGGGAAACGGGCTTCAAGCCGCACAACTTCTGGATCTTCTGCCAAGCTCGGCAAATCAATAATACGGTTAACTCGCTCACGCGCATCATTCAAAAAATCATCGACATTCGAACCCGGTTTCAGCTCAATAAGGATGTTCGACACACCCTCCTGGCTGGTAGACGTCACTACATCGATATCTGCTACACCATCAAACTCTTCTTCAATGGGCAACGTTACCTGACGTTCGACTTCCTCCGGTGCGGCGCCTTCAAAAACCGTCGTAATACGTACCTTGTCGAGCTGGATATTCGGGAACATCTCCTGCGGCATCGCGTTCCACGACAACACCCCCATAATGAGGATGATGACGAGCATCATGTTCGTCAGCAGGGGATTATTAATGCTAAAGCGAATTAAAAACATAGCGGCTATTTAAAGAAGTCGACCTTTTGACCATCCGTTAATGCGGCAATATCACGCGCCACAATTTGCAGACCTGCTTGTAAGCCAGACTCAATGACTATCCTGTCTTTGTCGCGCGTGCCAGTACTGACTTCACGTCGTTCAAGCTGGGCATCCTTGATCACAAATACATAACTGCGCCCGTCTTCCTGTAACAAACTACTTACCGGTACAACCAGCGCCGATGACTGTATTTGTAGTGGTAATTGCACTGTACCTAAACTCCCAGCCAATAGTCCTTTGCTATCAACACGGATACGAACGGCATGTGTAAACGTGGTTGGATCGGGATCGCTACGCAACGCAATAATACGACCCGAGTGCGATTTTCCACTCACCTGTAACGACACAACTTGTTGCAATGAAATCGCGGCAGCGGCGGTACCATCAACCTCGATGTAGAGATCGATATCATCAAGATCGACTATCTCAACGGCCACTGTATTCGGGGTTATATAATCACCCACCTCAATATTGACTGCATTCACTGTTCCCGCAAACGGTGCTAAAAGTTTCGTTCTAGCAAGATGACGATTCGCTCGTGCACGTGCCGCCGTTGCCGACTTCAAACGCGCAGATGCTGTATCAACGCTATAACGTAGTTGCGCTTCGCTGGACTGTAACTGGAGTAATTTTTGTTTTGCTTGATCGCTCCTCGATGCTGACACCAAAGACTCTGAACCTAAACGCTGCAATCGTTTTACTTCTTGCTCCTGCAACACAACATCTTTAGACGCAATTTCTAGTAAACGTCGATCACGTGCAACGGCGGCTTTTTCCATATCTAATCTTGCCGTTGCTTCAATAAGTGAATCGCTCGCATCCGCATCTGACAAGCGCAATAAGATTGCATCCTGCTCTACTGACTGTCCTGGTTCTACAAATCGCTGTTCTAACTGACCACTAATTTCAAAACGCAATAAAGCCCGATTTGCTGGTTGCAAACGCCCCGTTACTGACACCTCTGGTTGCACTTCAGCCGCACGCACAATCACCGGGCTGACCTTCACCGCAACCAATGCCTGTGACTCAGGCGCATTTTCCGGGGCTGTCTTCAGCAATAACATAATAATTAGGCCACTGATGCCAAAAACCGACCCAATCAATATAACCTTTTTAATCAAGGGCTTATAAAATATATCTATCACAATCTTCAATTATCCTTAATAAAAATTTGATGCTACAGCCATTCTATGCGATTTTAGTCGGCCTCACGAATTTTGGGGTGGGGATACTCAACACGAATATGACATAAAAAAGATAAATACGCAGTGAAACAAGCTCCGAAAAGACTTATAAGCCTATTAGGTACTGGCTTGGCATTATTACCTGCAGCGGTATCCGCTGCGGATGCAACCGGCTGGGATTG
>Ga0316207_10001915_pt1 | contig 23317 bp, 17 predicted proteins | sample 6weekpyrite_MG_FD_204943 | JGI IMG/M metagenome (GOLD analysis project Ga0316207, IMG submission 204943) | Microbial mat bacterial communities from mineral coupon in-situ incubated in ocean water Damariscotta River, Maine, United States -... | ecosystem: Environmental > Aquatic > Marine >... | reverse complement strand
TTGATGCTGTGCCGCACCGTAAATCTAAAGACACTGCCACGGAGATTCTGGCCTTTGAGCTGGCGCTTGAGGCTGCGCGCGCTAATATCAAAACACTTGAAGCATCGATACACCCAGAACTGGGTACTGAAAGCAGGGCGCTATTTAAGGCGTATTTACTGATGTTGAACAGTGACACATTGGTTGAAAAGACCATTGAGCGTATTCGTCAGGGCAGTTGGGCGCCGGGTGCATGGCGAGACACGATCAATGAACAGGCGCAGCTGTTCGAGTCGATGGATGACCCTTATTTGAGAGAGCGTGCCGATGATGTGCGTGACCTTGGGCGACGTATTCTGGCGCATCTGCAAAATGAAGTGCGAAAACAGCCGGATTATCCAGCACGAACAATTCTGGTGGGCGATGATATTTCGGCCACGATGCTGGCGGAGGTGCCGCGAGAGCGTTTAGCCGGGATTGTCTCTGCGTGTGGCTCAAGTTCGTCCCATGTGGCGATCCTGGCTCATGCGATGGGGGTGCCTGCAGTGGTGGGTGCGGATGATTTGCCGGTGGCGCGTACCGACGGTTGTGAGTTGGTGGTGGATGGTTACCGCGGACGCATTTTTGTGTCGCCATCACAGGCGGTGCGAGATGAGTATACGCGCCTTGCGCAAGAAGAAGAGGAACTGGTTGCCGGTTTAGAGGGCTTGCGTGAGTTGTCCTCCGAAACACCAGATGGGGTGCATCTACCGCTTTATGCCAATACAGGGCTGTTATCTGATATTGGTCCTTCGGTTGAGAGTGGCGCGGAAGGAATTGGGCTCTATCGCACCGAATTTCCTTTCATGATACGTGATCGTTTTCCAGGAGGGGAAGAGCAGCACGCAATTTACCGCGAGGTGCTTGCAGGGTTTGCGCCGCGGCCGGTAACCTTGCGTACGCTTGATGTTGGCGGTGATAAGGCACTCTCATATTTCCCGATTGAGGAGGAAAATCCTTTTTTAGGCTGGCGTGGCATTCGTATTACGCTTGATCATCCCGAGATATTTCTGGTGCAGTTGCGTGCGATGATGCGCGCCAGTATTGGTTTGAACAACCTCCAGCTGATGTTGCCAATGATCAGTAATGTGGCTGAGGTTGATCGAGCACTGCAGCTTATTGGGCGTGCGCATAAGGAGTTGCTGGCGGCAGGTGAATCGGTGATGATGCCGCAGGTTGGTATTATGGTGGAGGTGCCATCAGTCATTTATCAGATCGAGGTGCTGGCATCGCGAGTCGATTTCTTTTCGATCGGCACCAATGATCTGACTCAATACCTGTTGGCCGTTGATCGCAACAACCCGCGTGTGGCATCACTGTATGATTCGTTGCATCCCGCAGTGTTACGGGCCTTGGTTCAGATTATATCGGCTGCCAGCCTGGCGGGTAAGCCGGTGAGTGTCTGTGGTGAGATGGCGGGCGATCCGGTGGCAACACCGTTGCTACTCGGCATGGGGGTGAGTAGTTTAAGTATGAGTGCCGCGAGTATGCCGCGAGTGAAGGCGGTTGTGCGAAGCCTTACGATCAGTGATGCCCGGCGGGTGCTCGATCAAGCCCTGCAATATGACGATGCAGTGGCGATACGTGAATACCTTGAGCAGGTGCTGGAAAGGCAAGGCCTGGGTGGTTTAGTGAGGGCCGGTAAATGATGGGGGTTGTTGTCCATCTGCATGGTCGCGAGGGGTTTTGAGAATGAAAAAAAGAGTATTGTTCTCCTGGAGTAGTGGTAAAGATAGCGCGTGGGCATTGCATGTCTTGCGTCAACAAGATGAGTTTGAAGTGGTCGGTTTGTTTACGACGGTAAATCAGGCGCATGACCGTGTGGCAATGCATGCAGTGCGGCGGGAGCTGTTGTTGTTGCAGACGCAGCGCGTGGGCTTGCCGCTTGAGGTAATCGAAATCCCTGAGCCCTGCAGCAACGAGGATTATGAAGTGCGTATGGCCGCCTTTGTGGCGCGTTGTCAGCAGCGCAAGATCGACTGCTTTGCCTTTGGCGATCTCTACTTAGAGGATATTCGTGAATATCGAGAACAAAAACTGGCAGGCAGTGGCATTGATGCCATCTTCCCGCTGTGGGGACTCGCCACCGACGCATTATCGCAAGCGATGATCGATGGTGGGTTGCGCGCTCATTTGACCTGTGTCGATCCGCGTCGCCTCAATGCGGGCTTCGCGGGTCGTGAGTTTGATCGATCATTGCTTGAAGCATTGCCGACGGATGTCGATCCTTGTGGCGAAAATGGCGAGTTCCACAGTTTTGTTTTTGCGGGTCCGATGTTTGATGGTGAGATCGCTGTGTCGCTGGGCGAAGTTGTTGAGCGTGGCGGCTTTGTCTTTGCGGATCTACTACCGGGTGCTGAGGGTGAAAGAACAGATGTCGCCTGAATCAGCCATTATTCTGCCGAGATTGTTGGATGATGTGCAGCGAAACTATTTACTGACCGAATTGTTGCGTGGTGTATCCCGCAGTTTTTACCTCACCTTGCGGGTGTTACCAACGCAGTTACGAGAACCGATCAGTGTTGCTTATCTGTTGGCGAGAGCGGCCGATACGATCGCGGATACTGAAATTGTTTCGGCGGATAAGCGTTGTGATGCGCTGCATCATTTGCGTGCTCAACTACAGTCTGAAGTGCCGTCCCATGCCGTGCGTTTGCAGGCAGGGTTTACTGGGCAACTTGAGCACGCGTTTGAAAATGAACTGCTGGCGGTTTTACCTCTGCTGTTTGAGCTGCTGGCGCGGCAGACAACACCTGACCGAATGATGATTCGCAAGGTTGTGCTGACTTTGACGGAGGGGATGCTGAATGACCTGCGACACTTTCCGCCATCGAAAGGTATTGTGACGCTTGAGAATGGTGAGCAGTTAGACCATTACATTTATCTGGTGGCCGGGTGTGTGGGCGAATTCTGGACTGATATTTCGATCGCTCATATCGATGTGTTGCAGCGCTGGCAAGCCAGCCAGGGGCAATACTCGCAATTGGGCATTCGTTTTGGCAAGGGCTTGCAGTTGACTAATATCCTGCGTGATGTGCCGCGAGACCTTCAAATTGGGCGCTGTTATCTGCCACAGTCGTGGTTGGATGAGGTTGGGCTATCATCAAGCGATTTGATGATGGTCATTAATAGTGAAGCGGCGCGTCCGCTGTTAATAAAGGGTATTCAGCAGGCGCTGGGTCATTATGTGGCGGCTGAGCAGTATCTGACGGCGCTACCGCGGCGCTGTGTGCGCCTGCGTCTGGCTGCGTTGTGGCCAATGTTGATCGGGCTGAAGACCTTGGCGCAGCTGTCGCAGCAGCCTAACTGGCTTGATGCTGATGTTGTCTGCAAGGTAGAGCGGAAACGGATCTATCGCGTGGTCTTGCTATCATTTGGCGCCGTTTTCTCCAATATTGTGTTGAAGTGGTGGTGCGCCCGTTTGAGGCGCGCTGTCCTGTTAGTGTAGTTATCGTGCCCTGATAACAAATAATCATCAAAAACAGTGCTGTAATACCGTTATTTTACGGCCGCTTAGCGCCATTTGCGCTATAATTCGGAGTGAAGATACCATGTTATTTATAGGAATAAGTTGAATGTCGCACACAGATGTCAATAAAGTTGTACTGGCCTATTCAGGCGGTCTCGATACCTCAATTATCGCCAAGTGGCTGCAGGATGAATATCACTGTGAAGTGGTGACCTTTACTGCCGATATCGGGCAGGGCGAAGAGGTTGAGCCTGCTCGTCTTAAGGCTGAGGCGATGGGAATTAAGGAGATCTATATTGAAGATCTTTGTGAGGAATATGCGCGCGACTATGTGTTTCCAATGTTTCGTGCCAATGCTGTTTACGAGGGCGAGTACCTGCTCGGCACTTCGATTGCCCGTCCTCTGATTGCTAAACGTCTGATTGAAATTGCGAATGAAACGGGTGCCGATGCGGTCTCTCATGGCGCAACCGGTAAGGGAAATGATCAGGTGCGATTTGAACTAGGTGCCTATGCACTGAAACCGGATGTGCGGGTTATTGCACCGTGGCGTGAATGGGATCTTAATTCACGTGAGAAGTTGATGGCGTATGCAGCGCAACACAATATTGCGGTTGAACAGAAGCGTGGCAATAAATCACCCTATTCAATGGATGCCAATCTTTTGCATATCTCATACGAAGGCGACATTCTGGAAGACCCATGGGCGGAACCTGAAGCAGAAATGTGGCGCTGGACGGTAAGCCCTGAGCAGGCACCGGATCAAGCCCTTTATCTTGAATTAACCTACAAAGCAGGTGATATTGTTGCGATTGATGGCAAGGATATGAGTGCAGCTGAGGTGATGCGTTACCTGAATAAAGTTGGCGGTGAAAATGGTATCGGCCGAGATGATCTGGTTGAAAATCGCTATGTGGGAATGAAATCACGTGGCTGTTACGAAACACCTGCAGGCACCATTATGTTGAAGGCACATCGTGCGATTGAATCGATCACGCTTGATCGAGAGGTGGCACATCTGAAAGATGAGTTAATGCCGCGTTATGCATCACTGATATATAACGGTTACTGGTGGAGTCCCGAGCGTAAAATGATGCAGGCGATGATTGACGCCTCTCAACCGTGTGTGAACGGTGTTGTGCGGATCAAACTTTATAAGGGCAATGTGATTGTAGTGGGGCGTCAATCTCAATCGGACAGTCTATTTGATGCTAATATTGCAACCTTTGAAGATGATGCAGGTAGTTATAACCAGCAAGATGCGGAAGGCTTTATTAAGTTGAATGCGTTGCGCCTACGGATTGCGGCGAAGAAGCTGTAAGTTTCGAGGTGATTTTATTATTGGGTAGACAGAAGCCGGTGTGATTTTCGAATAAATCGCATTGGCTGCTGGCCTCTTATTCTGATGTTGGGATGTTGGGCGTATTAAATGAAAAGCAATGTTGTCTATGGAGTATTGCTGCTGTTATTTCTCAGCTCCCTGCCCTGGATATTGGGACGTTTTGCCTATAATGGTGACACTGAGACAGTTCCAACGATAAATCACGCTGACCCGTTCTATATTTCACAGTTGCCAGAAGAGCGGCTTATTAATGAGCCATTGCAGCCAGTGGTGAAGCCGCTAAGCCTTGATCATGAAAAGGTTGCACTTGGCCGCAAACTTTTTCACGATAAGGATCTCTCCCCAAAAGGCGACATTTCATGTGCTAGCTGTCATCCACTTAATCGTGGTGGTGCTGATGGCTTGTCGCATGCGCTTGAGGGTGATGAGTCACGTGGCCGAATTAATACGCCAAGTATCTATAATAGCGCCAACAATTTTAGATGGTATTGGGACGGCCGAGCGGCGACGCTTGAGGCCCAGGTTGAAGAATCTCTGACGAGTTCAACTGAATTGGGTGCTGAGTGGCGTGATGTGCTGACAACATTAGCCGCCTCATCGGAGTATCAGGCGTTATTTTCACAGCTATATCCCGCAGATACTATTCAGCAAGCACATGTGATTGATGTGCTTGTTGAATTTCAACGTTCTTTAGTCACGCCAGATTCGGCATTTGATCGTTACCTACTCGGTGATGAGCAAGCACTGAGCACTGAGCAACAGAGTGGCTACCAGCTATTTAAGTCTTATGGCTGTATTGCTTGCCATCAGGGCGGTAATGTTGGTGGTAACATGTTTCAGTTGTTTGGTGTCATGGGAGATTTCTTTGAGGATCGAAAGAGTATTCTTGAGGTCGATCTCGGGCGATTTAATGTGACGGGTAAAGCGGGTGATAGGCATCGCTTTCGGGTGCCAAGTTTACGAAATGTGGCTTTGACAGCACCATATTTCCATGATGGTTCGGTGGATACGCTTGAGCAGGCCGTCATGGTGATGGCCACTTATCAGTTGGGTCGTCCTGTTCCGCTTGATGATGCGCTGTTGCTTGTGAGGTTTCTTCATTCGTTGAACGGTGTTCAGGATGAAGGTGAGTGATGATCTCATCAAATTTTAAGCAGTTGATAATAGGTGTCATCTCAGTTTTGTTGATGACCTTTCTCTACGTCAAGACGCAGGCGGTGGATGGCAAGAGCTATAACGCGATATTAAATAACATTTCCCACCTTAGACAGCTTGATACCAATCTTGGGCGTGATGTGTTGCGTTCACGTAACGAGCTATTGTCGCATTATGATCCTTTGGTGTTATGGATGCGTCAACTACAGGAAAAACACACTGAGCTAGCGGCTGGTACATATGGTATCTATCATCAGGGTGATGCTGATATTGATCTCTATCTTGAGGCGATACAGCAAACTCTGCAGGCAAAAGAAGAGGAGCTAGAATCATTTAAGGCGCATAACGCTATTTTGAGGAATTCGGTTCATTACATACCGGCTCTCATGGATCAATTAATGGCAAAGATGATTGAACATGAAGCGGAGATGTCAGTGGTTATCGTGTTGAGTGATATGGTCAGGGACGTGTTGAATTATAATACTAATGCGAGTGCTGGCCTTAGACGCCATGTGATGCATGATTATGAACTTGTGCTTAGTCAGCTAGCTCGTTTTCCGCTTATATTACAGGATGATGTGCTTCGTTTGGTTAATCATGTGAAGGTTGTGGCGACTGAAAAACAAGTGGTTGATGATATGATCCAGAGCCTTACTTCGCCGCGGATGATACGGCAGGTTGACCTGCTTTCTGCGTCATATCACCGTAATCATGAAGAGTTGGTGCATCACACAAATATCTATCGTCTATACCTGTATCTTATTACCGTCTCGCTTTTGGTTTATGTCGCATTTATTATGTGGCAGTTAAAGAACAGCGCAATAAAGCTCAGACGTAGCGTACGTGATCTTAATTATCAAAAATTCGCGCTTGATCAACACTCAATTGTTAGTATCGCTGATCATGATGGGCTTATTACATATGCTAATGATAAATTGTGTGATGTGAGCCAGTTTCAGCGAAGTGAGTTAATCGGTAAGAATCATCGAATATTGAATTCCGATTTTCATTCAAATGATTTTTTTGATGATTTATGGACCACAATTAAAGCGGGTGACGTATGGCACGGTGAGATCAGAAGCCAGAAAAAAAATGGTGATTACTTTTGGGTTGATTCAACGATTGTTCCATTTGTTGATTCGTCAGGCAACCCTTATCAGTATGTCGCGATTAGAACGGATGTGACTGAACATAAGCGGCTGGAGTGGGTACTTTTTAAAGAGAAAGAACTCGCGCAAATCACACTTGAATCGATTGGTGATGGTGTTATCACGACAAATGCACATGGTCTGGTTGATTACATGAATCCACGTGCTGAGCTGCTTGCTGGTGTGGAGTTCGAAATGTGTCGCGGGCATTCATTAAATAAAGTATTGAATGTTTATGATGAAGTGACGCATAAAGAAATCGATGCGCCAATCAATGCCTGTTTGCAAAAGGGGCATCGAGTGGCGTTACCCGGGCAGGTCATTGTGAATCAGTTCACAGGTAAAGAATTTGCGGTAGAGGTAACGGCGAGTCCTATTCTTGACCGTGAACGAATCGTGGTGGGTGTGGTGATTATTTTTCATGATGTCACCGAGTTGCGTGGGCTTGCTAATAAGGTTTCATACCAGGCCACGCACGATGCTTTAACTGGATTGATCAACCGTCGCGAGTTTGAGCGTCGCCTGGCGCTGTTGTTGGAGAGTGCCAGACAGGAAAATAAAGCGCACGCCCTCTGCTATATCGATCTGGATCAGTTTAAGATCGTTAACGACACATGTGGACATGTTGCCGGTGATGAATTACTGCGCCAGTTGACCGCATTATTGCAGGCGCGAGTGAGAGAGCGAGATACGCTTGCGAGACTTGGAGGTGATGAGTTTGGCATATTACTCGGTAACTGCCGTCTTGATAAAGCAGAAGAGATTGCAGAGGCGTTTTGTCATACGGTAAAAGAATTTCGTTTTGTCTGGCAGGAGAAGAGCTTTGAGATTGGGGCGAGTATCGGATTGGTCGCGATTGAAGCGGATAGTGGTAGCACAGCTGACCTGTTGAGTGCTGCTGACTCAGCTTGTTATGTGGCTAAGGATAAAGGGCGTAATCGAGTTTACGTTTATCAACCAGATGATGAAGAGTTGGTTGCTCGTCATGGTGAAATGCAATGGGTGTCGCGTATTAATCAAGCACTCGAAGAGAATCGTTTTGAGCTTTTTTATCAGCCGATTGTGCCATTACAGAATACAAAAGAGCAGATGCACGTTGAAGTATTACTCAGAATGCGGGATGAGGATGGTAAGCTGATTTTCCCGATGGCCTTTATTCCAGCCGCTGAGCGCTTTGACTTAATGCCTGCGATTGATCGCTGGGTGGTGCGTAATGTGTTCTCTTTTTGTGAGGCGAGCGGTAGAGATGGCATTACCTATGCGGTCAATCTTTCGGGGGCATCTTTAAGTGATGCGGGACTTATGGGTTATCTGCGCGAGCAGTTTGCTACCTACGATGTGCGGCCTTGCAGTATCTCTTTTGAAATTACTGAAACAGCCGCGATTTCAAATTTGAGTGAGGCGATTTATTTTATTTCGGAGCTTAAAAGGCTCGGCTGTAGTTTCTCATTGGATGACTTTGGCAGTGGCCTCTCTTCGTTTGCTTATCTTAAAAATTTGCCGGTAGATTACCTGAAAATTGATGGTGGTTTTATCCGAACCATTGTGGATAATCCAATTGATCGTGCAATGGTTGAGTCAATCAACCACATTGGTCACGTGATGGAGATTAAGACGATTGCCGAGTTTGTAGAAAATGATGAGATTCACAAATGCGTTAAGGATCTGGGGGTTGATTATGCTCAGGGTTACCATGTTTCGAAGCCTCAACCATTGACTGACCTGTTTAAAGATAAATAATTGAGAGTGTCATGCGTATACTTCATACTATGATCCGCGTAACTGATCTGGATGCCTCGATCACTTTTTATACAGAGGTGCTGGGGATGCGCCTGTTACGGCGTAATGATTACCCAGGCGGACGCTTTACACTCGCCTTCGTAGGTTATGAGGAGGAAGCTGCGGGTGCTGTTATTGAGCTAACTCATAACTGGGATGTGCTTGAGTATGCCTTAGGTGATGCCTTTGGCCATATTGCGCTTGAAGTCGATGATGCCTATGCAGCTTGCGATGAGATTCGCAGTCGTGGTGGTAACGTGGTGCGAGATGCCGGGCCAATGAAAGGTGGAACTTCGATTATTGCTTTTGTTGAAGATCCTGATGGCTATAAAATTGAGCTGATTCAAAAGAAAGATAAGTAAGCGTTGATTGGAGCGTAGAAGAGATGAGAATTACAAGTGCTATGGCTGTCACGGGGTGTTTGTTGTTAACGGCTTGTTCTGATTTCACACCGGCTAAAACGGGTTCAATTGGCGGTTATCAATTGCAGGTGAAAACGGATCCCGCGCCATTGATGGTGGGTCAAAATGCGAGTGTTGAATTTTCTATCAGGGATGGTCTGAACCAGCCGGTAGATAGTTGTACTGTGCGTTTTCGTCAGTATATGCCGGGGCATGATATGTCTTTAGATAAAGTGTTTGTGCTGATGGTAGATCAGGCTAAAGTTGGCCTCTACAATGCGGATAGTGGCGATTTTTCAATGGGTGGTGACTGGGTGCTGGAATTTGATTTTATCTGCGGTGCCGACCATTACACCATCCCTTTTGATTATAAGCTTGAGTGGCCTGAATAAAATCTAAAGAACCTCTGATTAATGACATTGCATGTCATTGCGTATATGGTCTCCTCCCATTTTGCAAGACAATGATCATTAATGACAGTGACAGGATTGCTCTCGTATATCCGGCCTGTTGATGAAAGCAGCATGTGCTCTCTGGCCTTGATGAAATGCGCACACATTGTCCTTTACGAGGTTGCGATCTTAAATTTAGATCGTCGCAATGATCAGGTTTTCAATGTGCCGGTCTAACCTGTGGTGTCATCGTCTGTATCAATGTCTCCGCAATCGTTGGTAGGATGTTGTTTGTCTATTTTTACGCTATTTGATAGGTCGTGTTATTCCGTAAGATGGCCCAGCCCATTCGCGCCATCTTATTGGCCAGCGCCACGGTGGCCTTATTATAGCCTCGTTCTGCCCGAATGCGGTTAATCCACAGACTTAAGCGGTCTGTCTTTGTGGCGGCCTGTATGACCACCGCACGTGCGCCATGAATGAGCAAACATCGCAAATAGCTGTCTCCCCGTTTACTGATGCCCAACAACGTGTTTTTTCCACCGGTACTATGCTGTCCAGGGACGATACCCAGGCTGGCGGATACATCACGCCCACATCGATAGGCGCTGCCATTGCCGACCACACTGGCAAAAACGCTGGCGTTAATCGGGCCAAAGCCGGGGATGGTCTGCAATCGCTGGCAGGCCTCGTTTTGCTGGTTAAGCCTCGTGAGTATTTTTGTATAGTCAATGATGTGCTTATCCAACTGCTGTAATTGCTGATACCCCTGGTTTAATAATTCTCGAAACAGTGGACTTAAGCCGTTATCAGTCGCGCCCAATAGTTCGGGGAGTTGGCGTCTCAACACGTTAATACCTCGACCCACCACAATCCCATGCTCTGCCAGCAGGCCTCGGAGTTGATTACCCAGACCAGTACGTTCCTTGATACGCTGCTCACGGAGGCGGTATAGCGCCTGGGTATCTTGCTGCGCTTCGGTTTTGATGGCAACAAAACGCATTTCTGGCTGTCTGACCGCTTCAGAAATCCCCAGCGCATCGTTATAATCATTTTTATTGCCACGCACAAAAGCTTTCACATATTGTGCTGGCATCAATTTACATTGGTGTCCCATCGCCCTGAATTGACGTGCCCAGTGGTGGGCACCACTACAGGCCTCCATCCCAATCAAGCAAGGCGATAGGTTAACAATGAACCGGGTAAGCTGTACTCGGCGTAATCTTTTCTTAATGATGACTTTTCCATGCGAATTGCAGCCTACCAGATGAAAGACATTTTTTGCCAAATCGAGTCCAATTGTCGTAATGTGAGTCATGGTTTCTTCCTCCTTACTTATCGATGGTTGTTGTCAACTCCATCATGGCGCATTGTGACGCCGATTGTTAAGGGGGAGGAGACCATTACATCGAGCGACGCGCGGCAATCTCGACGCATATGAATCATTGAGTTAAGAGGTTCTTTGTTGCTTCTCTCCTTGTTATGATAATTAATCAGAGGTTGTCTAATTAGCTTTGAAGGTTCTCTTCAATTTGGCTATCTTTAGCTGGTACGATAAGCTTTGTGGTTTTCTATGCGTGACTGCGGTGGTGGCGGTGTTGATGTTATCCATCAATATGGTATTAATAATGAGCTTGATTGCAAGGTGTTATATAGAATGAAGAGAATGACAGCTTTACCGTTTGTCAGTGTGTTTTTCATGTTTTGTAATTCAATCGTAATTGCTGATGATATTGCTGACGAAGGCATTACTGAGGTAAGCGTAGGTGTCGAATTGTTTCGTTGGCAAGAGTTTAGTAATGATGATGCGCGTCTGTTAACAGAGCAAGGCCCTAGAGTTTCATTTAGGTTTTCTCGTAATAATGATGCAAGACCTTCTAGTGGTTATATTTATAACATAAGTGGATCGCTTTACGGAGGAGATGTTGAGTATGATGGCCAGAGCCAGCCGGGTGGCCATTTTAGTCCTGCAGACGTGGATTATACTGGAATGTCGGCGGAGTTTCTTGGTGGCTATCGCCTTATGGCACCGCTTAAAGCGCATGCTCTGGATTTACTTGCCGGTATTGGTGTGGATAGCTGGACAAGAGAGATCCGCAATGGTGTGAATTCTCAAGGTGTTGGTGTCCGAGGCTTAAATGAGGATTATCGCATTATTTTTATGCGATTAGGTGTTGGTTTGGAGTATAGAAAGTCGTTTTGGAAGAGCTTGTGGCGAACTGGGGTAAAATACCCAGTGTCAACAAAAGAGACGATTGATTTGCCGGCAGTGAAGCTTGAACCTGGAAAAGAACCCTCTATTTTCTTTTCGTATCGCTTTCAGTTAATCAACAATGATAACCTGAATAAAGGAACCTTCTTTAGTTTCATTTATGATAGCTATCGTTTTTCAAAGTCGCCAGTTGTTTCTACTGGCCCACTATTAGTCAATCAACCCAAAAGTCACATGGATGTGGTAAGCCTTTCTATCGGTCGGGCATTTTAAATTTTTAGGTGCTTACGTTTTCTTAAACATAGTTAGGAGCTTAACTAAAGTTCTGAAATCTTCAGCCGTATAATCCCTTGACAACTTCTGTTGTGGCAAAGCGTGGTTGTGAATCTATTTTTATTGATAGTTCTAGAGCGGATTAGAGGGTTTTTTATGGCATCACAAGAGAGTGGTTCGTTATTTGGTCAGCTGTCCGTCAGGGTGAAGATCAATCTGACTGTTGCCATCATCTTTGTTTTTGTAATCAGCATGGTGACTGGTTATACCGTTTATATAGAGAAACAGCGTGCTCATGATGATGCCGAAGAGCGCACGCAGGATCTGGCCACATTTTATTTTGATAGTCTCAACACCATGATGTTAACGAACACCATGGATCAGCGTAGTATTCTGAGAAGCAAAATCCTTAAACGTAATAATGTTGTTGATGCCAGAGTGATTCGTGGCGAGCCAGTCAATCAGCAATATGGACCAGGGTTTCCAGAAGAAGCCCCCGTTGATGAATGGGATAAGCGCGCGCTACAGGGTGAAGACATTGTAGAGCTACAGGATGGCAAGGACTTTGATAAGGATGTGGAAGGGCGTGTGCTAACCGTTTTAACTCCCTTTCGAGCGACTGCTGGAAAGAACCCCGGCGATGTTAATTGTCTTGCTTGTCATAATGTGCCTGAAAATTCCGTTAATGGCGCGATTAGAGTGAGTTATTCGTTACAGAAGATAGATGAAACGATAGCTAAAGATGTGCGAACTCAAATTACAGCCAACGTCGCATTGTTAATACTAGGTCTATTATTGGCTAATTTCCTGTTAGGTAAGTGGCTTTCTACACCGTTGAAACGGGTGATGGATACGGTTAATAAGCGTGCTGATGGTGACTCCACGGTCAGAGTTGATGTGGCAAGTCAGGATGAAATCGGCAAGCTTGGTATGGCATTTAATACGATGGCTGACAATGTTGATGGCGCGAGTCAGCAACAGAAAATTCAGGCTCAAAAAGAACATGAAGCAGCAGAAGTGTTGAAAGAGAAGGTTAATATTTTACTGGATGTCGTAAACCGTGCCGCAGAAGGGGATCTTACAGGCGTGGTGACTTTTTCGGGAGATGATGCGATTGGTTCTCTGGGAGCTGGACTGCAGTCGATGGTTCACAATCTAAGTGAATTGATGGAAGAGCGCCGTATTGCGATGGAAGACCTTGAAGAAAAGGTTGGCAAAGTGCAGTTGGTCGTGCAGCGTGCAGCCGCGGGTGATTTGACCGGGGAAATTGACGTGGCGAGTGATGATGCGGTTGGTCGTATGGCTCAGGGCATTCAAGCCATGATTAATAGCCTCAATGGACTGGTTTCACAGGTACAGCAGTCGGGTATTCAGGTAACCTCATCATCAACTGAAATAGCCGCATCTGCTAAACAGCAGGAGGCAACAGTGGCTGAGCAGGCGGCGACGGTTAATGAAATTGTAGCGACCGCCACTGAAATATCCGCGACGGGTAAGGAGCTGGTAAATACGATGGATGAGGTTGCTGGAGTTGCATCGGGTACAGCAGAAGCCGCTGCCAGTGGCCATACTGGCTTAGTCAGTATGGAAAATACGATGCACTCAGTGGTCGATGCTTCTAATGCGATTGCCTCTAAACTTGAAGTGCTAAGTGAAAAGGCAGGGAACATTAATTCGGTTGTAACAACGATTACCAAAGTGGCAGATCAAACTAATTTGCTGTCATTAAATGCTGCTATTGAAGCAGAAAAAGCGGGCGAGTATGGGGTTGGCTTTGCGGTGGTTGCAACAGAGATCCGACGCCTTGCTGATCAAACGGCAGTGGCAACACTTGACATCGAACAGATGGTACAGGAGATGCAGTCTGCTGTGTCTGGCGGTGTGATGAGTGTCGAAAAATTCTCAAAAGAGGTGAAAAATAGCGTTGATGATGTGCGTGAGGTTGGCGCTCAACTGTCCCAAATTATCGACCAGGTTCAGACATTAACACCTCGTTTTGAAATTGTTCATGAAGGCATGCATATGCAATCAGAAGGGGCAGAGCAAATCAAGCAAGCGATGATTCAGCTGAGTGAGTCGGCCCAGCAGACAGTAGAGTCACTACGTCAGTCTAATAGTGCGATTGATCGTTTGAATGACGCAGCTCATGGTCTTCAGGGTGGTGTGTCTCAATTCAAGATTGATTCCTGATGCTCTTTTTGCTGTTTTATATTGGTGATGATCGATATGTGGTTGATGCCAGAAAGGTGGTCGAAGTGGTGCCGTTGGTTAAGCTGAGTAACTTTCCAAACACAGCAAGTTATGTGGCGGGTTTATGTAATTATCGCGCAGTTCCTGTTCCCGTGATTGATGTGCGCCAATTGCTCGATGAAGTGCCATCAAAACCGGTTATGAGCACAAGAATTCTGCTGGTTAATTATACGAGCTATAGTGACCAGAAACATCACCTTGGGTTGATTGTCGAACATGCAACGGAAACTATTTCTCTAGCAGTAGAGCGTTTTCACCGTACAGCGTCAAATACATCAAAAGGTAATTATGTTTCAAACATGATGACGGACGAAAAAGGAATCATCCAGTGGATCGATGTGGATCACCTTCTATCTAAGCATGATTGCGATACTTTGTATGGCAGTTCAGCTAAAGAAGATGAGTGATGTTCGAAAAAATAGAGGAATTGTTAAAAGAAAAAATAGGGCTTGATATTAGCTCGATAGGAGTCTTGTCTGTCGAAAGTGCGATCAAGCGTAGCCTTGCAAGTTCTGAATATGATGACCTTACGCAATATTTCGAGGTATTGCTGAGTTCTGATGCTGAATTTAAACGATTGGTTGAAATGGTTGTTGTTCCTGAAACCTGGTTCTTTAGAGATGATATTCCGTTTGAGGTATTAGCCAATCGGGTGAGAAGTCACTGGTTGCAGTCTGGTAATACCAATCGAATGCTTAAGGTGCTAAGCATGCCGTGTTCAACGGGTGAGGAACCATACACGATTGCGATGGTGCTTGATAGAATCGGATTTCCTGGCGAGAGAATGCAAATTGATGCCATGGATATTAGTCAGCACTCTATTGATAAGGCGATTAGAGGCATCTACCGAGAGAACTCATTTCGTAGCGAAAATCTGTCATTTCGGGATTATTATTTCACCACGATCGCAGATGGCTATCGTTTAAAAAGCAGGATCCGCAAGCGAGTATGTTTCAAGCAGGGAAATTTGTTGAAAGATGATTTCGCCCATCTTCGAGGGCATTATGATGTGATTTTTTGTCGTAATCTATTGATCTACTTTGATAGTAAAGACCAGCAATATGCTGTGAATGAACTTTCTAAGATGCTGGCACCGGATGGAACTTTGTTTGTGGGTCACGCAGAGGCGAACAACAATCTAAATCAGCAGTTTTGCTCGTTGAGATTACGTGGTGCCTTTGCATTTATGAAGAAGAATTCTGAGGATGTTGTAGTCGATAGAGATAACTATGGCGAGAAATTTCATGAATTTTCTAGAAAGCATAGTGCGATATCATCGGGCGGTGAGCGAGATTCAGGTGATCATTTAGCTGGTGGTGCTGTGATTCGACCATTTTCAACTTATCTTGATCATAATAAATTAGAAATTAATAAAGATGAAAAGATGTTGATATCAAAGGCACGCAGCCTGGCTGATGAAGGTTCTCTGGAGAGTGCTGAAGAACTTTGTCATGAAATCATTTCACGTTTTAGTAGTGCTGACGGGTACTATCTGTTAGGTGTTATTTATGAGGCGTCTAACCGGCAGCAAGAGGCCGGAGCTATGTTCAGAAAAACAATATATTTAGTGCCAGATCATGCCGAGGCGCTGGTTCATTTGGCACTCCATGTTGAGCGAGACGGGAATGAAACAGAAGCGTTGAGCCTTAGGCGACGTGCCGAGAGAGCAAGTGAATGATGTTTTTATCTAGCAGGTATCTGCATGAATGAGCCAATAAAAAACTGTTGGTCGACCATCGGTGTATGGGGGAATGAAAAGGAAAAATGTCCGCGCCTGAATGATGTACTACATTGTCGTAACTGTGATGTTTACTCCAGTGCTGGTCGTAGTTTATTAATGCGTGCGATGCCTGATGACTATCAGGAGTGTTGGACTTCTTTGTTAGCAAAGGAGAAAACAAATCAGAGTCATGATTCATTATCGATTGTTGTTTTCCGTCTGGGTGATGAGTGGTTGGGGTTGCCGACAAAGATGATTAAAGAGATTTCTGAGATGCGGCCAGTGCATGGGATTCCCAATTCCAAAAGTGCGGTGGTCAAGGGGCTGGTGAATGTCAGGGGCGAATTGAAGTTATGGGTTTCGATGGGGGGGCTGCTATCTGTAGATAAAGGTTGTCAGAACGCTATCGTTGCATCGAGAAAAAATTTTCTTGAGCGTCTGGTAATCTTTATTAAAGACGGTGAACAGTTTGTTTTTCCTGTCAGTGAAATTATAGGTACTCACCGGATCTGGAAAGAAAATATTCGTGAAGTACCAGCTACAGCTGCAAATTCTATTTATTCACATCTTGCTGGATTGTTTGAGTTAGAAGGGCGGCATGTCGGATTATTAGATCAAGAGTTATTGTTTAATTCATTACAGAGAAATCTGGTATGAGTGATGATGTAAGTAGTTTTTCAATGATCGATCTCTTCAGAACAGAGGCTGAAGGTCAGTTATTAATGCTGACTGATGGATTGCTTTTATTAGAGCAGGACCCCTCTGCAACAGATAATCTTGAACCGATGATGCGTGGCTCTCATTCAATTAAGGGTGCCGCGCGAATGGTTGATATAGACCCTGTGGTGCGTATTTCTCATGCGATGGAGGATTGTTTTGTTGCAGCCCAGAAAAATGAACTAACGCTGATAAGTGCTGATATCGATGTGCTTTTGAGTGGTGTCGATATGATGAGTCATGTTGCCAAACTTGATGAATCTGAGCTCACGTCCTGGACGAAAGAGAACGGGGCAGAGCTAGATGCATTAGTGCTTGCGATTCAGGGTATATTAACAGGTGAACGACCGGGTGTAATCGTAACTGCTTGTGATGATGTTTCAGATTCAGATAGCGTTGATGAAGAGCAGGTTGTGCCTGCTGAACTAACAAGTGATTCTGCTAAAAAAAGTCCTGCAGATAATACGATTAATCCTCCGCCTGAAAAGGCACCCTCGTTAGCTGAGGTGAAAGATCGTGTTTTACGTGTCAGTACTGAACGTATGGATCGACTGCTTGGTTTAGCTGGTGAGGCGATGGTGGAGGCTCGTTGGTTACACCCCCATATTGAAGCGATGCAGCGTTTTAAACGGTTTCAGTTTGATCTCGTTAGCGAGCTGGATAATCTACGTGAGAAATTCAACGAAGCTAATCTAGCCCCGGCATTTGAGTCATCGATCGTTGGGTTACAGCGTAAAGCGGTGAAACAGCGTGAGGCCTTATCTGATCGCCTGGTTGATCTTGAACATTTTGATTACCGCATGGCGAATCTTGCGGGAAGGCTTCATCGTGAAGTATTAGCAAGCCGCATGCGCCCCTTCTCTGATGGTGTCGATGGTTTTCAGCGCATGGTGCGTGATGTCGCACGCTCGCTGGGTAAAGATGCTCGGCTTGAAATTACAGGTGTGACAACACAGGTTGATCGTGATGTTTTAGAAATGGTAAAGGCCCCGCTTAATCATCTGCTGCGCAATGCGGTTGATCATGGTATTGAGATGCCAGATGTTCGCATCGAAAATGGAAAACCCTCACAGGCGATCGTGAAACTCGACGCACGTCATCGCTCTGGTATGTTATTAGTGACAGTTGAAGACGATGGGCGGGGGGTCGATCTTGACTCGCTTAAGCAAAAAATTATCGAGCGTGGTTTAAGTAGTGAAGAGATGCTATCGAACATGAGTGAAGTTGAGCTACTGGAATTTCTTTTTCTGCCCAGTTTTAGTACGCGAAGTGAGGTGTCTGAGATTTCAGGGCGTGGTGTGGGGCTGGATGTGGTGCATGACTCAGTCAAAGAGATGCGTGGTGTGGTGACAATCTCATCAAAACCCGGAAATGGCACGCGTTTTCAGATGCAATTACCGTTGACACTGTCTGTGATCAGAACGCTTTTGGTTGACATAGGCGGTGAAAGCTATGCCTTTCCATTGGCTCGGATTGATCATTTACTGAAAATTTCTGCAGACAATATTGAGCTTGTAGAAGATCATCAATATGTGACATGGAATGAGAGGCATATTGGTCTGGTGTCTGCTTCGCAGGTGTTCGGGCTTGATCAGGTAGCCGCTAAAAGTAGAGAGTTATTCGTCGTGATATTGAGCGACAGGCATGGTCAATATGGCGTCATTGTTGATGCCTTTCTGGGGGAGCGTGAATTGGCTGTGCAGGTGATTGATCCTCGTCTCGGAAAGGTTAAGGATGTGAGTGTGGCGGCATTGCTTGATGACGGCTCACCAACTTTAATTATCGATGTTGATGATATGGCGCGTTCGATCACGAAGCTGATATCGAAAGGACGGATTGACAAAGTAGGCACAGAGGAGAGTGCGGGTGAGGATCGTCGCAGAGTCCTGGTAGTTGATGATTCGATTACTGTACGTGAAGTGGAACGAAAAATGTTAGAGGCCTATGGTTATGAGGTGGATGTCGCAGTTGATGGCATGGATGGCTGGAATGCGGTGCGTAGTGGAGATTATCGCCTGGTGATTACTGATATCGACATGCCGCGGATGAATGGAATCGAACTGGTTAAATTGATTAGGGAGGATGAGGCACTCAAAAATATACCTGTGATGGTGGTGTCATATAAAGACCGAGAAGAAGATCGCTTACAGGGGCTAGAGGCGGGTGCGGATTACTATCTGACAAAAGGTAGCTTTCATGATGAGTCATTACGTGAAGCAGTCGTTGATCTGATAGGAGAGGCTTAATGAGGATCGCAATTGTTAACGATAGCACGACTGCTATTGAGGGCTTGAAGCGAATTCTATCATCGGCAACGGATCACCAGTTGGCCTGGATAGCGATTGATGGCGAAGAGGCTGTTAATAAATGCTCCCAGGATTTACCTGACCTGTTGTTGATGGATCTGATTATGCCGATTCTAAATGGTGTTGAGGCGAGTCGTATAATAATGGATAAAACGCCATGCCCTATTTTGATTGTGACCAGTTCAGTCGAAGGTAATAGCTCAATGATTTTTGAGGCGATGGGCGCAGGTGCACTTGATGTGGTGAAAACACCTGTGTTGAATAATATAGGTAGTGTCCAGGGAGACTTAACGATACTGGACAAAATCAGGACGATTGAAAAATTAACGCGCTCTTCTGTTACTCGTAATAGTAATACTGCGCAGTCGCGGTCTGCTGGTATGGCTTCGCAGCGAAATAAGTCATTAGTGGTGATCGGCTCCTCAACAGGAGGGCCGCCAGCGCTAGCTAAGGTGCTTACTGACTTTCCGGCTGAGTTTACTGGTAGCATTATTATTATTCAGCATATTGATGCACATTTTGCATGTGAGTTGGTTGAGTGGCTCGATATGCAATGTAAAATGAAAGTGAAGATTGCAGAGGAAGGGGAAAGAATTGAGGCTGGGGTTGTCTATCTCGCCGCGACTAATGATCACCTTGTCATGTCTTCACGTGGTAGTTTGACTTATACTGAAGAGCCAAAAGGGATCGTTTATCGCCCGTCGGTAGATGTTTTTTTTGAAAGCGTAGCGGCCCATTGGGGTGGGAAACTCAAGGCTGTTTTATTGACGGGTATGGGGCGTGATGGTGCCGCTGGATTACTAGCGTTGCGTCAGAAAGGCGTGTATACCATTGCACAGAATGAATCCACATGTGCTGTTTATGGTATGCCGAAAGCGGCAGCGGCGTTAGGTGCTGCAGTGGAGGTTCTTCCATTGGAAAAGATTGCTGCTGTATTACTTAAGCGATGTGACGGTGAGATTTCAAATTGAGCATGGGATGGCGGATATGAATGAAGTGAGTCAATCATTTTCTGGCGCGTGTGAGGTGCCTGAGAAGATAGTTGTATTGCTGGTTGATGATCAGCAGATCGTAGCCGAAGCTATTCGTCGAATGTTAGAAAGCGAAGCTGAGATATCTTTTCATTTTTGTAGTGATCCTAAAAAGGCCATTGAAATGGCGCTTGAGGTGCAACCGACCACCATTTTGCAGGACCTTGTGATGCCTGATATCGATGGTATGACGTTAGTGCGTTTCTATCGTAACCATCCAGAGTTGAGCAATACGCCTGTGATTGTGCTCTCCAGTAAAGAAGACCCGAAGGATAAGAGCGAGGCCTTTAGTTATGGCGCTAGTGATTACTTGGTCAAGCTGCCTGATCAAATTGAATTGATTGCGCGAATTAAGGCTCACTCACGCAGTTATGTGACGCAGCAACAGCGTGATGCCGCTTTCCGTGAGTTACATGAACTGCAACAAGAGCTGGAAGCTAAAAACGTTGAATTACAGCGCCTGTCAGCGATTGATGGTTTAACTGGCATTCCTAATCGGCGCTCATTTGATGAATATATTTCAAAAGAATGGCGGCGTGCGGTACGAGAAGAGACCTGCCTTGCGTTATTGCTAATCGATATCGATTTTTTTAAGAAATATAATGATGGTTATGGCCATCAGGGGGGCGATGACTGCCTGCAAAAGGTGGCCCGTGCATTGGCGGATACGTTGCGACGTTCATCCGATATGGTCGCTCGTTATGGTGGTGAGGAGTTTACGGTTGTGCTCCCAAATACCGATCTTGATGGTGCCATGGTGATTGCGGAGGAATTGCGTCTCGCGGTTGAGAATCTTGCACTTAAGCATGAGTTCTCTGATGTGGCGGATATTGTTTCTATCTCACTAGGGGCTGCAGGCATTCCACCGCGATGTGGGGATGACAGCGCAAGCTTGATCGCGTTGGCCGATGGCGCGCTGTATGATGCAAAAGAAGAGGGGCGCAACCGCTGTTCTCGTGCCAGGCGTGATAGTGTTGACCAGGCATAGTGGTTAGCGCACGATGGCATTAGTGTTATAAAGTTAATCGCTATCGTTATCTTCTTCGTTAACGACTCTTAATTCAGGATAGATGCGCGCGGTTTTAACGGTGTTGTCTGCGATCTGTACAATTTCCATTGGGTAACCTGCGATTCGCAGGCTAGTGCCCGGAACCGGGATAGACTCCAGATAATCGGTGATTAAGCCATTCAGGGTTTTGGGGCCATCGGTAGGAAGTGACCACTTCATTGTGCGGTTTATTTCACGCAAGTTGGCTCCGCCATCGACCAGGAAACTGCCATCTTCCTGGGGGTGAATATCTTTAATGGTCGTTGCAACATCAGTAGTGAACTCCCCGACGATCTCTTCCAGGATGTCTTCCAGCGTCACTAGCCCTTCGATGTCACCATATTCATCAACAACGAGACCGATGCGCCGTTTCTTGCGTTGGAAATTCAGCAGTTGCGTGTTAAGTGGTGTTCCTTCCGGCATAAAGTAGGGTTTTTTTGCGATGCTGAGAAGAGTATCTTTGTTGAAGTCTTCTTTGTGAATAAAAGGTAATACGTTGCGCAGATGCATGATGCCCAGCACATTATTAATATTTTCGCGATAGAGTGGCAGGCGTGTGTGTTGACAGCTGGTTAACAGTTGAATAATTTCGTTAAGATCATCGTCAAGATCGATGCCGATGATTTCATTACGCGGTACCATGATGTCTTCAATCGTGACCTTTTCGAGGTCCAGAATATTGAGCAGCATTTTTTGATGGCGCTGTGGGATCATCGCGCCCGCTTCGTTCACGACGGTGCGTAGTTCCTCTTGTGTAAGTTGTTGCAGGGGATCACTGTTGGGCGTTACGCCAAGCAGTTTCAGTAAATTGTTGGCGATAATATTGATTGCCCAAACCATGGGGTAACATACGACCAATAGTGGTTTGAGAATCAGCGAGGCAGGAAAGGCGATATGCTCAGGGTTGAGTGCCGCTTTGGTTTTAGGGGTGACTTCGGCAAATATCAGGATAACAAGTGTTAGTACACCAGCTGCTGCTGCAATCCAGGCTTCTCCTAAATATTTGAGCGCGATGATGGTGGTAATGGACGAAGCCAGGATATTAACAAAGTTGTTGCCGAGCAGGATCAGGCCAATCAAGCGATCGGGTCGTTTGAGTAGCGCTTGAGCACGTTTTGCACCGGGGTGGCCTGTTTGGGCAAGGTGTCGCAGTCGATAGCGATTAAGGCTCATCATGGCGGTCTCGGAGGCCGAGAAGAAGGCCGAGATCAGCAATAATAGAAAGAGAATAACGAGCAGGGTGGTTAGTGAAATATCATCCACGTGATGTCTGCCAATTTAATATGTGATTTTTGAGAGCGATAACGATACGAGATGTCATCGGGTTATTTAAGTACCACTTCAAGGACGAGTTTGCTTCCCAGATAGGCTAGCAGTACCGCGCTAAAGCCACCCAGAGTCCAGCGAATTGCTTTTTTGCCACGCCAGCCATGTTGCCAGCGGCCCCAGAGCAAGATTGCAAACACGCTCCATGCGGTGATGGAAAAAACAGTTTTGTGAGCCAGGTGCTGTGCAAACATATCTTCAATAAACAGCGCGCCGCTTGCCAGTGACAGGCTGTAGAGGATGAAGCCAAGTCCGATCATCTGAAACAGCAGGGTTTCCATCGTCTGTAGTGGCGGTAGGGTACGAATAAAGCCGCCGGGATGTTTGTTGTGCAGGTGACGATCCTGTATTGCGAGTAGTATTGCCTGCACAGCCGCAATGCTTAGCAGACTGTAGGCGAGAATTGAAATCAGGATGTGTGCGCCGATCTGTGTTTTACCTGCTTCGGTAATGTAGTACTCAGATGGAAATACCAGCCCGAGCGAAATTGCCAAAGCGGCTAGTGGCAGTACCACAATGCCAAGGTTTTCGACCGGTTTAGTGAGCGCGGCAGTTAATAGTATCAGTGCGATAAGCCAGGAAAGTAGTGATACTGCATTGAAAAAGCCGAAGTTAATCCCCTGTGGTGTGAACATGTTAAACGCTAGTACGATGGCGTGGAGTACCATCGCAACCAGTCCAAGCAGAATTAGCCTGGATTTGTTGCTCATCTCTATTTTTTTTGTCAGGC
>Ga0316207_10001914_pt1 | contig 23330 bp, 17 predicted proteins | sample 6weekpyrite_MG_FD_204943 | JGI IMG/M metagenome (GOLD analysis project Ga0316207, IMG submission 204943) | Microbial mat bacterial communities from mineral coupon in-situ incubated in ocean water Damariscotta River, Maine, United States -... | ecosystem: Environmental > Aquatic > Marine >... | reverse complement strand
GTTCGCCAACAAGAATGTTCGAATTGCTGTAATAGTTTCATCATCGAGTGCCAAATCTTCATCAAAATGATTTTCTTGTGTTTGTAGTAGCTTGTCCCATGATCGAGCGGGAAGTAGTACCGGATAATAGGCGAGGTGGCAATCTCCACATTCAGATCGCCATAGATCGTTGTCGGGTAGGGAAACGCCTAAAAATGGTATATAAGGTTGGTCATCAGTTTGCTGTAGATAGCCTTTGAAGTACCACATGCCAGATGTCATTATAATTATAATGAGTAAGGAGCCTATTAATGAATGTTTTGCTGCAGTTAAATTTAACCTGCTTTCTTTTTTGCCAGTAATCATGGACAAAGTGAGATTTTCTTTGTGGAACCAACTTTCTAAAAGAACGCCTGCTATATGAATGAAAGCAAAAATTAGCATCATCCAAGCAGTGATTTCGTGAACTTCTTTTGCACCAGATCCTACATTATATGATGCAAAATCTTTAAACGGTCCGTGTCCTTCTTCTCCAGCGAGAACTAAAATTCCAGTAACTGAAACGAAAAAACCTAAAGCAATCATGAAAAAAATTGCCCAACCTCCCGCGGGATTGTGACCTAAATAACGGCTAGCCTGACCAGTTAAAAGCCCCTTTAGATAAGCTTGTACAGATGGCCAAGAGTAAGCAAATGAATGAAATTTAGCATAACGACTACCGAATACCCCCCAAACCAAACGAAATAATAACAAGCTTATAAAAATATATCCGGCATAAACATGAGCGAATAAATAACGGTTATCGTCTGAACTCAACCAGGCAAAGGCAAAACTTAGTGCCAAGACCCAATGGAAAATACGTGTGGGTAAATCCCATATTAATGCCGAATTATTGTTGCTTTTTGTTTTAATATTTTTCATTATTTTTAGGTTCTAATACTATTTTGTAAATATAAAATATTTTAAAATAAATTATGTTGTTAGTTTTTAAATTTTAGCTTAAAAAAATTTGTAAATGCTATTTCTATGTCGCTTTGAATAGTAAGTATTATTATAAACCATTCATTTTATGGAGAGATTTCTAAAACATTACCGTTTGTTAATGTTTTATTGCTATAAGCAGAATGATTGGTTTTTACAGGTTTGGTTGTTACGCAAAGTATTATGTGGCATGCCGAATATATGTGTTGGTGATGACTATTGCTATATCAATTGTGAAGATTGGTAATACTCTGAAGACAATTCTTATTTTAAATTATGTATCTTCATACCACGATTAACGCCCACGTTTGGATTGTAATTCGGATTCTTGATGATGAGTAAGACGATTGGATCTTTGTTGAGATATAATGTTGTCGCCATATCCATTTTTATTGCTCTTAATTTATTTTTTCTCAGTAAATTATATGTTCTTGATATGTTGCGCAGTCGACCTGTCTGATAATAGATTCTGCCCTGTGGTTTTAAGTACTGGTTAACTTCATTAAAGAACCGTTCATGTACTTTCCATAAGCCTTCTGTTTTTTTGTTTTCAGGATAATCGATATTAAATAAAATAACATCGAATTGTTCCTTGGGAGAAATTGAGCTAAATAAATCGCCTTGGCGAACATCGACGATATCTTGGACTTTATGATATTCCACATTTTTTTCAGTATTGCGTACAGCAGCCCAACTTAGATCGGTTGCGACAATTTTTTTTGCATGGTCTGACGCAAAAATAGACTGTATGCCAGAGCCACTACCGATGTCGAGTACCACATCATTCTTTTCGATGATAGTGTGTTCAAGTAAAAATACGCTTTGAATGGAAGGGCTTACAACGCCAGGTGTCACATAAAAGAATTTATTGTGAGCTTCGACTTTTTGTAACGGAGCCAATGGGGGAGTTTGGTCTATTAGGCCATGGTAAGCCAATTTCAGATTACCACTGTGCTCAATCGTTTTAACAATTTCTTTATCTGCATCAATATCTACTGCATAACTGTCATTCAAATAGAGACAAAAAAATATGATGCCAAACAAAATGCACTTGAGTTGATTTGAGCTGATTTTATTTATTCTTTCATGATCCATGGGTTGGTATTGGGTGTTAATCGTTCTTTTTCCTTCGAAATGTACTTATTTGCCCCATTAATTAGGCACTTTACATTACTTATTAAAGTTTAATGAGAAAGTTGGATTATGCAGGAATTAAGTCACTAAAAACAAGTAACAAGAAGCAGATGAGAAGTGTTTTGGTTTGGCAATTATCTTTTGTTTTTGAAAACGCCAACAACACTAAGCATCTGTGCTGCTGGCAAAACTTTAGATATTCTGGATAAGCTAAAAAATTACATGCCACCGCCACCGCCACCGCCGCGACCACCACCGCCTGCAGCCGGTGGAGCTGGCGCAGGAACTGGCGTAGGAGCTGGTGCAGGAGCTGGTGCACCTGCAGGCGGGGGTAGGTCGGCTGTTGCGTTCCAAGCCCCCGTCGTAGTATGACATTGTAAGCAACCAGTTGTTACTCCTACAGCAACATGGTCTGCAGGCGCTGGATGACATGTTTCACAGGTGCCTAATACTTCATTGTGATCGACAGTGACGACAGGTACCCATACTAATGTGCTATGACAAGCTTCGCAGATATCAGTGCTTTCAATGTGTGTTATACCCTTACCGGTAGCCACAGCATTGTTATGGCAGGCAACGCAGGTTCCAAATACTTGAGTATGATCTACCGTTATAACAGGTGACCATGATGTAGTGGTGTGGCAAGAATCACAGAGATCGCTGGTATTTGCATGACCTGCAGGTAGAGAGTGACACGCTGCACATGCGCCTAACACTTGTGTGTGATCGACGCCTAGCACTTGTGACCAAGAAGCAGGAGCCACTGCATGGCAAGCATCACATACATCTGTGGTATTTGCATGTCCGGTAGGCATTGAATGACAAGCGGTACACGCTCCGATAACTTGAGTGTGATCAACATTAGTCACTTGAGACCAGGATGTTGTGTTATGACAGCCATCACAAGTATCTGAAGATGTAATATGCGTCACAGATTTACCAGTAGCAATAATTCCGTTGTGGCAATCGATACATCCACCACTGATTAGTTGTGTATGGTCGACCGTGGTTGTTGGAGACCAGGCAGTTGTCATGTGGCAGGCTTCACAAACATCGGTAGAAGCGATGTGCGAATTTGACTTGCCGACTGCAATGATACCGTTATGGCAGGCAGAACAACTTCCCTGAACTTGGGCATGGTCAACAATGACCACTGGCGTCCAAACAGTCGTGGAGTGACAGGCTTCACAAACATCAGAGGTTTGAACGTGATTGACTGATTTTCCTGTTGCAATGATGCCATTGTGACAGTTGCCACAACTTCCAATAACTTCCGCATGATCGACAGAGAGTACAGGTAACCAGCCAGCTGATGTATGACAAGCTTCGCAAACATCTGTCGTTTGAGGATGAGCTGGTGATTTTCCACTTGCAGTGGTTCCATTATGGCAAGCACCACAGCTACCAATTACTTCGGCATGATCAACAATCAATGTTGGACGCCAACCCGCAGTTGTATGACAGGCCTCACATAAATCCGTTGTTGACACGTGGGTGAGAGATTTGCCCATGGCTACAATACCATCATGGCAACTTGCACAACTTCCAATTACCTGGCTGTGATCTACTTGAATAATGGGTAACCATGCTGTCGTTGAGTGACAGGTTTCACAAGCATCCGTTGTATTAATATGATTTGCCGGTTTACCAAATACCGCAATCACATTATGACAGTCAATACAGTTACCAATGACTTGTGAATGATCCACGCTAATGAACGGCAGCCAGGCGTTTGTTGAATGACAAGCGTCACACATATCCGTGGTATTGGTATGGGTTGCCGATTTTCCGATAGCCGCCACATTGTTATGACAATCCGAGCAAGCACCTAAAACTTCTGTATGATCAACACCAATAACTGGAATCCACGCGGTTGTTACGTGACACGCGTCACATGCATCGGTGGTATTAATATGGGTGGGACCTTTGCCTGTTGATGTAACACCATGGCATGTTGAACATAAACCGCCAACATTATCGTGGGTAAATATCGCTGGTGTAAATGCTGTTGTGGTATGGCAATTATCACAGGTATCAGAGCTTGCTACATGTGTTGCAGTTTTACCAATCGCAATAACATTATTGTGACAATCCGCGCAAAGACCAACAACTTCTACGTGATCCACGCGAATTATCGGCAACCAAGCCGTTGTTGAGTGGCAGGTATCACAATTATTGCTTGTATTAATATGGCCGAGGTTTTTACCCACAGCGAGTGTGCTGTTATGGCAGGTATCACAGGTGCCTAAAACTTCATTATGATCTACTTGAGATGATGGTATCCAGGCGGTGATGCTATGGCAAGCAATGCAGTTTTCACTAGTTGTAATGTGGAGAGCTGATTTGCCTGTTGCCGATGTACCATTATGACAGACGCTACAATTACCGAGTACTTGAGTGTGATCAACAGCTGTAGCTGGCACCCAGGCCGTAAAACTATGGCAGGCCTCACATAAACCGGATGATGCAATATGTGCGGGTGATTTACCTGTAGCAGTGGTGCCGTTATGACAACCACCACAACTACCAGTAACTTGCGTATGGTCTACCGTTAACAGTGGACGCCACGCGGTTGTTAAGTGACAGGCACCACATTCATTTGAAGAAGGCACATGAAAAGTCGGCATGCCAACGGCAGATGTACCATCATGGCAACTGATACAGGTCCCGGTTAGTTGAGTATGATCGACTATGGTTCCTGCTCTGAAGGCGATTGTTGTATGACAGGCATCACAGTTATCACCTGACGGCATGTGGGTGATGGGTTTGCCGATAGAAATTACGCCGTTATGGCAATCAATACAACTTCCAATAACATCGGTGTGATTAACACTGGGAATAGGACGCCAAGCGAGTGATGTATGGCATGCATCGCAATTGTTAGTGGTGTTAATATGTGTTGATGGTTTACCGATAGCGGTATTGCCATTATGACAATCGCTACAAGCACCAACTACTTGAGCATGGTCTACTCGACGTACGGGAATCCAAATAATGGTTGAGTGACAAGTTTCGCAAGTATTTGCTGTGGTTGCTATATGCGATGGGCTAGGGCCAGCAGCGGTAGTTCCATGACAACTTGTACAATTATCGACGATACCAGTGTGGTCAAATAAAATGCGTATACGAGATGCAATACTGCTTTCGTTATGAGGTGGCGTAAATATTGTTGGAAGATCTTGTGTTGTAATATTCCATGCATAAGTTAAATGACAGCTATCGCAATCTTGCGACATGAATGGATGACTAATGGGTTGGCCCATTGCTGTTATGCTATCGTGACATGTGTCGCAGCTTTGTGCGTTTAGTTCATCATGATTCATTTCTGCAGGTGTCCAGGCAGAAGTGATGTGACAAACGCTGCAATCAGATTCCGTTATAATGTGTTGCGCAGGTAAATCATTTTGATCAGCCGAGTTGTGACAAGAAATGCAACTGGTATCTGCGATTGTTTTATGTACTTCTGGATGGATTTGCGAAGCGGAGTCAGTGCTTGTTTGGGTTTTGGCTTGAGCGATGTTGAAAAGGGATAATAGGAAGACAATAGTAATAATCATCAAACCTTTAGGAAGAAAATTATTAGTAGTGCTTCTTATCGAACAAGCGATGTTCGATGATTCAATAGCAGATTTTACATGGTTGTATCCATGCTTCATGTTCAACCCCTATGCCCACATTCATTTAAACTTCTACAAGCTTGTGTTTGTTTATTGAGCTAAAGGTTGATTTTTTTAATATGAAAACAGATGTTCCAATAGATCTATTGAACAGATATTTTCAATTTTGCACATGAGAACTGTGCTTATTTTATAATTGCCTCGCCCACACAATACTGCAGTTTTTATTATTATTTCCAATAAAATTAGCACATGAGTAGTTGCAATTCCATGCGTATTCCTGATTAAAACTATCGGAAATATTTCTGCTTTTTATTTGTTATAAAGTATCCTTTTATTAACTGAACCAAAACTGAATGATTTGGTCTGAATTTACGACATAAGCATGCGCTCCTTGCTTTGTTAAAGCCCCGTCAGAACCTCCTCTCCCAGACGGGGCTTTTTAATTGCATTAAACATAAAAATTTAAAGTAATGAATTAACAATTCTTGTTAGGGGATTGAAATTAGAGGCATGTTGTTTTGATTTGTCACAAGTAATTGATAGTTATCTTGCATGTTGTGTAATAAAAATCCTTCTACAATAACTCTCCATGTTCCAGTTATGGGCGTTTCAATTGTCATTATTTCTGGACTGGCTAAAGTAGCACCTTCGAAAAATAAATTTCCGTCTGGATCAATAACGATCAAATCCAAATCATGACTAGGATAATATGCCCAGTTCATGGTCCAATATAAACCGAGGTTTATTGTGGTTGTCGTTGAATCTATGTTGATTGTAAATTGATGACTTTCACCTTCGGCAATACTTCCTTGAACTTGTGGTGGACTAAAGGAGCTTAGGTTCCGTTCAATGGATATTTCGGCAGAAATATTGCCCACGTTTGTCCAGTCACCCATCACAGCGACGCGCACCAGTCCAGTTTGCGGGTTTGGAACAATAAACTCCTGATCAGTCGAGATGAATTCCAGAAGCCGGGTTTCATCAATTGATAACGGTGCATCGACTACAGTAATAATCAAATCATCTGTAAAAAGTGTATTTTGTTGATCGAGAGGTAAGCTGGGTAAGATATCTTCTACTTCAATCGTTAAAGCAGTAGTTAGTAAATCAGTTTCAACGAAAAACTGACTTACTTGGCCAGGGCTCAAGTTAACAGTACGTTCGTATTCGAGTTGTTGCGCAGGGATTATTTCAATACCTTGTCGATTGATATTATCAGCAACCTTGCTGTTAGGCTCTGCATTGGGTTGTGTGGGCAAATGACTGTCGAATTCTTTTTCTTCTAAAATTTCTAAAGATTCATTGATATCTAAAAATCCATGACCTTGGTCGAAATGGGAGGTAGATGGAGGTAGTATATTTGGGTTTGCACCTTCGATTATTGCGGTTTTGATTTCTGCCGCGGTAGATTGAGGGAAAGCACTCCAAAGTAAAGCTGATGCACCGGCAACGGTTGGGGCTGAAAAGGAGGTGCCGGAGACTAAACCAATATGACCATCAGCACCTTGAACAAATGAAGCTCTTCCATTGGCTACTAAATCAACCCCGGCTCTACCATCTGCAGTTGGGCCGCGGGAACTAAAGCTAGCAATTTGTTGAAAGTCAGTGGGTCTGAATTGAATACCAATACCTACCCCGAGTTGTACTTCGCGTAAAATGCGCTCATGGACCGGGTCATTGCTCGCTCCAACGGCTATTGAGCCAATGCCGGTTCCGGGGCTGCCACCCGTTATAGCAGCGAAACCTTCATTACCTGCAGAAGCAACCACCACAATTCCTGCTTCCGCCAGGGCATCACTCAGCAGATCTTCGATTTCTCTTCCAGGAAAAAGTGCCGGGCCACCAAGGCTTAAATTCAATACTTGTATGTTGAGTGAGTCGTAAACAAAAGGATTTTCTTCGCTACCATCACCAGCGACTGGTTCAGAAGGAATACCATTATTAAAATTTGTTTTTAAGGTTAAGACGCGATCCATGGCAGCAATGATTCTGGAACTTGGTGCACCACTGCCATCAAAGCCAAAGGTTTTTAAGGCATACAGTTTTGCGCCAGGCGCACTGCCTATCATGGGCACTTCAATTTCTGTTTCATTGATTGGATTAACACTTTCAGGGGCATAACTCATAATGGCTTGTGCTAACTCATTGGTTTTATCGATGGTTAATGTGCCATGGGCAGCAATCATTGATCCTACCCATGTACCATGTTCATCATTCTTGGTGCTGGTTGCTGAAGGTTCATTTTCTTCAGGGACAAAGTTTTCACCACCAATCACGCTGTCCGTTAGTACTGGTACAATTTCAGGATTGTTTGCCGTACCGGAATCAATAATGGCAACGATAATATCTTGCCCAATGATATCGTTTTGATGGGCTGTTGCCGCACCTGTTTGGCGGTTGTTAAATGAATAATTTTTAATACTAAAATCGTTTAATTTATCGCTTGTGGCACCGCTAGTCATATTCGGAATCTGTTTGTTGATAGGTAACTGATATTTTTCAATGGGTAAAGGTGGGCTTACATTGATATCTTTATAAATGGGAAATCGGGCAAGAGCAGAATTATCAATATTAGCTAGTGGATTTAATTGAAAGGAAATAGCATTTATATTGACATATTGTTGTTCAATATTACCACCAACGAGACGAATGGCTGTTATCAAGGAATCACAAGTTTCGAGACATCGTGCAATATAGTGTTGGCCTGTGGAGTGAGGCACAGGTTTTTCCGGGTTTGATGGGGCTTGGGGTACAGTACAGCTGAGCAATAGAGAAATAATTGCTAGTGCACAAAACTTGAAGTAGCTTGGTGTATTCAAAGTTCCGCCCCACGCGAAAAACATAGTTTAAATGTTTATTTTATTTTGATTTATCTATTTTTTGGATATTATATTACCGTGTTAAGTTATCAATGAACACCCGAAAAAAAATGTATTTTATATCAATGTTTTGATGGTTTGTGCAGAACAAGCTTGAACATCCCAGTGTTTAATTCCCCAGGCTAAAATTTCATGCTTATTTGCGTCTTTGAGTTCTGTTGGAGGATTTTGTTTTAATAACTGGAGGATTAATAACAAGGTTGCATTGGGGAGTTCGTTTTCTATACTTTTCGCTCCCGTTTGTTTTGATAATTTTTCGTTACAAGCATTTACTATGATAGGTAGGTGAATATATTCAGGGAGTTGATAGTTTAAACATTGTTGCAGATATATCTGAATTGGAGTACAGCTCAATAAATCGTATCCGCGTACCACTTCAGTAATTTTTTGTAGATAGTCATCCACTGTAACCGCAATATGATATGCATACAATCCATCTGCACGTTGTAAGCTAATGTCACCAATATCCGTGGCTAATTGTTGTGAAATGTTTCCCTGAATTAAATCCTCAAATTGAAGCTTTTGATTTGGTACATTAATTCTGATGGTGTTGTTTTTCCATTTTGTGTCTTTTTTATGCCGACAAGTGCCAGGGTATACGAGTCCAATTTTTCCCGCTACAGCGCCATTTTCTTGAATAGTTTTTCTTGAGCAGCCGCATGGATAGAGTAATTTTTGTTGATCTAATTGTTGAAGTGCATCACGATATATTTCGTAGCGTTGACTTTGATAACAGATTTCCTCATCCCAGTACAAGCCAAAATTTTCTAATGTCCGTAATATATTATCTGCCGCGCCCGGCATTTCGCGTGGTGGATCCAAGTCTTCCATGCGAACCAACCATTTACCATTACGATGTTTAGCCTGTAAATAACTGCCAACGGCTGTCAACATAGAACCAAGATGGAGAGGACCTGTGGGGGAGGGTGCGAATCGACCTCGATAGACGTTACTCATTAATATTAACTATTGATTACCGGGACGTATTAAACCACCTAAGCCTGCTTTTTCCAGGGCTTTATTAAGATACGCACGAACATCGGGTGCTTCTTCAAAATTCTCGACTTCGGCAAATAAATCTTGTGCATGTTGAAAGCTGAAATTGCGAATTACCCATTTTACTTTTGGTAATGCGACAACACTCATACTCAAAGACTCAAAACCCATGCCTAGTAGTAGTAATGCCGCCGCAGGATCACCAGCCATTTCTCCACACACACTAACCGGGGTCTTATGTCTTTCGGCCTGTCGTAAAACCTGTTTGACCGCTTGGATAACAGACGGGTGGAGACAGTCGTATAATCCAGCAACATCTGAGTTATTGCGATCAACTGCGAGAATATATTGAACTAAATCGTTAGTGCCGATAGAAATAAAATCTACCCGCTTAGCGATTACATTCGTTTGATATACGGCAGAGGGGACTTCGACCATCGCACCAATTCTTGGCATCTTTAAATTTGTGTAGCCATCTTCTAACAATTCGTTTCGCGCTTTTTGAACAAGTGAAAGTGCATCGTTTACTTCTGATACGCTGGTAATCATGGGTAATAGAATATTTAAATTATCTAGGCCAATACTGGCTCTTAACATGGCCTTGAGTTGTGTGATAAAAATATCGGGATGGTCTAAACTAACACGAATACCTCGCCAGCCGAGAAATGGATTTTCTTCTTTAATAGGAAAATAACTTAAATTTTTATCACCCCCAATATCCAATGTTCTTAGTACTACCGGTTTTGGGAAAAAACTGTTGAGCACTTGTTGATAAATTTTGGTTTGTTCGTCTTCTCCGGGAAAACGATCCCTTATCATAAAGGGGAATTCTGTTCGATATAAACCAATTCCTTCTGCGCCACTACCTTGAGATGAGGTAAGATCTGATAGTAACCCCGAGTTTACGTATAAAGGTAACCTGACACCGTCAGTGGTTTCTGCTGACATATCCTTCAAACTGTTTAATTCAAGCGAAAACTTATTTTCTTCCTCAATAATTTTTTCAAACTCGGAAATCACTCGATGGCTCGGTTCGATATAAATGTTACCCTGATAACCATCGACTACCAGGGTTTGGCTATCTATTTGGTTGGTGGGCAAATCAGTTGCACCCATGACCGAAGGAATTCCCATGGCTCTTGCAAGTATGGCAACATGAGAAGAGCCTGAGCCTGAAGAAGAAACGACTGCGACAAGTTTTTCTTTAGGTACTTCCATTAAAGCTGGTGCGGTAAGTTCATCACTCACTAAAATGGTGTTCTCATAATAAACTAAACTACCTCTGGTATCAGATTGAATATGCATAAGAATACGCTTACCAAGATCGCGGATGTCCTCGGCGCGTTCACTCAAATAGTCATCTTCCATAGATGTAAATAAATTAACATGTTCGAGTACGGTGTCACGCAACGCTGTTGAGGCCCAATAGCCAGCTTTGATTCGATCAATGGTATTTTTGATTAAATTTTTGCTTTTAAGCATAAGAAGATAAGCATCAAACAAAACTTGGTCTTCCGTAGGCAGTTCTGAGATACGATCTTGCAACGCAAGCAGATCTTGCCGAGTTTCTTCAACGGCTGTTTCAAATACCTTGATTTCCCCTTCGATATCATCTGTTTTTCGATTGGGTACAGCTTCAAGATCAGAAGCGGGATAAACGACGATTGAACAACCGATTGCTACACCCGGTGCGCCGGGTAATCCTTTGAAAGGTTTATCAGGATTTGTACGATGGCCATGTAAACCAGAGATTTCACCAACAGCATCGGCATGGGCAATAACACCGGCTAATTGAGCAGCTATTGTAACTAATAGTGTAAGTTCTTCTTCAATAAAGGAACGTTTTTCCGTCTGCTGAACAGAAATGACTCCAAGTACTTGCCCATGATGAACAATTGGCACACCCAGAAAACCGTGATAATTTTCTTCTAAGGTATCGGGTAAAAAGAAATAAGTAGGATGACTCGGTGCACTATCCAGATTAACAGGTTCAGCTAACTCTGCTACTTTGCTGATTAAACCTTTGTTGAAGTCGATACGGACTTTACCAACAGCGTTAGGATTTAATCCATCAGTTGCCATGAGAACATGTTGCCGCGCAGGTACATCTGCAAGATAGATTGAGCACACGTCTGCATTCATGACATGTTTAACTCGTCGCACAATAATATTTAGTGCTTGATCGAGATTTGGTGCGGCTGTGACTTCCTGCACAATTCGGCGTAGCGTTTCTAGCAAGTGTAGACCTCTCTATCCAAGTTTAGACGCTCTGTGAAAAGCTTATTTTGCCAATAAAGGTGTTATCTCGATGTTTATTTCGTCGTCATATTATTTGTTGTGATTGATCATCAAATATCAGGGGTTCAAGCTCAGATAATGCGCATTCGTAAACATCACGTTTAAAGGAAACCACTTCTGTGAGTGGGTGCCAGTAATCTACCCACCGCCATTCTTCAAATTCAGGGTGATCGCAACAACTTAAGTTAATTGTGTGATCTTCTGATTCTAGACGCAGTAAATACCAAATTTGCTTTTGGCCTATACATAAAGGTTTACTGCCGTAACGGATGAGTCGCTTGGGTAGTTGGTATCGGAGCCATTTTTGAGTGCATCCGACAATGGATATGTTGTGTTCTTTTAAGCCGACTTCTTCATGTAATTCTCTGAGTAAAGCTTGTTCGGGAGATTCTTCGCTACGAATACCACCTTGAGGAAATTGCCATGCATTTTGGCCAATTCTTCGCGCCCACAGCACTTTATTATCTTGATTACACAAGATAATGCCAACATTTTGCCTATATCCTTCAGTATCTATCACTCAATAACTCTATACATCACAACTTGTAGCACCATTTTTCCATAAATTTGAGGTAAACATCAAATCTTATTGAAATTGTTGTTAAAATTAGTCTTTGAATGGCCTTTAAATGTGCCTAACGTGCAAAGATAAGTATACAAAATTATAGCCTATTTATATAAAATATCTTGTGTAAAATTTAAAACCTATTGAATTTAAAGGAAAAAACTTGGCATTAGCAATTTTTGATCTAGATAACACACTTTTAGCGGGTGATAGTGACTATTTGTGGGGGCAATTTCTTATAAAAGAGGGGGTTGTGGAGAAAGCGCACTATGAGAAGGAAAATCAGCGATTTTATGATGAGTACAAGGCCGGTACACTAAATATTTATGAGTTTCTCGCTTTTAGTTTAAAACCTCTGAGTGAAAATGAAACCGAGAAGCTTCATCAACTACGTCAGACGTTTATAAACCAGGAAATCCAAAAAATTTTATTGCCAAAAGCCTTTGAACTGATTAAATCTCACGTAGCTAAAAATGACACCTTGATGATTATTACTGCAACAAACCGATTTGTTACAGCACCAATTGCAAAACTCTTGGGAATTGAATATTTATTAGCAACCGATCCAAAAATTGAAAATGGACGTTACACGGGTGAGGTGGCAGGCATTCCCTGTTTTCAGGATGGTAAAGTAAAGCGACTGGAAGCCTGGTTAAAAACAAAAAAAATCAGCATGGAAGGCAGTTGGTTTTATAGTGATTCGCATAATGATTTACCCCTGCTCAAACTAGTGGAAAATCCCGTGGCAGTAGATGCGGATGATCAATTAACGAATTACGCGAAGAAACAAAACTGGCCGATAATTACTTTGCGTGAATAATGTCCGAGTTGATTTAAATAGTTTTATTTTTTTGCTAAAGGTAATCGTAGTTGAAAGGTTGAACCTTCACCTTCTTTTGAGGTGAAGGAAATTTTTCCATGCATGGCTTCAATTAAGGTTTTTGAAATAGCTAAGCCTAATCCGGTGCCACCTTTTTTTCGAGTGGTCGATGTGTCTGCTTGAGTAAATTTATTCCAGATGCTTTCTTTAAATTCATCTGGAATTCCTTGGCCATAATCCGTTACATCGATTTCTACTAGATCATTGTGATAATTAATTGTTATGTCTACCGAGCTTTCCGCAATTGAAAATTTTGCCGCATTTGATAATAAATTGGACATTATTTGTTGGAACCGATGTTCATCAACGTCAACTGAAAGGTTATTAACTTTTTCGATGAGCTGAAAAGTGACGTTATATTGCGATGCATATGATTCGTTATTAGCAATACTTTGTTCAACAAGGTTTTTCAAATTAAATTGTTTGAATTCGAAGGTCATTTGACCAGATGTTGCTTTTTCTATATCAAGAATATCATTAATTAAAAAAATCAGGCGTTCAGAATTATTATTGGCGACTTGAATTAAATTGAGTGCTTTTTTAGGAATATCCTCAATGAGTCCACCGCAGAGTAGTCCAAGTGAACCTCTAATGGAGGTTAGCGGGGTGCGTAATTCATGGCTGACGGTTGCGATGAAGTCTTTTTTTATTTTATCAATTTGTTTTCTATCAGTGATATCTCGTATGACAGCACTGAATAATTTTTCCTCGCCTAATGCAATTTCGCTGATTGATAGGTCAACAGGGAAGCGTAAACCGTTGCGTTTTATGGCTTCACATTCTTTTGTCTTTCCGATTATACCCAGTTCAAACATAAGTTCAATGGATTCCCTTAATTCATTAACGCCACTAAATTCTTCAATTAAAAAAGCGATATTTTCCCCCATCATATCGGATTCCGAATAGCCAAATAGTTTTTCTGCAGCAGGATTAAATGAATCAATAAAACCATTGGAGTCAAATATTATCAACGCGTCTATCATTGTTTGCATTATTGCGCGTTGGCGTGTTTCAATTTTAAGAAGAGAACCTTCTATTTCCTTTCTTTCTTTAACTTGTTGCTCGAGGTTTTTCTCACGTTCGAAGGAAGCTGTAACATCATTTATTTGAATCAAGCAATAGGGTTTTTCATCTTCAATTTTTATTTGAGAAATGTTAACCGTTTGTTGAATCCGGTTACTGTCTAATTGGTCAATATCAAAACGATTAGGATTATAAAGTTCGAATGGAGTTCGGCTAAATATATTTGAGATAAGTGAAGGAAGACCCAATTCTAAGGCGTTGTCAATTGCGTCATCAATTCTTGAGTTTTTTAAATCGGTAAATATATCTGAGAGAAGCTGATTTTTACAGTGCTTTAATTCAAATTGCGAATGGTCTTGGATCCATTGATTCCAATGCAGTATTTTTTTCTCAGAGTTTAATACAATAATACCTGAGTTGATGTTATTGACTAAATTCCAATAACATTCAATTGTGAGTGTTTTACTATTCATAAGCTATTAAATATCAACTTAGGGAATTTATCAGCTGTGTTAAACTTCCCTGGAGCTTTATTAATGATTCTGAACTAAAAACAAAAGCAAGATACCCTTCAATATCACTGTCTTTTAATTTCATATTGATATTAATCAATAAAATTGTATCGGTATCTAATAAATTATTAGCCTTGAGTAATTCTTCAGTAGAGGCTTGGTTAAATTTAGGTATTTCTACATCGAAAACCGTATTCATAGACTTAGATATTGCACCTATGCAGGCGTTCAAAACGACGTTACCTATTTCCGATAGTGCTTCTTCATGTAAATCGGCAATAGCTTCATCACTAAGCTGCGCTCCAAGCATTTGTCTGACAACTTCCATACCACCGTGTTCGGGAAACAGAAGTATAGATTTCGCATCGAACGGACCGTGAATTGATTGTGTGATGCTGATGATAGATTTGTTATTATCTAGAAGACCAGTCATTGCAGAACTTTTGGCGAATTCAACTTTAGGAACAGACAATAGAATTTCTTGCGAAACCATCTTGCTTAATGATGCTGCAGCTTGGCCTACCCCAAGGTTAAAGAGCTCCTTCAACAGGTCTTCTTCTAGCTCATTTAATTTGGGTATATCAGACATTAAAATATTCCAGCATCTTGTTGACAGACTCCTCGGTAATTGGTTTATTAACGCAACAAATGTTGAGGGCATTTGCCTGCTCATGTGTACTGTCTTGAATATTGGCAGTAAACAAAGCAAATTTTGAGTTGGCGTATTTTGGTTTTAAAATTTCAATCAATTCTAAGCCATTTAATCCTGGCATATTTAAATCAACAGAAAAGTAGGCGATTTCTTTGTCTTCAATTTTTTGTTGAGCGTCATCCGCGTTTTCAGCTTCTATCAATTCCAATTCAGGATTTCTGTCTTTTATTAAAGCGCTTAACATCATGCGGGAGACTTTACTATCATCGACAATGAGTAGTGTTTTTGCGGACATCTATTGGTATTCCTTCTGCTATTGCATAGCGTATGTTTAGCGATGCAAATTGTAAATTAATCTGATGCAATATTGATCAGTGCTTTATAGGTTTGGTATAAAGCTATAAAAATGGATTGCTTGATTATTTACGGCAGAGAAAACTAATACTTTACTGATATAAAGTGTTAAACAATAGATGGATTTCAGGAAGATAGAATGAAATCAGCGCTGTATCTGACCTGCTCTACTTCTGAGCAGGCCATAGGAAGGTTAATTAAACAATATAAAGAGACTAAGCGCCGTATATGCTGTTTTGCCAAAAAGAGAAATTAAACTCCTTACCACCTTGGTCTGCGATTTTTATGGTATCAACGATACTATCAGTTTCTGCATCTATAATCGTCAAGGTGGCGTCGGTAGGATTCGGAATGAATACCCGCTTTGCTGAATTATCAGTATTAAAAGCAACTGGCCGCCGGCCACAGTCTGAATTTCCGACTTCCATCGATTTTATTAATTGAAGTTTAGGTAATTGACTTGCATCGTAAATGTATAGTGTATTAATTTTTAAGTTTTCTTTTTGATCGCCTTTACCCGTAGCAGCAGAAGTGACATAGAGCTTATTACCGTCCGGATTAAAACGATAAGTGCTTGGATAGAAATCTTTAATATCTTCTTCACTAAGAACGGTATTGGTCACTACATCAATGACACTTAATCGACCGAGCACATGCGCGGCATTGGATTTTCGATCTGCACCCTTACCAATGAGAAATTTTCCACAAGGGGACAGTAATAAATTACTGCAGCCTTTTAAGCTTATATGATTTTCAATTTCATGTGTTAGAGGGTTTATCACAGCAACAGTGCCGTAGCCATTATTTAAACTATAGACTTTGCCAGTGTGATTAGACAGTTGTTTACCATGTGGGAAGGCATTATTGGGTATTCCTTTATTCCCATCTTTTTCTTTGTCGGATTCACAAAGGTTAATTGTATGAATAATGTTGAGATAGGTATCTGAATTATTTACATCGTTACCTACAACGCATATGGAACCCGATAGTAAATTACTGACGTAGGCAACTTTTGGCAGGTCAGGAAATTCACTGGTTGGTTCAATGAAAGTCGTCACATGGTGTCCACTCCCAACACACAAGGTTTTAATGTGCTGAGGCGTGCTTGATCCATCACCCATATTGATAATGGTAACTGTTGAGCCGTTACCACCACAATTTAACTCATCGTTACCGTTCTCTTTGTCCCCGTCATTCATAAACCAGATATGGTTATTGATTTCATCTTTATAGCTATACGCTGGATACGCATCATAGGGTATTTTATCGGTGATGTTGATTGTTTTGTGTTCTGGGTCAAACAAAATGACTTGTTGGTTCTCTAGCAAACCGAGAAACCAAGGGACATGGGTTTTACCGCTTGCTACTGGTGCGGTGAGTTGTTTAGTTGAAAATTTGTCACCTTCTGCAGTTACTGCGGTTAGGGTACCTAAACCATCTGAATCCAGATGATTAACCAATAACCAGTTGCTAGAAACTTCAGACATAAACAATCCTTTTATTTATTAATTTGGTGAATTTTACACAATTTGACGTGTTTTCACTATTGAATGTTGATGATTTTACTCGGTTGATATTCAAAACCTTGTATTCTATAGTGATTAAGATTATTCGAAAGGATAATTATACATTCACGTTGATGTACAAGTCAGTTTTCTGCCTTCTGAGCTGCGAGTGGGGATAATAATAAAAAGCTATTTCGTAATGTATGTTCAGAAGGCTGGCTGATGTGATCTTAGATATCATCAGGAACATCTCAAATGATATTTGATTTGTCTGAATATAAGGAAAAAAGGGTGTATTACACGATGAACGTCTTGTTATTCATAGTGTAGAAATCTTAAAGATGAGCTGAGTAGTCGCTTCAAGGGAGAGTATTATGCATTTTATAGAGTCTCAGCGTGTGTATAATAAAAACATATTTCGTTGGAGTAAGTATCCTTATGAGCTAATTGATCGTCGTGTTTTTGCTTTTTTATTTACCATTAGTCAAATTTTTATTCTTTCATTTATTTGTCTTCAGGCCTTAGTAGTTAACAATCATCTCACATCTCCTGTAATTATATTATTTGGTTTTTTTGTGGTATTACATACTGTGGACGAATCTATTAGTAAGTGTCATTGGTAGTGGTGAAAACTTTATTAGTGCATTTTCAAACGATCATGCAACGATATTTTTTAAGTGAAGGATTGAATGAGAAAGCTAAGGCACATCAAAATTATTTGTCCTATTTTCGATCGTAAGTTTACAGCTGTGTAGGGATTACGTTGATTTTTAGTGCTTTGATGCTGGGGTAAAACCTGATCTCTCGCTAAGGATCATTCGTAATACAAGTATAAATGAGAGGCATTCCCTCCTGCTTCTGATGAAACCCTACACAGCTCTAGTGTTATTACTTCTCAAGAAATTTCAGATTTAATCTGGCGGTTAAATCCTAGTTGAGAATGTTCAATTATTCTTACTCGAATTTGACTATTGGCTTTGTATATGATTCATCTGAAATTCATGTACTTGTCCCACACTTTACCTACTTGATTCAAATAGCCAGTGATTTTAATGAAGGGGAGTTAAAATTAATAAAAGGCTTGGGGGTCAGTTTACTGAACTGTTATGTATTATAAAGACAAAAAGAGGGAATTACATGAAATCATTAACGTTAAGAGCTAGTTTGATTAGCGGGATGCTGTTATTGGTGGGCGTTTGTGGCAATGTGCAAGCCATTGATAGCGAACGATACATTAAGTTGGCAAATGCCACCATACAAGAAGCCAATGGCGGCTTCATTCCAAATATTAATCAACTGATTAAATCACAACAAACGATGGTTGAAATTGGAATTTCAGGAAGTAAAGAATATATTCGAGCAAATCCGCAACACGCAGATATTTTGAATGAGGTAATATCAAACGCTGAAAATATGATGAATATGTCACTTGAGGAAATTGAAGATAAATGGCATCAGGGTAAACATATGCGTTCAAAAGGTTATGATTTAGATAAATTTGATCATTTCAGTCCGCTATTTAGCTTAATGGACTCCATTATTCATCCTGCAACTTCATATATCAGTTTAAAAGAGTATAAACGTACTCGTGACACACAATATTTGGGTCGTGCCAGCGCTGAATTAATTGAGGTAGTAGAGCATGTTTCTCATATTAATGATGATAAAGGGCCGGTTTTGACTCAACAATAAAATCTGCCCAAGTAAAAAGACAAAGCCTCGCAGATATGCGGGGCTTTGTTGTTTTTAGCGTATTCATATCGATCTTAACTGACGTTAGATATTCTAAACAATTACCCAATATATCAATTATTTAATAGTAATTTTTAGTTTCGTTCTAAAAAATTCCACTATCCTCACCTTTAGCTAACTAATTTCGTTTCAGTTTCTCAAAAAGCGTCCGATAAAATTTTGTAATTCCAGCAATTTTTTGTTGCTGTGGAGAAAGTAAATTACCTGATGAACACTATAAAAAAATTGCATGGAGCATAGATTAAGTGCCAGGAATAATGAAAAAATTAAATAATGAATACAGGTAATGAAACGTTGAAATCATCTCAGCAGTCACCTATTTCCTATGAGCAATTGCTCACAATGACAAATTGTATGTCTAACTGTGCCATTGCGGTTTCGGGAGATAATAAAACATTCTGTGCCAATAATGTCTTGGCAGATATTTTATCTAATCATGGTGTAAATCAGGATAAAGATTTAACTAATGTTTTTGGGAAACAGAACAGCTGCGAAATGAGAGCGGCTATAAATGAATTAAATCAAAAACCATCCTCTCAAATTAGCATTAATTTTCAAGAACAAACGTTATTATTTAATATTTCCTACATGGGAGAAGTGAATGACTCACCAATATTAATTATTGGCCAGGATGTCAGTTTTTATGAAAAAGAAATCAAAAGTATTCAAACTGATATGAATAACTTGGAAGTCACTTTAGAAGAACAAAACCACGACTTAGCTACTGCTCGTGATCGGGCTATGGCAGCAAATAGGGCAAAAAGTGGTTTCCTTGCAAACATGAGTCACGAGTTACGCACACCTCTTAATGCGATTATAGGTTATAGCGAAATCATGCTGGAGGATATTGATGAGGTAAGTGATCATCAAACACATGCCGATTTATCAAGAATTAAAAATGCAGGCAAACATCTATTAACATTAATTAATGATATTTTAGATTTATCGAAGATAGAAGCTGGGAAAATGGGCTTAAACCTGGAGTATTTTCGGGTGGACGGCATGATAAAAGAAGTATTAGAAACCATTGAACCGATGGCTGCAAAAAATAATACAACACTCGTCTTACAAGAAAATGATGACATTGGGGTAATGCTCTCTGATATTACAAAAGTTAGGCAAATACTTTTTAATTTGATTAGTAACGGTATTAAGTTTAGTGAGAATGGTGAGGTTACTATCGATTGTCAGCGGTCCCACGTTGAAGATAAAGAACATGTCATTATTAAAGTCACTGATACCGGAATTGGTATGTCAACTGAAGATCTCGAGAAATTGTTTGAAGAGTTCTTTCAAGTTGATAATTCTAACGCGAAGAAATGGAGCGGAACCGGATTAGGGCTAGTGATTAGTCAACGGTTTTCTCAAATGATGGGTGGTTCTATTGCAGTGGCAAGTGAATTAGGTAAAGGCTCAACGTTCACCGTTACTATACCCATTAATACCGCAAAAATTCGTTTTCAAGATTCTCCCGACGGCTTTGTTGTTGGACCGAAGGTAGATCCTCGTTTAGTACGTTTTGCAGGTAAAGCTGAAGATATTGAACGACGAGATAAAATTAGTCGGGTATTGGTTATTGATGATGATCCGGATGTAAGAGACTTAATGGAGCGATATTTGTCGCGCGAAGGATTCGAAGTTATGTCAGCGGGATCTGGCCGAGACGGTATTGAGCAGATCAAAGATTTTGACCCAGATGTCATAACGTTGGATGTATTGATGCCGGTAATGGATGGTTGGTCAGTGTTGTCTGAACTAAAAAATAATCCCGAAACGGCCAATATTCCGGTCATTATGTTATCAATGCTTGATGAGCTTGATATGAGCTTTGCTTTAGGTGCTTCAGATTATCTATTAAAACCAATTAAAAGAGACGTGTTAGTAGATACTGTTTTAAAACACATCAGAGATAAAGATAACGCTACCGTTCTTGTTGTAGACGACTTAGAAAATAATCGAAATATGATTTCGAGAACATTGCTATCTCAAGATATTAATGTGTCTATAGCTTGTAATGGTGTTGAAGCATTAGAATCTTTGGAAAAAAATATCCCTGCATTAATTTTACTGGATTTAATGATGCCAGAAATGGATGGCTTTAAATTTAGTGAAATTGTGAAAAAAGATGAACGTTTTAAAGAAATTCCGATAGTCGTTTTAACTGCTCAAGAATTAACTGAAGAAGATTTAGAACGATTGAGTGGTAATGTAGAGAAAATCTATGAGAAAACCGAAACTGATTTTGAAAGTTTATTAATTGATATTCAAAAAATGGTGACTAGCACAGTTCGTCAGGTTTATTTAACAAAGAAACACTAAATGACAGTTACAAATAATCAGAACAATTTTATAGTGAACGGCAGTGAAGGCCAAAAAGAGGGCGGTGGTGCCCGAATTATGGTGGTAGAGGATAATACCTACAATCGAGATATTTTGCGTCGACGTTTGGAGCGAGACGGTTATAGGATAATCGAATGCGAAAACGGTCGTGTTGCATTGGAAGTATTGCAGACTGAAACAGTCGATATGATTTTGCTTGATATTATGATGCCAGAAATGAATGGTTATCAAGTATTGGAAATTTTAAAAGCAGGAGATAGTAAATTAAAAAATATTCCGGTAATCGTCATTACCGCATTGGGTGAAATAGATAATGCGGTTAAATGTATTGAATTAGGGGCAGAAGATCATTTGCCTAAACCGTTTAGTCCAACATTACTCAGGGCAAGAATAAACGCGGGTTTGGCAAAAAAGCATTTTCATGACAGAGAAGAACAATATCGGGAATATATTGAAGAACAGAATAAAAGTCTTGAACAGCGAGTAAACCAACAAGTTCGTGAGATTAGTGATACTCAAATAGCGGCAATATTTGCGATGTCAAAACTGGCTGAATCACGAGATCCCGAAACAGGAGAACATCTAGAAAGAATGCGTGAATATTGTCGCTTGATCTCAGAAAAACTGGCTCAAACGGTTAAATATCAGACTATCATTAGTGAGCAGTTTATTGAGAACGTTTATGCTGCTAGTCCTTTGCACGATATTGGTAAGGTGGGTATTCCTGATAACGTTTTGTTAAAGCCGGGTAAGTTGTGTAAAGAAGAATGGGAGATAATGAAGCGTCATCCTACAATCGGTGCGGATACTTTGCGGGCAGTGGATGAACAACACCCAGGTAATCAATTTATTAAAGTTGGCGTGGCAATTGCCGAATACCATCATGAGCGTTGGGATGGTAGTGGTTATCCACATGGATTGAAAGGTGAAGCCATTCCCTTGGAGGCACGAATTTTAGCATTGGGTGATGTTTACGATGCACTGAGTTCACAACGATGTTATAAAAAAGCTTTTTCACGTGAAAAAACCAAAGAAGTTATTTTTAATTCGGAAGGAAGTCATTTTGACCCAGATATAGTCAAAGTGTTTGTTGAGAATGAAACTGAATTTGCAAAGATCAGGTCGTTTTATAAAGATTCGGATTAAATGGGTTAAACGGAGTTGTATATGAGTCTTATTTTATTAGTAGAAGACAATGAAATGAACAGGGATATGCTAAAACGACGACTTGAGCGTCGAGACTTTTCTGTTGTTATTGCTGTGGATGGTTTGCAAGGGTTACAAATGGCAAAATCTGAAAGTCCAGACTTAATTCTTATGGACATGAGTCTTCCTGAAATGGATGGCTGGCAGGCTACACGTGAATTAAAGGCTGATGATGATGTTAAAGATATTCCAGTGATTGCATTAACTGCACATGCGATGTCTGGTGATCGAGAAAAGGCAATGGAAGCGGGATGTGATGATTACGAAACTAAGCCAATTGATTTTGATCGATTGCTGGGTAAAATTAATCAAAAGCTTGCATCTTGAGTTAAAAAAGAATGCATAAAAAAACGGGCTTAATGCCCGTTTTTTTATGCTCAATAATCGAATCAATTAGGGGGCTGTAAAAACAAACCAATCTTCATCCCCAAAATTGCCATTGTTGTTTGATAGAGAATGATTAGAAACTCTGTTTAATTCCAGGGGCGTAGCGTTTGATCTAGTATCATCTCCAGCACCGTCTTCAAAAATGTCAGGATTACCTATTGAACCAAATGCTTGGTTAGGCGGAGAGCCATTATTATTTACAGTGATACCGTAGTTGATTCCTAATCGTTGTGGATCAGTTACTTGAATAAATATTTTTTCACCAGG
>Ga0316207_10001913_pt1 | contig 23340 bp, 22 predicted proteins | sample 6weekpyrite_MG_FD_204943 | JGI IMG/M metagenome (GOLD analysis project Ga0316207, IMG submission 204943) | Microbial mat bacterial communities from mineral coupon in-situ incubated in ocean water Damariscotta River, Maine, United States -... | ecosystem: Environmental > Aquatic > Marine >... | reverse complement strand
TGGGATATACAGCTGATGCCCCAACCTGCCGAAGGTGGCCATGATGATATCGTCAATCGTTTTACCCAATCGCATCTGGCCTATGCAATTTCAGACAATTGGCACGATAATCCGCCGGAAGATGGTGAGGAACATGACCTTGCCAGCATGGTTCTTGTTCCGCTCGGCAGACCAAGTCTTGCTCATACGGTCATGTTGGATCATGGGGCTATCCGAATGGAGCGACTTGGAGAAGATGTCCTTGTGACCGGGTATCGCGGAAATGAAGGGCTTCGGATGTCAGTCATTGAACCCGGATTTGGAGGGTCTCGACTCTCAGCGTCTACCTTGTTGTCCAATCGATACGAAAGCGAAGGGAGATCGCACGCTTTCAATTATCGCCATGATGAAGGCGGCGTTTTGATGGGCATTCCGACCGTGAAGCGGGATGAGGATGCCGGGCGCTGGTGGTGGAATAGTGACAGCTCCAATCTCAGCTTTGTTCGGCTGACTACTGGGGAGAGATTTTCAACTGCGGGAGATCTGCTAACAACAGAAATTGAGCCTGATGATGACTATCAGTGCGAGGTCTCTTGTGTGGACTGGTATGGAAATTCACGCCCGATCTTTACCGCAGGGCGGATTTTCGCCCTGATGGGAACCGAGCTGGTAGAAGGTGAAATATCGGAGGGCATGATCCGGGAAATGACCCGAATTGACCTGACAGAGCCGTTTGATGCTGAGCCTTAGCTTCTCGCTTCGCATTTTCTTGTTCAGGCCTAACGCCCTAGCTCTTTCATCGCAGCATCAACGCCTTCAAGGGTGAGCGGGAACATGCGCTGGGGGCCGATAATGTCCTGGATGAGTTTGGTGGAATAGGAGTGTTCCCACCATTTTTCCGGCTGGGGATTGAGCCAGATCAAATCGGGCCAAGTGTCGACCAGGCGTTGAATCCAGACGGCCCCGGCTTCCTCATTCCAGTGTTCAACCGAGCCACCGGAATGGGTCACTTCATAGGGGGCCATGGCGGCATCGCCGACAATGATCATTTTCCAGTCGCGCGGATATTTGTGCATCAGATCGGCGGTGGGCACGGTTTCGGCCCGGCGGCGCAGATTGGAACGCCAGACGCCCTCATAGGGGCAATTGTGAAAATAATAATATTCCAGATTTTTGAAGGTAGAGCGGGCGGCTGAAAACAGCTCCTCACACATCTTCACATATGGGTCCATCGAGCCGCCGACATCAAACAGGGTGAGCACTTTGATGGCATTGCGCCGTTCGGGCCGCATGATCACATCCAGCCAGCCCTGTTTGGCGGTGGCATCAATAGTGGAATTTAAGTCGAGTTCTTCTGTCGCGCCGTCACGGGCAAATTTGCGCAGGCGGCGTAGGGCAATTTTCAGATTGCGTGTACCCAGTTCGCGTTCGCCGTCGAGGTCTTTATAGCGTCGTTTTTCCCAGACTTTGGTGGCGCGCTTGTGCTGGCTTTGTCCGCCAATGCGCACACCGGCCGGATTATAACCGGAATGACCAAAGGGGCTGGTGCCGCCAGTGCCGATCCATTTGGAGCCGCCCTCGTGTTTTTTTTCCTGTTCTTCCAGGCGTTTTTTCAGGGTTTCCATCAGCTCGTCAAAGGGCAGGGCTTTTAAGGCCTCCATCTCTTCTGGTGAGAGCATGCGCTTCATCACCGCCTCTAACCAATCGGGAGGAATGTCTTCCTGTTCAAACAAGGCTCCGAGGCTGTCGACGCCTTTAAAGACATGGGCGAACACCTTGTCATATTTGTCGAAGTTTTTCTCATCCTTGACCAGGGCGGCGCGGCTGACCGAGTAAAAATGCGACAAGTCTGGCTCGATCACTCCTTTATCGAGCGCTTCGAGCAGGGTGAGATATTCCCGTGTGGTGACCGGGATTTTGGCAGCGCGAAGCTCGGTGAAGAAATGGTGCAGCATGGGGGTATGTTAGCGTTACGGGGCTGGTTCGCGAAGCGGTTTCAGCGTAGCAGCGGGTTTCCTAGTTTGCAGTTCGAAATTCGATGGCTTCTGTCCAGATAACCAGATCGCCATCGCCAGGGGTTTCCAGGTCATAGGCCAGAAATTGGTCGCCTATTTCATTCCAGCGATAACGCACTTCACGAAAGCGCAAACGGATCAACTGGGTTCTCATACTGGAGTGAAAGCGGATCAACAGGCGTTCTTCACGAAAATCCAGATCCCGGAACAGGGCGACCCGATATCCCATGCCGGATGTTTCTCCATAGGTGTTTTCGCGTGTGGTCTCAGCCCTGAAAATGGGACCGAATGCATTCCGAAAAACAGGGAAGGCTGTACGCTGGCTTTGTGATACGGCCTGTCTGAATTGCTCTCTTATGGCTGCTTGTTCCGGGGTCAAAATCCGGTTAGAGCCGATATCGACCATGCCGGCCCATGTGGAAAATTGCTGCATGGCGCTCTGGATAGCGGCCATGTCGGCAATGTGCTCTCGGCCATTAAAGCCTTGAACGGTGGGCAATTCATCTTGCAAGCGCTGGATATAGTCCGCGGCATCTTGCTCAACGGCGGCCTGCACCTGCTCACTGGTGCCGGCATTGTCATTGCGGACATGGTCGAGCAATTGGGAGCGGTCTGGTGCTGTGCTCTCTGATGATTGCATCGTTGAGCTCGGGGCCGGGTCATCCGTTTGCGTTAACAAGCCGCCAAACAGATAAATGCCTAGGGCTATGGAAACGGCAATGGCGGCCATGGCGAAGATATTACGCATGATACGGGCTCCGGGCTTGATGGCGGGCAGGCATTTCAAAAACCCACTCGGCCCAATCAATCGTATTCTGCTGGATCAAGAAAGGGGGTGTCACACTGAATTGATCACAATGCGGGGGTCAATTTTTCCAAGGCATCTATATCGGTTTTCATCAGGGCATCAGAAGCTGTTTTGATTTTGTCTATCGGCCAGTCCCACCATTTCAGGGCCTGCAGGCGCTTGGCGGCGTCTTCATCAAAGCGTCGCTTGATCAGACGGGCCGGATTGCCACCAACGATGGTGTAGGGTTCAACATCGGATGTGACGACGGATTGAGCGGCGATAATGGCCCCATCTCCGATTGTCACGCCCGGCAGGATAGTGGCATTCCAGCCAATCCAGACATCGTGCCCGATTGTGATCGAGCTTTTATTGGGCCAAGGACCGGGGTCTTGTGTGCCCCAACAGCCGAAGACCGGGAAGGGATAGCTGGATATCCGGTCGGCAAAGTGATTGCCACCATTGAGGATGAAGCTTGCACCATGGGCAATAGAACAAAATTTGCCGATCACCAGCTTGTCATCAATGAAATCAAAGGCATATTTGACTTGGTCGGGGAAGTTTTCCGGATCATCAAAGCTATGGATATAGGTGTAATCACCCGCCTCGATCTTGGGGTGGTCTTTCACCAATGGCTTCAGATAGGCCATGGATGGCTGGCCGGGCAGGGGATGGATTGTGTCAGGGTTGAGGGCAGGATTATCGGTCGGCATGGATCAGCTCCGTAAGTGCAATTCACCTTATGTGTGTATCGGGAGTAATCAAGCTGTGGCTTAGAGCGCTCCTCCTTCCCCTTGATGGGGAGGGTACGACCGAAGGTCGGGGTGGGGCGACCAAGCAAGAAACTTTTCGTCACCCCTTCCGTCTCGCCGCTTAGCAGCGATCCACCTTCCCCATCAAGGGGAAGGAGGGTGTAATCGAAATATCTTATCGTATGTGTGGTTTTCTTTGATCGGGAAGGTGTACCGTTATCAAGCCACGCCCGGCCCGCCGGATGAACCGCCTGGCCCCGGATTGCGCCGGGCCATGAAGGCGAGCTTTTCAAACAGCATCACGTCCTGCTCGTTCTTAAGCAAAGCGCCGTGAAGCGGCGGGATGAGTTTGCGCGGATCGCGTTCTGTCAGGACGGCCGGATCGACGTCTTCCACCAAGAGCAATTTGAGCCAATCGAGAAGTTCGGATGTGGACGGTTTTTTCTTCACACCGGGCACAGAGCGAATGTCATAGAATAGCTTGAGCGCTTCGGCCAGAAGACGGCTTTTCAAACCGGGGAAGTGCACATCGACAATGGCCCGCATCGTGTCTTCATCGGGAAAAGCAATGAAGTGGAAGAAGCAACGGCGCAGGAAGGCGTCGGGCAATTCTTTTTCATTATTGGAGGTGATTATAACCACCGGGCGCTCAACCGCCTTGATGGTTTCACCGGTCTCGTAGACGTGAAACTCCATCCGGTCGAGTTCCTGCAGAAGGTCGTTTGGAAACTCGATATCGGCCTTGTCGACCTCATCAATCAACAGGACAGAGCGTTCCTTGGCGGTGAACGCCTCCCATAATTTGCCGCGGCGGATGTAATTGGCGACATCATGGACTTTGTCATCGCCTAGCTGGCTGTCACGCAGGCGGGCAACGGCGTCGTATTCGTACAGGCCCTGATGGGCTTTGGTGGTGGATTTAACATGCCATTCGATCAGCGGCATATTCATCGCGCGCGCGACCTGTTTGGCAAGCTCTGTCTTGCCGGTTCCCGGTTCACCCTTGACCAGCAAGGGGCGCTCCAGAGCGATCGCAGCGTTGACCGCGGCGCTCAATTCTTCGTCAGCAACGTACTGATCTGTACCTTCAAATCTCATAGACAGGGCTTTAGCGCGAATGGGCGAGCCTGGGTAGGGGGCTGATCATTTGATCAGGACGCCAGCCCTGTAATGATTGAATTGAGGACCGAAAACTCATCCAGCAAGCTGCAGACATGCTCCATATCAACGGGCCAGTTGCGCTCTTCCAGAGTGATATACATGGCGCGCAGCATGTCCAGATCGGCCTGCTGGCTGATGGAGACACTTTGATTGGGTGGATTGACATCCATGGAAACCACGGGTCGGCATGCCCGGAACACATCAGGCCGCTGATAGATGAAGTCCATGACATTTTCACGCATATCAGCAGTCAGCCGGTTATCATCGCCCAATTGTTGCAACACTTTGGTGGACAGGATTTCAGCACCAAATCCCTCTGGTACGCCATTGTCCGCCAACCGTGAGTATTCGCAATTAGTGTTTTGAAAGCTCGCCAGACTTGTTGCCAAAATACCTGGATCACAAAACGGGTTTGAAGATGGAGCATAAATGAGGACGTCAGCGTGGGTTCTGTCGGAAACATAAAGAAGCCCGCTCAAAGTGTCCGTATCCGGAGCGCGTAGGCTGATCACCCCCGTTGTTTCAGCCATGCGGGCGGCGGCATTGTCACATCTTTTGTCGGTCGTGAGAACAATTAGATCTTCAATGCCCTTGATGGTTTTAAGTCGACGGCTTTGAAACTGGAGAATGGATACGTTGTCATACAGAGTTTGGAGGGGCAGGTCGGGAAGAGAATGCGCTTCGTTTCGGGCGTCAATGACGGCAAAACTTCTCTGCATAATTCGCTCCATTTGTTTCGTTTCACGGGCCCTCAAGGCTTTATGAAAACTAAGATGACAAGCCTTAAAGAAGCGTTTTGAAACCAAATGATTTTGATCTTTGATATCTTCTCAACGCTTATGGTTTTGAATTTTTGTGTGCTTTTACACGTTCGACCAAAGCTGTCTGAATTTTCGCCATAGTCCCTTTCCAGTCAGCAAAGCCGTTACCCCAGAAAAAAGTGGATGTGGGATACCAGGGCAGGCGATCAGAAGAAAAGACAGACCAATTGCTGCGATTGGAGCCAAAGACCCAAATCTCGCCGCCACAAGCGCCAGAGAGGTTGATCGAGGCGTTCATGGGGCCGATCATGAGGTCCATGGCGACACCCATGGCCGCCACGCCATCCAGATCATCTCGCAGATCAAGCGTTTTGGGTGTGTAGATTTCGACGCCGAATTCATCTCGTGCTTTGGCAATATCATCCTCTGCATCGCCATACTGCATGTTGATGAATTGAACGCCGGGGGTTTGAAGAACAGGCTTCCAGGCGTCCAGCGGGCTGAAATATCTTTGGCGATTGGCGGTCATGCGCAGGGATTTCCAGACCATGCCGACTTTCAAGTCAGTCCCTAATTCATCCAGCTCGGCCTTGAATTCTGCCACTCGAACAGGATCGGCGGTCAAAAAGGCAGGCGTGTCTGGAAAGCTTTCAACAGTTGGACGCAAAGCGCCAACCTGATCACCCATTGGCGTCCACAGATCGGCATCATCATCGAAATTGGGCGTGGCGCGGACATTACGCCCTTCCAGCACCACAGACATGTGATAGTGGACATCAGCATTCGGGAAGGACCGCGCGATAAGCGGTATCAGACGTTTTTCACAAGCGATCTTCAGTTTCCCGTCAGGTCCAATGGCACCTTCAAACTCATGCGCTGAGTTGAGGAACAGGATTTCATCGCCGAGGCCCTGTTCTCCTACAATAACTACCGTCTTGCCTTTGACGTCGGCCAAATCAAGGCTTTCCCACCGGGGAGGCTTCATCGTGAAAAGGGTGGCTTGCGTGTTGTCAGGATCGAGCCTGACTTGTTGGGCTTGCCACCCTTCTTCCAATCTTCCCGCCTCGAGCAAGGCCAGAGCATAGCCATGCATCATGGTTGCGCGATCGGTGGCGTCTTGAGGCCGCTTCAAGGCTTCCTGGAAGTGATGAATGGCTTTTTCCGGCTCGCCGATCAGCTCATAGACATTGGCCAAATTGTTGTGAGCGCGGGCAAAGTCAGGTTTGAGCCTTAAAGCTTCAATATAAAAAGGCGCTGCGCCGACCGGATCGCCGGCATCAGCCACAACGGTTCCCAGGGAGTTCCAGAGCTCTATCTGTTCCGGGAAAAGATAGATTTTCCCCCTGAGAATTTCGATCGCATCATCAAATTTGCCTTGATCACGCAGGACGCTGGCCAGATTGATAATGCCGTCAATGTTTTCAGGAGCCAGCTGATTGCAGAGACGATAAAACTTTTCGGCGGCCTCCAGCATGTCCAGCTTCCAGGCGACAATGCCCATATTCAGATAGACTTCCGGATCCTTTGGGTCGGCTTTCCAGGCGCGCTCGTAAAATTCCAGAGCGCGGGACAGGCGACCCAGGCGGAACAGGATCAGGCCAACGATATGGTTGGGCAGGGCTGCGTCCGGTGCCAAATCAAAGGCTTTCAGGGCAAATTTTGCGGCACCGACATGATCGCCTGTATCGGAAATTTTCAAAGCGCGTTTCACGAAAGTCAGCGCTTTGCGCACATTGGCGCGATCTTCCTTGGGTACGATGCCGAGTTTCAAATCGGTAGAAATGCGGCTTTCACTGCCGGAAGCGCCTCTGGCTTCGTTCTTTTCGACTTCAGCGTCAGCCTGAAACTCTTCAAGCAAGTCAGTTGTAGAAGCGGTCATGAGGCAATTTTCTCCGAAAGCAGGTCTATAAAACCAAAAAGGCGTGGATTCGCTTTAAGACTTGTTTACGAAACGGCGCTGCATGCATCATTTATTCGGTTAAACCCTTTCTTCATCCAGAGTTGGCAGGTTATCGCTGAAACCATTGTCCGGTTCATTGATTGTGGAGTTGAAGCATGCCGTTGAAAATCTCGCTCAAGCCTGGCGAGAAGTTTGTGCTTAACGGAGCTGTGATTGAAAACGGGGATCGCCGTTCGACCATGGTTCTGCAGAATCGCGCTTCTGTATTGCGGGAAAAGGACATTCTACAGGCTGAGGATGTCACGTCTCCCGCGCGACATATCTATTTTCCGATTATGATGATGTATCTGTCATCCAAGGAAGATAGTGCGCTCTATGACGAATTTGTCGTTCGCATGAATGAGTTTATGGGCGCTGTTTCTGACCCTGAAGCTTTGGCCAATTGTGTATCTGTCAGCCGGGATGTGATGACAGGTGAGTATTATAAGGCGCTAATCAGATGCAAAAAGCTGATCGCGTTTGAAGAAGGTCGTCTCAAGTAATGTCTTTAAATGCGTATCAAGCAGCTGCGACTCGTGAAGAGGATCCGCGCGCGACCGAGTATCGGTTGTTTGCCCAGGTCACACGGGCGCTGATGCAGGCTTCCGAGGTTGATGCCACAAATATTGCGGGCCGGATTGACGCGCTCGACTGGAACCGTCGGGTTTGGTCCAACTTGGCTGCGGACTGTGCCAGTGAGGGCAATCAGCTTCCTGATCAGATTCGCGCTTCGATTATTTCCCTTTCCCTGTTTGTCTCCAAGCACACATCGGTTGTGATGCGGGGTAAGGATGATTTCGATATTCTGATCGATATCAACCGGACGGTGATGCAGGGCTTGGCTCCACAGCCGCAAGCACCCAAAAATGATGGTTCCGGCGCGGCCGCATAATCACTGAGTTGTCGCGGCAGGTTTTGCCGGATTGACAAAACTAACCGGCAAATCAAGGCGTCACTCTTCTGGGTGGCGCTTTTTCTTTAGGTTGAACTCTTTAAAAATCAAAAGCTTGTTTCTCATGGCTGGGCGGCATGGGGTTTGCGAATTTGGTGGCAGGACAAAACGTCCGCGGTCGGAAAATCCGATTACCTACTTCCAGAATGGAGGACTACCAATGACAATCTCTGTCAACACCAACCATGGGGCAATGATTGCCCTGCAGAACCTGAACAAGACGAATATGGAAATGAGTGAGGTTCAAAAACGAATAAGTACCGGCAAAGTGGTTGCGGGTGCAAAGGATGATGGCGGTATTTTCGCTATCGCCCAGCGCATGCGTGCCCAAGTTGCTGGTTATGGTGTCGTTCAACAGAGCCTCAATGGGGTCCAATCCATCGTAGATGTCGCTTTGGCGGCGGGCGAGGGTGTTTCAGACCTCCTCATTGAGATGAAGGAAAAAGCACTGGCAGCATCGGATGGCTCCTTGGATGCGGCCTCGCGCACAGCCCTGAATGAAGATTTCAAGGCCTTGCGAGACCAAATTACCAAGATGGTCACCAATGCGACGTTCAATGGAACGAATATGATCAATAATACCGTGACGTCGGTTGCAGCCCTGGCAAACCAGGATGGAACCAGCACGATTTCTCTGACCGATGAAAATCTGTTGCTTGGGGGTGGTGTTATCACCCTTGCGGCAACGGCTTCCATGGAATCAGCGGGATCTGCGAAGACTCTTGCGGGAACGATCTCTACGTCCCTGAATAATCTCAACAGTGCCTTGGCTCGACTGGGTACGGGAAGTAAATCTCTTGAAATCCACAAGGCTTTTGTGAGCAAACTCACAGATGCCCTGACAGTCGGGATCGGGAATTTGGTCGATGCGGACCTGGCCAAGGAAAGTGCTACGCTTCAGTCGTTGCAAGTCAAGCAGCAGCTGGGTGTTCAAGCGCTCTCCATTGCAAACCAGAATCCTCAGACCGTTCTCTCCTTCTTCCAGTAAAATTCGTTTATCGGGGCCACCTTCGGGTGGCCCCGGTTTTTTCTGCTCTGTTGGAGGGGGCGGTTTCGTGCGCACTAAAGTCAAGTAAATTTAAAATAAGTAGTAAAAATAATTCCTTTCGGTAAATAATGCCGAGTAAAAATTGAAATATTTAGGCAGTATTTGCCTAGCATTCTAATCCCATAATATTTGAAGTGGGTAAAATTATCCTGATAAATAAGGCTTTCCCGGTAAAATTTTACCAGTTTTACTTACTTGGCATCGTCATTGCTATTCTAATGGTGTGGGTCAGAAGACCTGAGGGGCAAAATGCTCCGTAACATAACCAGAATGGAAAGGGCCAAGAAATGGCTACTGTAAATACAAATGTCGGCGCCATGGTCGCGCTACAAAATCTTAAAATGACAAATGATGACATCGCTCAGGTGCAAAACCGGATTGCGACTGGTCTGTCTGTGGCTTCCGCCAAGGATAATGGTGGTATCTTCGCTGTTGCTCAGAAAATGCGTGCAGATGTCAAGGGCTTTGAAGTTGTGAGTCGTTCACTCGACCTGGCGACATCTTCAGTGGATGTTGCGATCGCCGGCGGTGAGGCCATCTCCGATCTTCTGATCGAAATGAAAGAGACGGCCCTTGCGGCGTCTGACTCCAGCCTTGATTCAGCGTCTCGTTCTGCTTTGAACGAAGATTTCAAAGCCATGCGGAACCAGATCACCACGATCGTCTCCAATGCCTCATTCAATGGCACGAACCTGATCAACAATTCTGTGACATCCATCTCGGCTCTGGCCAATGCGGCGGGTACATCAACGATTTCCATTGTTGATGAAAATCTGTCACTTGGTGGTGGTGTTGTCACGCTGGCAGCAACGGCTTCGTTTGCTACAGCTGGTGCCGCCAAGACGCTTGCGGGTACAATCTCGACCTCACTCAATAATTTGAGCTCTTCGCTGGCGCGTCTGGGTACAGCATCCAAGTCCCTTCAGATCCATAAGGATTTCGTCTCCAAACTGGGTGATGCCCTGACCAAGGGTATTGGTAATTTGGTCGACGCGGACCTGGCCAAGGAAAGTGCGAAACTGCAATCATTGCAGGTCAAGCAGCAACTTGGTGTACAGGCACTGTCAATTGCCAACCAGGCTCCAAGTACAATCCTGGGCTACTTCCAGTAAGTTTGAAGCGAAGGGCGAGGTCTAATTCGTCTTTCAATGCTGGAATAAAAGTGATGAGGGTCGTTGGCGTGTTGTGCTGGCGGCCCTTTTCTTTGTGGGATGCGCTGACGCAGCCTCCTTGTTGGGCGTTTGTTTGGTGGGTTGGTTCAATCGGTTGTCAATTAAGGTTTTGGCAAGATCGAATCAGGGCGCCTCAAAGACACTCCTGTTGTGTATGAATGTTATTTTTGGACTGAGCCCTCGCTATTTTTCAAAGAGCGTCTTTCGTGGATTCAATATATAGTGGGTCTACAGAGAGTTATGCGTAGTCATTCAGCCTCTGAGTGAAGAAAAATTCACCAAACATAAATCATAAAATTTTGCCGACCGGCAATTTTTGCCGGGCAATAACGGGGTCATCTCGGCATGTTTTGCCGGGCAAATGGTTACCAGTGCAGGAATGACTCGGCAAAAAACGCCTAACGAATCAGGCGACTTCGTCTTTACCATTTCTGTCAAGCCAAACTGGCATCGGCTTTGCTCCCTCTTAGGTCGGATCAGAAGATCCAATAGGCAAAACGCCTAAAACCAAGAAGAATGGAAAGGGCCAAGAAATGGCTACTATTAACACAAATGCCGGTGCCATGGTTGCACTGCAGAATTTGAACGCAACGAACCGTGATATTGCTCAGGTTCAGGGCCGTATTGCTACGGGCTTGTCTGTAGCCTCAGCCAAGGATAATGGCGGTATCTTCGCTGTTGCCCAGAAAATGCGCGCGGACGTTCAGGGTTTTGAAGTCGTGGGTCGCTCACTCGATCTGGCGACATCTTCAGTGGATGTTGCGATCGCCGGTGGTGAGGCCATCTCCGATCTTCTGATCGAAATGAAGGAAGTCGCTCTTGCGGCGTCTGACTCCAGTCTTGATACAGCGTCTCGTTCTGCTTTGAACGAAGATTTCAAAGCCATGCGGAACCAGATCACTACGATCGTCTCCAATGCCTCATTCAATGGCACAAACCTCGTCAACAATTCTGTGACATCCATCTCGGCTCTGGCCAATGCGGCGGGTACATCAACGATTTCCATCGTTGACGAAAACTTGTCACTCGGTGGTGGTGTTGTCACACTGGCGGCAACGGCTTCGTTTGCTACAGCCGGTGCTGCTGCAACACTTGCAGGAACAATCTCGACCTCGCTCAATAATTTGAGCTCCTCGCTGGCCCGTCTGGGTACAGCGTCCAAGTCCCTTCAGATCCACAAAGACTTCGTGGGCAAGTTGGGTGATGCCCTGACCAAGGGTATTGGTAATCTGGTCGACGCGGACCTGGCCAAGGAAAGTGCGAAACTGCAGTCATTGCAGGTCAAGCAGCAACTTGGTGTACAGGCACTGTCAATTGCGAACAGTGCTCCAAGCTCAATCTTGGGCTACTTCCGTTAATCACGGATCGGATGGCGGGTTTAGGCCCGCCATCCCCTTCGGGGGAGTAACGGGAGACTAATTATGGAGGCGCTGACGCCTCCGCGTCGGCGATAAATATAATGGCTGATACAGCTTTTAATCCGGCACCCGTGCAACCGGTGCAAAGAACAGAGACACGTGATGTCTTTGCCGAAAGGCCAGTTGATACTGGCAAACGGGTGGAGCCCCTGCAAAAGCAGGAAAACCCCACAAAACTGAAAGATCAATCTCGCGAAGATCGTCGGGCTGAAATCGAAGAGTTGGCGTCCAGCGCTATGAAGAACTCTCGCCTCAGTATCAAGCGTGACGATGATTCCGGTGACTTCATGTATTATATGGTCGATGAGGATACGGGTGAAACCGTTCGACGTTGGCCTCCAGAGTCGCATGCTGACCTGGTTGAGTTTCTACGATCCAAAAAAGCAGGACTTGTCGACAGACAGGCTTGATATACCCGGCAAATATGACCGGATAAGCAAGTCAGGCTCGGCAAAGTCAGGCTTATAGGCAATGGCCCGTTTTATATAAACGGGCCTATATCTTTGTAATTACAATTAAAATCAAACTGTCTAAAACGGCACGCCATTTGCGCTACCCGTGGGGAGCGTCGCAAAATCGCGACGGGATTACCCTGCGGGAGAATGCCCCAATGACTATTAGTGTCCATACCAATACCTCCGCGATGGTCGCGCTTCAGAATTTGAACAAGACCAATGACGAGATGCTGACCGTACAAAACCGGATCAGTACAGGCCTGAAGATTACAGGCTCCAAAGATAACGCTGCCATTTACGCCGTTGCCCAGAATATGCGCGCTGATGTGTCTGCGCTTGGTGCTGTCAATCAAAGCCTGGATCGTGCCGCGACCATGGGTGATGTGGCGATGGCAGCCGGTGAAGCGATTTCAGATTTGCTGGTTCAAATGCGCGAAAAAGCAACGGCTGCGATGGATGCCTCAATCGATTCCTTTTCACGCCAAGCGTATGATGCTGATTTCAAATCACTTCTGTCTCAAGTGCAGGTGATTTTGCAAAATGCTGAGTTTGATGGTGCCAATCTTCTCGATGGATCCATAACCGGTGGTATTGCTTTCCTCGCAGATGCAGATGCCGCCAGAACGGTTACTTTGAAAACGCAGGATATGAGCCTTTCCGGTGCGATCATCACGCTGGCTACAACGGCAAGTCTGGGGTCGGTGACTTTGGCGACCAATGTGGTCGCTGCGGTCAAGGCTAGCTTGGATAATGTCAACCAGGCGCTGGCCAATCTGGGATCTGATGTGAAAAAGCTCGAAGCCCATGCGGGCTTTGTTTCGCGTTTGATGGACTCTCTGGGCGAGGGGATTGGTAATCTGGTCGATGCCGATCTGGCCAAGGAAAGTGCGTCCTTGCAGGCCTTGCAGGTTAAACAACAATTGGGTGTCCAGGCCTTGTCTATTGCCAACTCCCAGCCAAATATCATTCTCAACTTATTCCAAGGCTAGTCTGATTTTCTTCTACGCCTCACCACCACGGAACGGTCTCCCTTCGGGAGGCCGTTTTCGTTTGTGAAACGCTCTGTGTGATAGGGATGGTTTGAGGATTGAAATGACAGCAAAATTTTTACCTTACGGACGACAATCTATTGATGAAAGTGACATTGAAGCTGTGGCGGAGGTGTTGCGTGGGGATTGGCTGACCACTGGCCCATCTGTTTCAGAGTTTGAAGCTGACTTTGCGGCTCTGACAGGTGCCAAGCATGCAATTGCCTGTTCCAACGGGACGACGGCTTTGCATCTGTCTCTGGCAGGGCTGGGCATCGGCCCCGGGGATGTTTGTATCGTCCCGGCGATCACTTTTATGGCGACCTCCAATGCAGCGCTTTATTGCGCTGCAGATGTGCTGTTTGCCGATGTAGATGCCGATACGGGCTTGATGACCGCCGAGTATCTCAAGGCGGCTCTGAATAGAGCTGAGGGTCGCAAGGTCAAGGCCGTGCTTCCGGTTCATCTGGCCGGGCAATGCGAGGATATGTCTGAACTCCGCTCTGTCACCAATGAGGCCGGGGCTTATCTGGTTGAAGATGCCTGCCATGCTTTGGGGACGCGCCTGAACGGGAAGATGGTTGGGCAATGCGAGCATTCGGACGCGGCCTGTTTTTCCTTCCACCCGGTGAAGACGATTGCTGCCGGTGAGGGCGGTATGGTGACGACCAATAATCCCCTTCTGGCTGAGAAGATGTCACGCTTGCGGAGCCATGGTATTACCCGTAATCCAGCGGATATGGAGGCTAATTCCGATCAACCCTGGTGGCATGAAATGCACGAATTGGGGTGGAATTACCGTCTGTCTGATATTCAGGCTGCACTGGCCCGGTCACAATTGAGCCGACTGGATCAATTTGCTGCAATACGCAAAGCGCTTGCCGCTCGTTATGATCAATTATTGGCTGAAAACAATCTGATACGACCAATAGAGCGGGCACCGGATTGTGATCCGTGTTTGCATCTTTATCCGGTTCGGATTGATTTTGAGGCTGCCGGAAAGTCACGCACAGAGGTGATGACAGAGCTGAAAGCTTTGGGTGTGGGTACGCAAGTGCATTATATTCCAGTGTCCAATCAGCCTTGGTATAGCAAACGTTATGGCGCACAGAACTTCCCGGGAGCGGAGGCCTATTATGCCTCCACGCTCAGTATCCCATTGTTTGCGGGGATGAGTGATGACGATCCTGATCGTGTGGTTGACGCGCTCAATCAGGTTATGGGGAGCTAGGAGCCCTTCTTGCGGAACAGGGTCCAGGTGGCATCGTCCAGACCGGTCGTTCGGCTCCACATGAAACCATTGTCAACGACTTCCAGATCATCAAACCGATCGAGGAAGAAGCCGCCAAAATCGCGTTTGAACAACAGATCATCACGCCCGCGATAGGGGATGGTTTCCGGCTTGGTGGAAAAATACTCTGAAACCAGCAGCCAGCGCCGGGATACACGATGCATTTCATCGGCAGCTTGACCCAGATCATCCGGGTGGATGTGAATCAAGACGCCAGAGGTAAACACCATATCCTGTGAGCCATCTTCAAAAGGCAGGCTTTGCGCTGTTGCTTCGTGTAAATTGGATGCGGGCAGTATCCCGTCCTCAATGATGGATTGGCGTGCCTTTTCATTGGGCTCGATAGCGCTAAGCTCAGCCGCTGTGAGGCGGGCCAGTGTTCGCATGTTCAAACCAATATTGCAGCCAACTTCCAGAATGCTTTTGGGCTCATGGCTGATTGTGGCTTGCATGAAACGCGACCACATCTTTGTGCGATGACGCAATTGTTCCTCAATCGGGGCATTGCGATCCACATAGCTGTCACCAAACTCGCCGCGCCAGGCATCCAATTGTGTTGTTTGTGTCATTGCTCATCTCCTGTGCGCCAGTCGACCATATCCATGGCCATTGGTTCGCCGCGTTTGAGGGCTCTTGAGGTTCTTTTATTGATGATATCGGGCCACCATTTTGGTGCCAGACCGTGTCCGGGCCGGATTGAGCGGACATTCTCTTCGGTCATATGTTCACCTTCGGCGATGTCTTTGACGACATAAAGTGAGCGCCTGAATGTGACTGAGCCACGTTCGCAGCCGGCCAGATCATAGCGAACATGTCCCAGCGCGCTTTGTGCATTGTGACAGTCTTCGACCAAACGTGTGAATTCATCTGGTTCCAGTGAGAATTCGCTGTCGGGGCCGCCATCGGCGCGGGACAGGGTAAAGTGTTTTTCGATCACGCGCGCACCAAGGGCGACGGCGGCGACTGAGCAGGCCGTGCCCGGTGTGTGATCGCTCAATCCCGGAATGGCAGAAAAGGCTTCGCCTAAATGGGGCACAGTGCGCAAATCAGCTTGATCCATCGGGGCCGGATAAGACGATAAACAGTGCAGGATAGCCAGCCCGCCGACGCCATTTTCACGAGCGGTACGAACGGCTTCATGTATCTCGGCCAGATTGGCCATACCGGTCGACATGATCATCGGTTTTCCGGTTTGGGCGACGCGCGCAATCAAAGGCAAATCGGTGACTTCAAAGGAGGCTATTTTGTAAGCCGGGGCATCCAGATCCTGAAGCAGATCAACGGCTGAGTGGTCAAAGGGCGTTGAAAAAAGAGGAACGCCCAGGCTTTTGGCTTTGGCAAACAATTCGGCATGCCATTCAAATGGGGTTTGGGCTTCTTCATAGAGCTCATAAAGGGAGCGCCCGTCCCATAGCCCGCCTTCAATGACAAAGCCCGGTCCGTCATGATCAATGGTGATGGTGTCAGCGGTATAGGTCTGGATCTTGATCGCATCGGCCCCGCATTTGGCGGCCGCTTCAATGGTTTCCAGGGCCCGGTCTATTCGACCGAGATGGTTGGCGGATACTTCGGCGATGACAAATGGTTTTTCGTCCGGTCCGATGGCGCGCCCTGCGATGGAAAAATTGGTTGGTTTATCCATGGATCATCTCATGCGGAGTGCAGTTTTTCGCGTGCCTGCTTAGGGGTGAAACCTGGCTGACGGCCCTGGCGAAGTGTCTGCAATGTGTCTTCCGCTCCCAAATTGGCCAATGCATCAATGATCCCCATGTAGGGTATAAAGGTTTCACATGTCTGACGATAAACCGGGTGGTGGTAATTTTGATAACTCAACTCTACCCCGGAATTGGCAAAGGCCCCCATCGGGGTTTCGGCTTCGATGTAGACAGAAGAGCTAAGGGCGGAAAGATAATGATCGGCCCCTGCTTTCTGGCATAAAGCGCAAAGGCGCTGATCCTTGCTGCCGGGGGTATCTAATTGGCTGGATTTGATAATCTGCGTATCCAAACCCAATGCAGCGCTAACGGCCCGTATGGCGGTTTCGTGCAGATTTGCCAGATTGGTTTCGTCGGACTTTAGAAGTAAGCGCCAGATCGATATGGCTTGTTCGCCATAGGGCGCTTTAGCATAGGCGGCTTCCAGATTGCCCAGATGTTTACGCCGCCAGGGTTGGCTGTCATCGACTTTGGTTTCCGATAGAAGGTGATGATCCCTGTGGGCCGATTTTTGAATTGGAATGGACAGCATCACCTCATTGCCATTGGCTCCGACAATTCGGTTGCGGACCTGCCAAGAGCGGCGGGTAATTTGCACATCATCCAGCAAAATAAAGATATCGGCCTGATCAATGAGGTCAAAATACCCCATCCATGGCAAATAGGTCGGCTGCATGATGGCGCAAATCGTCATGATCAGCCGGTTTTCCTTGCCGCCATCATCAAGCATCGGCCAAATCCGGCTTGTCCCATAGAGGCATAGAGTTTGCGGCGTATCTCGGCTGGAATTGATTGTTCAAAGGCAACGCGGCGCTGATGGGCTTCCTTACCGCAGGCTGGGTCTGCTATGAAATCAAAACCGAGCAGGGCCATCATTTCCATCGGGAAATCACCCTGACGATAGACGCTTTTTAGCCCGCAGGTCTCGAACAGGTGTTCCATGCTCTCAAAGTCAAAATAATAAAGATGATCCGGGACCACCCAATAATCACCATGACCCTTTTGCTCGGACAATGTCGTTTGCAACGGATTGAAATCATTTCCAGAGCGAACCAGAACGATGCCGTCATCCTTGAGCAGGGATTGGGCTGTCGACAGGGTTGATTGCGGGTCCGGCATTTGTTCCAGAACATTGATGAACAAAACGGCATCATAGCGTTCATTAGAAAGACTTGTGGCGGCTAGGTCTTCAAACGCGCCTTCATGAATGGTCAGGCCTCGCTCACGGGCCTTTTGGGCGGCAGGCGGGGCAATTTCAGCGCCTTCGGTTTCAAATCCTCGGCCTTGGAGGTCGGCTAATAGATCGCCCAAGCCACAACCAATTTCCAAAACGCGCAGGCCTGAAGTGTGGGTTTTGATGATCCAGGCGATATCAGCATACAGCGTGTCGGCCATCCAATTGGCTTGATCTGATGCTTCCTGACCGCCTTCCAGAGAGCGCTTGATGTCAATCGCTTTTTCGCCCTTTTCGATGGCATCATAATAATCGTCGCGGAAATAATCCTCGACCTGATTGCGACTGGGTCTGGTGACAAGCTTGCGAAAGCCGTGGTCCGGGTCGATTTCAACCGTCAATCCTGATTTGGATTTTGATTCAGGCATGACTTAATCGAATCCCTGTGAAATTAGCGCATCAACTTCGCGCACAATCTTTTGTTTTGCAAAGGTAAAGGGGTCACTCATTTCGATATGGGGTTGGTGACTTAGCCAAGTTTTGAGGGGGATCATTGACGCCTCATACCCTGCCAAGGGAAGTTTGTAGCTGACAGGTGTTTTCATCACTTTGAAGTTTTGTGGACGTTTTCCCTTTGCCATGCCTAACGCTTTAGCCTCATCCCAGATACGATCCAGGTGGGCTTCGGTATCATTCCAGACCTGGCTATCAGTGGTCGTGGTGATTTCACAGCAGAGATAAGCACGGCCTTCCGGTGAAACATGAGGGGCCCATTGCGTCGGGGAGGAAACCCGAAAAACCAAGTGCTCCGGGTCAAAGTCATGTACATAATGGCGAGTGGGTGAGTTCGCCTTTTCCATATCAAAGTAGACAAGCACCATGGGAACACCCTGAATGTGGGCATCAATATCATTGGGGGCGCTGGTGATGGCTGCCAGAGTGGATGGGCCCGCGGTCCAAATCATCCTGTCAGCAGAAAACTCTCCTTGATCTCCACAATCAATTTTTACTGACTTGGCATTTGAAGTCAGGGAGTTGATCTTTGTTTCAAGGTGGATATCGACACCGCGTTCTTCAAGTCCTTTTTGGGCTTGTCTTGAAAACTCACCCATACCTCCGCTCGCAGGGTAAAAGGCCCGGGCTGGATAATCTCGGGCATCAGGATTGTTGAAGCGCATGGTGTCGCCGCTCCAGGCCTGAAGGATGCGATCATCCAGGGCCGGGTCTTGTTTCAGCCTTGCGGCGTCTTCGGTTGAGGTCAGCAAAATGCGCCTGACAGGTAAGGCCGCTGCGCAATTGGCGGAAAAAGTTTCAGCCGAAACGCCAAGCATTTTTGTCAGAGCCAGGTCGAGCATTGAGGTGGCTTTTTTGCCGTATCGACGCCGTAAGAAATCCCCCATGCTTTCCTCGCCATGCGTCGGGGCGGGGTGGTCCTGTTTGGCGGTTGCTATCAACTCATCCAGCGCTTCTTTTGCACCGGCCAATCCTGACAGGTCAGGATATTCAACATCATCGCTCAAAGTGCCGTTCATATACGAGCCCAAGCAGGGTGATACAGGAACAACACCATCTGGCATCATTTCATGGAAGAGGGCTGTGGTTTTGTCGTCATCATTACCGATGAAATGACAGCCAATATCGATCTGATGGTCTTGCCAATCAAAGGATTGGTTGATGCCGCCGACGCTACGCCCGGTTTCAATCAATGTGACTTTATGGCCAGCAGATGAAAGCTTCCAGGCGGCTACCAGACCTGTCATCCCCCCGCCCACAATCAACCAGTTTTGAGAAATATCGGTCATGGTCTTTTATCTCCGATCAAATCCAGAAGTTTTTGGGTAATCCTCTCAGCTCCATGTCCATCACAGACCGAGGCGGCCTTTTGTGACAAAGATTTCAACACGCTGGGGCGCATATTCTGCAAAGTGCTTTCCACGATGGATTCCGGGGAATCCGTGTCGACAACAATAACGGCCCCAGCCTTCGCCATTGCCAAAGCGGCAGGGCGTTGATTATCGGCCAGGACAATAACGATGCTGGGCAGGCCCAGTACGCAACGCTCCAATGACGTTCCGCCGCCAGCGCCAATGGCCAGATCAGCTTTGGCCATGTGTTCTGCCATGTCGTCAACATCTATCAATACGTTCAATTTTTTATCGTTTTCGGCGAGCGTTTCCAGCTGGGCTCTGCTCTGGGCTGACGGGCCGATAATGGCTGTAATGTGGGCCTGGGGCAGGGCTTTCCGCGTTGATGTCACCATGCGAGCCGTGATGCCTCCCAGGTCGGTCAAACCCATGGCGATGAGGATGTGATTGAGTTTTGGGGTGTTCTGGCGTCTTTCAAGCGATTTGGGTCTCAGCTTGGCAAACCCGGGCCTCAACGGGACCATATTGGGGCCCAGCATGAGCTGGGCATGTGTGGGCACGCGGCCGGCATAATCCGTATCTATTCTGCCAAACCCTTGATCTATCAGCAGATCGCAATCGTGTGTGCGATCCGGCAAGTCCTCGATCACGGCAATTATTGGAGCGATTTTTCGCAGCGCTGCTTCGTCTTCAATTGTGGAATCATAGAGGTCGACAAAGATGGCATCAGGGGGGTGCCAACCGGGTGGTAAGGGGGCGTCAGCAGGGTGTGAGGCGGTTATTACGGGGTGGTTTGAGCGTGTCAGGGCCGGGACCAAATCTTCACTGCCCGGTGCCGAGGCAAAGGCTATCTTTGCGCCACGGTTTTCCAGAGCCGAAGCGAGCGACAGGCATCGCATGATGTGACCGCCGCCGAGTTCAGGGCGGGCATCGGCCCGAAACAGGATATGCGGAGGACGGGACAAAGCCGCCGTCACGCGGCTTTGGACACGCCCATGAATTTTTTCAATGAGGCGCTGTCGAGTTGTTCCGGATTGGTGTCGGAAACATAGGCCCAACCCTCGGGAACCTGTTTGGCTCCGTCAGCAAGATATCGGGCCATCAGCTCGCCGGAATAACCGGGAAGAATGGCGTACCGATCTTCCAGCTCAACCGTGGTGCGGGCATCGTCGACGGGGACCATGATTTCGTGGAGTTTTTCACCCGGACGGATGCCGATGACCTTGTGCGGTAAATCGGGAGCCATGGAGTGTGCGATGTCGACGGTGCTCATGGACGGAATTTTCGGAACGAATATCTCACCGCCCCGGGCCTGGGCCAGGCTGGAGAGGACAAAATTGACGCCCTGATCCAATGTTATCCAGAACCGTGTCATGCGTGGATCGGTGATCGGAAGGTGATCTGTGCCGTCTTCGATCAGCTTGCGGAAAAACGGAATGACCGAACCGCGTGAGCCGACAACATTGCCATACCGAACGACGGAAAAGACCGGACCATTGACGCCGCCCATATGCTGGGCTGCGGTAAAGATCTTGTCTGCAGCCAGTTTGGATGCGCCATAAAGATTGATCGGGTTAGCAGCCTTGTCTGTGGACAGCGCGCAAACATTTTTGACACCGCGTTTGATGGCGGCCCGGACAACATTTTCAGCACCGATGACATTGGTCTTGATGCATTCGAACGGATTGTATTCGGCAATCGGAACATGTTTCAGAGCGGCGGCGTGAATGACCACATCAACGCCCCGCATGGCTTGATCCAGACGCATTTCATCACGAACATCGCCGATGAAATATCTCAGGAAAGGATATTTTGACGGGGAAAATTCTTGAGCCATTTCGTATTGTTTGAGCTCATCGCGCGAGAAAATGATCAATTTGCGCGGTTTGTAGTCCCGGCAAATGACTTCGGTAAAGCGCTTGCCAAAGGAGCCTGTTCCTCCCGTGATCAGGATCGTTTTCCCGTCCAAGTTTATGCGAGGGTTGTCAAATTTTCGATCCATGACCATATTTTCAAGCTCTTCATTAGGCGATTTATTATCTGTCATTTCACATCTCGTGATTCGCTATTTTGTACCGACGCTGCGCCTGCTTGGTTAACGGGGTGTTAGGAGGCGATGTGGCAATTTAATATTCGTTACTAAATTCACCCGAACCCCCGTAAGGTCATGACATGACTTTGGCAGTGATCGTCCAAGCCAGATTTGGCTCAACCAGATTGCCCGGCAAGATTTTAAATCCGCTCGGTAGCAAGTCTGCCTTGATTCGGGTTCTGGACCGGTGTGAGCAAATACCGGGTGTGGACAAAGTCATTTGCGCCATACCAGACACGGATGCCGATGACGCGATTGCCGAAGAGGCTGAGCGTGGTGGCTTTCTGGTTACCCGAGGTTCGGAAATCGATGTGCTGTCACGTTATTCAAAAGCGGCGCTCGATCACGATGTTGATCATGTCATGCGGGTGACAAGTGATTGTCCGGTTATTGATCCTGTGATTTGTGGCGAGGTGATCAGCTTGCTTAAAAAGTCACATGCTGATTATGCCACCAATAATATGCCGCCCCTGTTTCCGCATGGTCTGGACTGTGAAATTTTCCCATCAGTTCTTCTCTATCAGGCGGATCGTTTGGCCTGTGAGCCTTATGAGCGCGAGCATGTCTCGCCCTGGATCAGGCAGCATGCCCATCTTCAACACGCTAATCTGAGAGGGCCGGGGCAGGGCTTTGAGCGTTTGCGCTGGACTTTGGATTACGCCGAAGATTTGAGCTTTTTTGAAGCTGTATATGAGGTTCTAGGCGAGGCGGCGGCTTCAATAACGGCCTCGGAATTGGCTGCTTTGTGCCTCAGGCGACCTGATCTGGTTGCCATTAATGCCGCCAGAATTGATGCGGGCAGACTTGCTGATACAACACATGCAGAGATAGCGACTGCGCCTTTTTCTTTTAGCAAAGCCGCTTAAAGCCTCTGTAAACCCTGTTCTTCAACGCTTTATTCGCTTTCTGCCCTCAAAGTGGGTAACTGAGAAAACAGGAGACGTGACGGTGTCTATCATCGGGTTGGATATGAATGTGTTGACGGGCTGGTATCAGTCCAAAATCAACACGTCTCTTGCCAACTCCACGGCTTTGTCGAGCAAAGGGGCTTCCAGCGCCAATTCTGCAAAAGATGTGAAGACGCCTTGGGATGTCCGCGATGGCGGGGTCCAGAGCCTTGAGGACATGCGCCGCAGCGTTCTGGCGTCAGGCGTTTATTTCAATTCCGGGAAAAGCGAGTTTTCCAATGTTGATGCGCCGGACGATCACAAGGCGCTGTTTGACATGTATCAGGGCTTGAAGCGTATGGCGGCTGTGACTGAAGAGGCCATGGACAAGCTGACGCTGGATACAAGACGCAAGTTTTTAAACTCCCGCCTTCAGGATGGGGTTTCCCAGTTTCAAAGTTTTTACGACAATCTGGACCTTGAAGGCGCAACGCTTCTGAGCGGCGAAAAAGTGTCCAAGGCGGAAAGTGAAGTCGCCATCAGTCGTGGCAAGTCGGAGTATTTTACCGGGGCCATTCACTCAGGGGCTTTTGACGCTGAAGTGGCCAGTCTGACCGGTGATGTTCAGTTTAATATTGCCGTCAAGAAAAACGGGGTGACAACCAATATCGCCATTAATTTGGCCGATATGGGCACGACGACCCGAAATCTTGATAATATTTCCGCGCATATCAATACCCAGCTGGAAGCCGCTGGAATGTTGTCGACCTTCTCGCGTTCCAAAGTCGGTGTGGCTGACGAAAATGGCGTTATTCCGGGTTCTAATTTCGGCTTTAAAGTGTCGGGTAT
>Ga0316207_10001912_pt1 | contig 23350 bp, 23 predicted proteins | sample 6weekpyrite_MG_FD_204943 | JGI IMG/M metagenome (GOLD analysis project Ga0316207, IMG submission 204943) | Microbial mat bacterial communities from mineral coupon in-situ incubated in ocean water Damariscotta River, Maine, United States -... | ecosystem: Environmental > Aquatic > Marine >... | reverse complement strand
TGTGTTTTCATCCTGGGCTATGTAATACGTGCCCGCCTCTCATGGGGGAGTTGTATTAGGAATTTTACCTCTGGCAACCGCTATAGCGGGTGTGTTCATTGCTAATGAAAGACCCAGCATATCTTTCTGGCTAATCAGTTTCGCAGGTTGTAGCCTGGTCGTTTTTTACACACTTCTCCAGGGTTCCGGAGGTGCTCAAATGGCCGACTTGGCCTTACTGGCTGCCACACTCTCTGCGGCCATTGGCTACGCGGTTGGTGCCAGACTTTCAAAGGAGCTGGGTGGGTGGCAAGTTATCTGCTGGGCACTTGTTTTAGCCTTTCCTTTCATAATAGTGCCAGCTATAAACACTGCGCCGGAATCATTTTCAGGCATTTCAATCATGGGGATTACCAGTTTTTTATATTTAGCCTTGATTAGTCAGTTATTTGCATTTTTTGTGTGGTACAAAGGTCTGTCACTAGGCGGCATCGCCAGAGTTAGCCAGACCCAGTTACTCCAGCCCTTTATTACATTATTTGCTTCTGCATTGTTTCTGGGTGAAGTTATTGATATTGAGACAATGGTGTTTGTGTTTTTAGTTGTAAGTTCTGTATGGCTAGGAAAACGAATGCCTGTTCGACAAAAATAATAACAGTCACAATTCATTTACAAGGAGAAAATTATAATGGGTCAACAATACGCAGAAATTTCAGATCAGCTAAAACAGTTTATCGAAAATCAAAAAATATATTTTGTTGGTACGGCGACCGCTGACAGCAGGGTAAATATTTCACCGAAAGGAATGGACTCGTTACGTGTGCTAAATAAGAATCGAGTGGCGTGGCTAAACGTAACAGGAAGCGGTAATGAAACATCTGCACACGTTCAGGAGAGCCCTCGAATGACCATTATGTTTGCAGCTTTTGAAGGCGCACCAATGATTCTGCGGCTTTATGGAACAGCCAGAGTCATTCATAAGAACGATGCTGAATGGAATGAATTATCCAAGCTGTTTGGACCAACCCCAGGAGCCAGGCAAATATTTGACCTTACGGTTGATCTTGTTCAAACATCCTGTGGCATGGCGGTTCCCTTTTATGATTATATAGAAGAAAGAAATCTATTAGAGGATTGGGCAGTAAAAACAGGCGATGAAGGCATTAAAGAGTACTGGGTGAAAAAGAACCAGCTAAGCCTTGATGGGAAACCAACTAACATTGTAAGCAAAAACACCTGAAGGATCAGCATTGAAATTTCCCGTTTATGCATCAGCAAGACTGATACTTGATGAAATTAAATTAGAAGATAAGACATCTATTTTTACAATATTTTCTAATAGTGAGGTAGTTAAATACTATGATCTTGCCGCATTTGATAATATGCAACAAGCAGAAAACCTCATTCAATTATTGCATTCAAGGTTTCTGGATTGTTCAGGTATAAGATGGGCGATTCGATTAAAAGAAGACCACAGGTGTATTGGTACCTGTGGTTTTAATTCCTGGAACATAGCCAGCAGATCAGCGGTAATTGGTTATGATATGAACAGGGATTACTGGGGCAAAGGCATTGTCACAGAAGCCCTTAGAGTCATTCTTACAAAAGCATTTGAGGGTGACTTATATTGCGATAAGCTCAACAGGATTCAGGCCGATACAGTGCCGGACAACCTGGCTTCTGAAAAAGTGCTTATGAAACTGGGTTTTAAAGAGGAAGGTATCCGTCGCCAGTCGGGTTACTGGAAAAATGAATACCATGATCTAAAATGTTTTGGTTTACTTAAGGATGAGTTTATAACTCAACTTTAAACTCGAATAAAACGTTATTTTAGAAAGGATTTAAATTATGAAAATCGCAATTTTAGGTGCCGGCGTAGGTGGTTTAAGCACCGCAATAGCCTTAAAGAAAAAAGGCTTTGACATCGAAATTTATGAAAGGTCTGAAAAACTGAGTCACATAGGAGCAGGCATTGTCTGTTGGCCTAATGCCACATTTGTTCTTGAAGACCTCGGCATTTTAAATGAGATAAAAAAAGTTTCTGGCCTGCCGAGTAAGATGTGCCGGTTTAGCGACTCAAACGAAGACCTTGGCTCAATAGATATACTGGCACTCAATAAAAAAATGAGCGCTTTAAGCTATTCGATTCTGCGTAAAGATTTAATGTGCATTCTTGGTAATCATGCAGGCAAGCTTGGTATAGCGGTTAACTATCAACATAAAATTACCCACATCACCACTTCTTTAGGGGGTGAAGCTGAGGTTCATTTTGCAAATGGAAAAACCATTAATGCTGACCTCATCATTGGTGCCGATGGCCGCATGAATTCAATCGCAAGAAAATATGTAAATGATAACAACCAGCCAGTTTACCAGGGCTTTATTAACTGGATTGGTGTAATCAATAATCCAAATGATATTTTCAATGAGGTGAAAGTAAGTGATTACTGGGGCATAGGTAAACGTTTTGGAATTGTACCCATTTCACTAAGCAGGGCATATTGGGCCGGTGCCATTTCTTCCCCCACTATAGACGACAATAATCGCAGCACGTATAAACACGAATTATTTTCTTTATTTCAAAACTGGCCTCAACCGATTACCAAAATCATAGAAGAAACACCCCTGGAAAACATAAATAAAATTTACGTTCATGACCATAATCCAATAAAAACATGGCACAAAAACAATGTACTACTAATAGGTGATGCCGCCCATGCGCCATTACCCACCTCCGGGCAAGGCGCATGCCAGGCATTAGAAGACGCATGGCACCTGGCACAATTACTGGGTGAGGACTTCACTGAACTTGAATCGGTTTTTACTGCATTCACGAACATTCGTTTTCCTAAAACCGAAGCCATTACGATGGGGGCAAGGCAGTTCGCCACATCCTTGTTTAATAGCAATTCAGATGCATGCAAACAACGAAACTTGAATAGCAAAGCTACAGACTATGATGCAGTAGTTAACGGAATGGCAAAAGGCTGGGCAACCGGTTTACCAATGGGTTATTTTTAAATCATAATATTTGCCACAGAGACACAAAGAACACAGAGGAATTATATAAGCTTGATCCACGTAACTAAGGGCAAGGCAAATGGCTTACCAATTGATGAATAAAATTATAACTTGTATTAGCTCAGACCCAATCATACAATATGATAATTTAGTTTAGACTAGAGCTGACGTTAAGATCAAAAGCGTAAAATAAAAAGAAAACGCGAATGCACGCAAAATATTTTTGACTCATTTATCTTCTCTGTAGAATTTTTTTGGCCTTTACCAGTTGAGTAGATACCGTGTGCGGGTCATTTCTAATGATAATCTTATAACAATAGCTTTTGTAGTTATCGCGTTTATTTGCGGCTATTTGCGTTTTTCGCGTTTTCTTTTACAGGAGTCATCAACGGTAAATAACATTCATCTGACATTAGTGGCTGCCAGATCGTAAATGAACCTTTAATTTAGGATGTAAGATTAGGTTTGAGTCACTACATATAACATGTTACATATAACTTTAGAAAAAAAGTCACTCTGGTTTATAAAGCAGAGTCTAAATTTTTTCACATCGTTACCTGCCGATATTCATGGGCCACTGCCCCAGAAACCGCTGGATATAAAATAGCACCCCTGGGCTCAAAATCAGTCAAATATGTTTTCCCCAGAATATCTGCTTCTACCAGGTCAAAATGCGCCATCGTTTCACTCACCCATATGGCTCCCTCAGTATGATTACTTATCATATATGATGAACAATACACTTCGTTATCTTTTGTACTAAAACACTGATACTTCTTTGCCATTACAACCTCCTTAAGGTGCTGGTCGATAATTAAGACCCCAGATACCAATCAAACCTTTATTCAATGAAATGGTATACGAAAGCGAGTTGTCTTCGTTATGTTTAAATTTTTTATTATGGCTAGCCACCCCTTCAGCGCCAAAAAACGGCCAGATACCAACTGTTGCCTCAGTTTTAACTTGTGTGAATTGTGATTCGGAAAACTTGGCGTGAATAGTGACGGTTAATTCATAATCACTCACCAATAACAGGCTTGAAATGTAACGCGCTAAAGTACCATTGGGTTGTTTAAAAAAACTATCCCAGTCATCACGCACTTTGGGCATCCAGACAATATTATCAACGGGATGATTATATGCTTTTCCCACTACACCAGAATCATACCAGGCGGCTGGCTGGGTTAGCAGCTGCGCTGTTTTATTAATATGTCCTGTGATGGTAATACGAGAATTTGAGGCTATCGCATTAAGCTGTTCAAAATTTGCACCCGCCTCCCCCTCAAAGAAATCATAAAAACCCCCAACGGCTTCTTCAGTAAAATCATGATTAGCCCTGGTTGTTGCAGTTGCCGTGTCGAAGTTTACCTGGCTAATTTTAAGCCCCATATCTAACACATTTTGTGCGCCCTCAATGGTGCCCGTATAACTGTATAGATTATCAATTTCCCCATCATCTGCGAAAAAGCTTTGTTGATTGGCTTTATCATTATAAGCATCAATTGCCTTATTCAATGGGCTTAATGCAGTCAGTCCAAAAACTGAAATTGATTTTTGTGCCTGCTGTAAATCAAGATTTGCATTCGCCCACATTTCAAATAATTTTTGCTGATTGAATGGTTTATTTTTCGGGTTTGCATAATAAGACTTACGGTAAGTAATCCAGTTTACATACTGAACACCTAATGCTTTACGTAATTCTGTTGTGTCCTGGGGAGCCATTGAAAACAATAAATCTTTATAAGCTGTTGAACGCCGATTAGATGAGTTTTGGTAATACCCCGTTGGACTATCTGTAGGTACCGTATCGGCCATTAAGAACAGACCACTTGAATCAGTAGTTTGTAAGCCCATATTAGCCCCCATATTACCCCCTAAATTACCCCCTAAATTACCTTGGGCAACCTGAAACACGCCCGGTGTACTATCTAGCCCACAAATTTTTGAAACATAGTTTCGCCACTGGACATTAAGACGCTGCATAAGCTCATTAACCTGGCCATCACTTGCCATGGTTACCGATTTATCTTTAAAATTTACACTCATGCTATTCTCCACACTTTATTTTAATTTTGTTAAGTGCATCTTAATTCATTGCCTGCACTTTAATTGCATGAAGAAGATTATAGAAATATTACTGTTAGACCAATCTCACTTCGGTATCTTTTAAGTTAAATGTGGTATCAAATAATTGATACCACATTTAATTTACAAAGCATTATTTTTGAAGCGGATAAGTAAGCTGACTCTGGCTTAATTTATTTTTAACCAGTAAAGCCAGATAACTAATGGCACTACAATTTGGATCTAATACCGGAATATATTTTCCTGTTTTCTTTTTCAGCACTTTACTCAGGTCACGTGCAAAATGAATAAACCCGGTACAGCCAAACATAATTGCGCCGGCACCGTCTTTTTCAATAGCCAGCAATGCTTCTTTGGTAATATCTTCAAGAATTTTATTATGCTGTTCAGGGTCAGCCAGGTTTGGCACCTTAATATCCAATGGCCGTATTGAGGCCAGGTTATTAACAATACCAAACGCACGTATATGTTCATTTTGAAGATCAATAACATTTTCAACGGTGATAATTGAAAAACGTTGCGCCAGCATCATAGCGGTGTAGGCACTTGCACGAAAACCGCCAATTATCGGTATTGATATGGCCTGCCTTGAGGCTTCAACCCCACACATATCCATATCGGTTACAAAAATTCCGTCATAACCATCAGCCTCAGTTTTTTTTGCCAGCTCAATCACATGGGGTGCATTGGTTGCCAAATCGACACGGGATTCAATATAAGGAGTACCCGCACTGATAGCTTCAATATCAACCTTCATATCCGGGGTCAACACGGGTTGAATAGATTCGCGTATTAATGAGGTAAATGCCGAGGTATTCACCGGAATAATAATTTTTAGTTTCATGATAATGCAAGCTCCGGCTCATTCATTTTTTGTTTTTTATGTTCCACCTGGGTTTTAAGTGGCGGATGGTAACTACCATAATAACCATTACTTTCGAACACCTCAGCAAACTGCTGATGCATCCATGGCGTATCAATCGCTTTCGGTGCCCTGAGGGAAAAAAGCGCAACAGGCATACTTTTTTTACTTGTTTCAAAATGCAGTGCTATTTCTGAATTTGAAAGTACCGTACCATCGGGCTGGATATAACAGATTAAATCAGGCCCAAGTGCAATCGGGGTATCCTTCTGTTTTGACCAGACCAGCATGTTTTCATTTTTTGCTATCACAACGTATTCATGGTTTTGCTTATCTTTAATATGAATATCTAGCCAGTCAAAACCACCATGGGTTGATGTGCCGATGCTTGTAATTTCCCCTTCACAAATCAACTGCGCAGTGGGTAAAGATAAAATAGTCTGCACTGGATCATTAGAGGTTCTAATACTACGCCCAAGATCACGTGAGTTTGTTAAGGTGTTATGCACCAGCGCACCGGGTTGTTTCATTTGCCCACCGGTCATTGCAAAACAGGAAAGAGACGCACGCTCCTCGAATCCGGCCTCTGCCGAAATGATAGCCCGCGCAAGTGCATCAACCGTTGCCGCATCAATACAATCAAGGTTTAAAATTGCACCACCCTCTTTTACAGCTGTTTCTGAGGTCAGCACACTGGGGGACAACTGTATATTGGCTTTTGTTTCTGGGTTAGCAAAACTCAGCATGGGCAAACTGGGAACCGCTCGACCCGCCCCATCCCCATCGACAATCGGCAGGTTCTGGCTGGCAGCAACCAGCAAAGCCATACCATGGGCAATCGTTCCACACTCAGCGGCGGCCATTGAACTAAAAGAAAACGAGGGATTGCCCAGCCTGACCTGCATCAGCCGCTGGTGCTCCTTAAATGCACTCACAGGTGATTTACCATAACCATCCTGCAGAAATTTTTGCGGTGCCCCCATGGCGCCCAAAACCGGTAACCAACCATCATCGGGGACATCCTTTGGCGCATAGTATTCTACAAAATCCACCCCTCGCTTTTTCAGGACTGCTTTGGTTTGATCAATTAAATCCGTGCCATTTTTTAGCGCCCCACCTCCCCCGCAGGCATAAAAGTGTGCACCTAGAATGATGTCATCAAGATCCTGAAAACTAAATTTCTGTGTGTTTGCAACCATTGGCCACTCCCCATATTATTCGTTGTCTGGGGAGTGTATGGGTTTTGGCGTATTAATTTGGTATCAATACGGTATCATTCTCGATGGAATTCAATATGGCGTTAATCCGCGCCGCAAACAATGGGCTCTCAGTGGCATAATTCAGCCCCTGTTGCAGGTAAGACTCACGCTGGCTGCCATCCACACAGTATGAAAGAAAACGATACATTTCAGGAAGATAGCAATCTTCGTTATGCTCAATGGCAAAGCTTATGCCATTTTCGAGCAAACTCCGTGCGTCTTCATATCGCTCGGTATCAATATATATTTCACCGAGAATGGTACAGAAAAGTGAATAGGCAATTTTATCGCCACTGCTGGCCAGCCACTGGTGATAGCCGTGGTCAACAATCGTCGCGGCTTCTACATCCCCATTGAGTTTATGCCTGGCCCAACCAATAAATAATGCGGCCACACCACGATAAAAAGGAAAATCCATTTTAATCGACAGGGCTTCCAGCTCCTCCGCCTGATTTAAAGCTTCTGCTGGTTTACCATGATGAAAATCGAGCCAGGTGCTGCCTTGCACAGCAATGGCCAGGCTAAAATCATGTTGCAGTTGTCGCGCATCCGCCAGGGAATTTCGCCGATAGGATTCCGCTTTTTCTGTCTCCCCAAGCAATGAAGCAGACCAGGCACCAAAACATCCCGCCAGGGCACGGGGGTCCTGACCAAGTAACTGAATAGACGATGCGGTATTGCTCGGATGATAAAGCGCCAGTGCCTGCTCAGCTGCCTGCTCGGCCTGTTTATGTTTACCGCGCCAGAACAGTGTATTAGACAGGGCAATATAGGCATGCATACTCCCCTGTTTATCATCAAGCTGTTTGGAATGCGCCAGGCAACGATCCGCCATCATCTCCGCATTTTGAAAATTCAGGGTTGATAATTCAATCGCCCACAAACCAAACAAAGCCATGGCTAAGCGTTTATCTGGCTCTCGCTGTTCACATAAATCGACTACACGTTCATATGAACACTTTAACAATGGCGAAACCCAACCGTACTTAACTTTATAAATTCCACATAAAGCTAATTGCAAGGTAATCTCAAGGTCGTCACTTTTCCCTGCATCAACCGAGTCTAATAAAGCCAGCGCCTTATTAAGTAATTCAAGCGCCTCGGTGTACATGCCTTTTTGTAATAACTTTGTTGCGGATGAATTATTATAATAAGCCGCTTTCAGGTTATTCCCGGCATGCTCAAAATGACGTGCCAGACTGTATGCCTGTATATTTTGTAAACTTTCCTGGCACTGCTCAACATACTCCGCCAATACACCATGATAAGCACACCGCGCTTTTTCCGAGAGCCCCTGATAAACGATATGCTGCACCAGTTGATGGTAAAGTTTAATTCGATTATCAGAATCAACTTTCACTAACTGAATATTAAGTAGATGCGCAGGGGAATAATTATTTTGCTGCAAAAGCTCTGCGACTGAAGCCAGGGGTAAGGGCGCATCACAAACACTTAATAATTCAACCACGCGCCTGTCATTTTGATTAAGCTGTTGCTGTTTCTCTTCAACCAAAATTTGCAATGAAGATGGCACCGCATTTTTTTGTTCAGAGGGGCTCGTCAGTAATTGCACCAGGTATAAAGGCACGCCTTCGGCAAGATCAATGCAGCGCTGCTTATAATTTTCATCCAGATTTTCTACCGAGCTACAAATGGTTCCCACATCCTGCTTAGACAAAGGCCCAAGGGAAATCGTTGAAAGCTTATATCCCTCACTCACCAGTTGTTGCAAGCCGGTGCCCACAGCAGTTTCAATTCGGCTAGTGAGAATGACGGTTAATGGCAATTGTTGACACTGTGCAAGCAAGCGCGATAACAGGCGAAAACCTGAGTGCTCAGCCAGATGAAAATTATCAATTGAAATTACCAGGCTATGCACCTGCTGATCGATGAAACAGGAAAATATACTGGCCATCGCACTTAACAATTGCTTTTCATCCGCCACCTTTTCAACTTGCCAGGGCAAATAATCATTCAGTTCCGGTGGCTCAATATCTAATAATTCTGCAAAAATAAGCTGTTGTTCAACACTGTATTGGGGGTTAAATAACATATCCCTTATTTGATGTTCAGGCCAACGGGTTTCTATATGCTGATATAAACGCTGACATAAACCCATTGTCAGCAACTGCATGGGATCATTCCAGTCAGCTTCCAGATCAATATCCGCAATTAAAATTTCACGTAGGCTACACTGTTCATGCACCGCGCCAAGCAAACGGCTTTTACCTATGCCCCCCTGACCCGTTATATGTGTTATCGCCGGTATTGAACACTGGCTAACCCCATCTAGAATCGCATTTATCTGTAACAACTCGGCACTACGCCCAACCAGGGGCAGGGTTTTCGTGGTGCATAATTCATTCTGTAACAACCAGACATCTGATAATTCACCCGTGCAAGTCTTATAACTGAAATGACTATTACTCAAAAGATACAGACTAGATTCAACAATAATATTATCCACTGGAATGAGTGAAGAATATTTTGCAAACCACTGTAAAAGCTGTGGTGTTAGCCCCGATTGAGCTAAATTGTGATGCGCCGAGTCAAGCTGAAGGGCCGCATAAAAATGCATTGGCCTGTCGAACTGGCTAAGTAATAATTTCTTAATTTCAAGCACAACCCTCTGTGCATGCAAATAGCCCTTGCCCCCAACACCATAATTACCAAAAGAAGCAAGTAAGGTATTGCCGAGTTGCTCATGCCAGACTATGCCGCGACATTGCAACAGGTTCAGCACATCTGAAACCGCCGTGTTATTTTCCAGACGTATCCATAAAACCGTTAATACATGTTTTTTGGGGGCGTCTGCCTGAGTTGGAAGTTGGTGTTCAGTTTCAGTAACAGCAGGCGCTAATAATAATGAATCCAGCTCAACATTAAAAAAGGCAGCCAGCTCACGGGCGGTTCGGTAACTAACTAACTTACCCGATTCAGCCCGTTTAATAGTCGCAATTGAAACACGCAAATGACGTTGTTCACAGGCATAAGCCATATCTTCCTGACTAAGGCAAAGCGTCTTTCTAAGTTCTTTTAAAGTGTCTACATTCAGAGATAGTTTTGAAACCATGAAGCTTTAATTCCCGATTTGCTTATATAAATAACTAATTATTTGGGAAAAGAGGGGGAAATAATTACTCAAACAATCACAATTGAATCACATTTCACCCTTTTCATAATTGACAGTTACTACATTATTGTTATGCAAAGGAACACTACGCAATGACTGGGAAAAATTCAAGTTATTTGTTTATCAATAAATTGCCGTCCTGTATTGAGGCCTGACCACGAATTTATACTTTGTGACACGAAGGACAAATTATTTTAATAAGCTCCGATTAGTAGACTGGATTAAGCGAAGTGAGTCTACCAATGAACAGGTATACATAAAGGTATATTGGGTATTTTTCCCTTTCTTAAACCACTACTCCATACGAGTGATTCACAATAAACACCTTACTACTATGATTGATTAAATCCAGATAAAAATGTTGATCATATTCGTATATCAAGAGTGGTTCCTCAAGATGAGGCAGTTTAACAAACGTTATGGCGTACCGGTTATGAGCAACACAGACATCAAACTTAGATTAGATCGATTTAAGCAATACAACGAATATCGACTGACATCATACATTCAATCATTAAGCAATTCTCAAAGTCATTTAATAGACTGCATTTCGGTTTTATTTCATATTAATCCTTCTTTTGTTCCCAGTTGCAGCAATCCAGACATGCCCTGCGGAATTAAAAATTATGATGTGCAAGATATCGAAATTGAAGATCGCTTGAAGAGCATTGAACCACGATACCAGTATAAGGATGATGAAAGGCATGATGATTGCAAAATTGAAGGTATCTACTTACAGGAATGCTTCAAAAATGAAGACCGACTATTATGGGTAGTTTATAATGAAAATTTAACCCATGAGGAGATGGCACTTTTAAACAGAAAGGCGATATATATAGAAAGACTGTTACATAAAAAAAAGATCAACATTAAAATATTTTTAACAGCGATTGATCATATTGATGAGCACTTTTACCAGTACTACGATCGCAGTTACCATATAGATAAAACATTTTTAATTGAAGAATTTTACGCTGAAACGATAGTTATTGCAGGAAAAACTCCTTCATGGTGGGTCTATGAAGATGACGTATTAAATTCTAAAATACCATCTGGTAAAGAAAAATATCTGCACATTAAAGGCCATAACAAATTAAGAACCCGAGATTATTACTCTGCAGTAATCTGGCAACTGCTTGGTGTATCTAAAAAACCAATATCCACCTGGCTAGAACTATTACTCCTTTTACACCACTTAACATGCCAGGAGGGTTTTAAATCATTTTCAGCACAATTACGTTCGTTAGTATTGCTGGGCAACTTTGAATCTGAAAGTACTGATATTAGAGAATTATATGCAAAATATATAAAAAGTATTATACGCACCATAAAGATTGAGGACCAATATATTATCAACAATTCATTTCTAGATATATTGGCTCATCAATATAGAAAAAATAATGTTAGCACGGTGTTTGACTTTTTCACTAACTCACCCTACCCTCGAAAAGAAAGTACCCCTATTAGCTTAATCCAGTATATTGAGTTCATTAGCAAGATCTACAAACTCACTGAAAGTCTATTTATTACCATTCAAGAATTTATTGCAGCAAAAGATGAATATATTTTTAATGAAATAAAAGAACTTGAATTTATTTCAGAAAACCTGTTACTTCGTTAAAAAAGAAGCTATAACAATTTTCACTTAATGCCCGAGATAGATAGAAACTTTATTTATCAGGAAAGAATAATTATTAAGTTCAGTACCACAGAAAACAATAAATATATCTGGAAACTTTATAGCACAATCAACAACCGTAGTGAGCTAATAAAAAAATCGAATAATATCATAGAGCTATTATCCTGGGCTTTTATCAATCAAATCATTGACACAGGCACTCAAATTTCAAGTAACGGCCCTGCCCATATTATTAGTGCACTTGATATGATTAATATTATTGCGTTTATTTCAGACAATACCGAGACGAAACTATTTGATGTAACAGACCTGAACGCCTACTCGTCGACTGCCTTTCCCGTTAAGTCTTTAATATTCGTTAATCAGAATACAACAGGGCAAGACCATGAAGAATCAAGCATTAGCCAACTAAACATTTTCAATACTGGCGAATTCCATGTAACCCAATATAAAAACTATGATGATTTTGTTGCCTGCATTCATGGCTGGCATTATTCTAGTAAAGTTGAACGTGAACATATGATGCCAGAAATCCAGGTAATGGCAATTAAACCGGGCGAGTCGCAAGAAATAAAATCCAGTTTAAAGAACCTTATCTCGATTACTGGATCAAAAATAAGATACAGCTCTCATAAAGACACAAGAATCATATTCAAAAAAAATCATGAATACTATGTATCACATGCCAGGCATGGTGATATTAGTACCTACGCATTTCAAAACAAAACAGAATTATATAAATACCTGGAAAAACCCCTTGAAGATTTTACCAATACCGTCTTCATCAATGTATTTGAGCAATCGCCAATGCTTGAATACCTGCTTAATCAAAACAATAAAGATGTAATCCAGCTATTTTACTTAATTGAAGGCAAGCGCATTCAAACTTTTGTATTTGATGAAACAGGTGCACTCTTCACTTATAAGCAGTCATATTTTAAACGACAAAGCTACATTAACAACTGGATGTTGTTTATTAGAAACACACTTAAACATTTAGCCTCCAGCAAACCCGTTGAAATTAACCAACTTTTAAAAATTGATACCTTCACTTATGAACATGTTGGGCTTACCGGAAACATGTTACCAAATAACGAAGAATGCTACGCTTTAGATTTATCTGTTGAAGAAGTAGATAAACATATTGAAATCACCTTCAAGCACCAGGACAAACTATTTAAATCAAATGACAAGGGATCAGATATATACTCTGATATATATCTATTTATATCTAAAAGCTTGTCACTAACAGAAAAAGCCCCAGTGTATATCGCCGATATTAAGATTGATAAATCTGTAATGATGAAAAAAACTCAAAGACAGCCTTGCCTGTTTGATTACCTGAATTACAAACGAAATGTAGAGTACAGGTTAAACCAGAAGATGAATAGGCTTTCATAAGCGCTTTTTATTTTCCAATAACCGAAATAAACGGATTCAGTGTACAATTATTCCCTCGCCATAAATTAACTCCTTTAAATTTATTATTTAGTAAACCACATCTCATACGCTTGCTAAACTCGGGGAAAGAGCTCGCTTTTTTGCTCTGTCCCCTGTGGCAAAAACCACAGAAACTATTTAAAGTAAATACAACTCATTCACATAAAAACCTAAAACACAAACATCAGAAACTGCGAATATTAGAAACATTAGCCCTATTTGTAGTGTGGCTTCCTATTAATCCAATTTGTAATTTGTAACAATTTTGTGACAATTTCGGGAGGATTTTGTGATTATTTGCGCCGACACTTAATATCCGTTTTATAAATATTAATATAAGAGGACTGATATGAAAACATTAAAGATTTTAAGTACCATGATAGTGCTATGCTCTGCCATGATCAGCAACAATGCTGCATTAGCAGATGAGCGAGATACTGGGCGTGGCACAGGCCCTGTAATATTTGTTACTTCACAAGCTTTATATTATGACTCGATTGTTGTAGCTGACCTGCCACAAAATGGCAGGTTTCAACAGTTAATACCTGGCGTGAATGGGCTGGAAACAGAATTTGGCCCAGGAGAAGTCGGCCACCTTGGTGGTCGTTGGTGGGTTGATGTGAATGGCGACAGCATCATGAATGAGGGTGATCGTTTCTTCCTGTGTCCACTACTCGGACCTGGACGCGACACACTTTAATTATCTCTATGTATCGAACATAAAAAGAAGCCCCCTTGAGGGGCTTCTTTTTTGTTTTAAAATTCATTGCCTCCCCTTTAATTGGTTTTTCCTGGCCCCATAAACACCAGAGCCGCTTCGTTTAATCCGACCTACAAATCATATCTTCTATTACCATCATCTGGGCAGGTATAAGTTATAATTTTATTTTTTAATTTAATTAGGGGCAGAGTGGACTTCCCCCGTTTATTCCATAACACTAAAATATGTTAGTGAACAATAAGTTGAATTACCCCACGGTGTCTTTATTGTGTTGTGCTCTGTCACCAATGCAACTAACTTTATCTCGTACGCTTGCTCAACTCGGGGAAAGAACTCGCTTTTTTGTTCTGTCCCCTGTGGTTAAAACCACTGAAATAATTCAAAGAAAATCTAACTCATTCCCATAAAATCAAAAAACAAGAACATCAGACACCGCGAATATTAGAAACAATTGGGCTCTGATCCCGGTTATTTTACCCCGTTTATTGCGGTTATTATAGTAGGGTGGATCAAGCAAAGCGGATCCACCAATAGACCATCACAAACGCCATATCCACGTCGTTTTATCCGACCAGCACAGAATTAACTCTTAATTCACACGAATGCCAAGCACTACTGGTTTATTATACCTACACGCACCTGTCGAAATTAATAATTGAACATCTCTTTGTGATGCCAATGCCGCTAATACAGCCGAATAAGTTCTTTGCAAACCTTCGTCATTATTTATGAATGCCTGTGATTGCAATACAGCAGTATCGCATCCAGCAGGATCACCAATATTACCTTCAATGTAAATAGAAACATCAGCACCATGTGATTCTACAGAATGTAATTTTACAGGCACTCCATAAGCTGCATAAACTAAATTGGTAACAACAATTAAACCGATTAGTAACAGGGTGTTTATTGTTTTATTTCACATTTGTTAACCTTCATTATTTGATAGTTTTTTCTTATGTATTCAGCTTTCTCAGACATTGCATTTTTCATCTAAAAAAATAAATCTACACTAAACATTTTATTAATTAAAATCTGGTTATTCTTATTAGTTTCTAATACGTACATCGGTAACACTTGGCCTACTAAATACACCACATTGATAATCGACAACGTAAATATCTATTTTCTTATTACCCATAAATGCAGCCAATAAAATTGACATTGCTAATTGCGGATTATTATCTGGTCTAATTACATAGTAGTCTCCACTTGGACAACCACCAGGATTATTTATAGCTTCCAACGTTCTAAAACTAGTTTGATTAGCTTTACTCTGCGCCCTTAAATCTTTAACTGTTAGCCCAAAATACCAGGCATTAGCAGCAGATACATTCACACTAAAAAAGACCATCATTAAAAACAAAAAAAATCGCATATTATTTCCTTTATATTATTCTAATAAATATCATTATGTAAACGACCTAGGCAAGGCAACAACAACCAAAAAGCCATAAGTTATTACACTTCAAATTAAAAAACAGTTAAGCATCTAAAATGACACCCAAGCACCAATAAGCTTCTGAGGAACTGTTGGTGTACAGCTAGCAGGGGAACCATCCGTACCTGCTGAATATCTAAATGTAATAGTTTTGCCGCCCATAGCACCTGACAGTATTACACTAAGCACTCTATCAATAACCTTATCATCGTTATTCACATATTCTAATGTCATTAAAGAAGATTGAAATGAGTCACTATGAAGGACAGCAATGCGGTTAGTTACATCACCCGACCAAACCTTCGAAACAGGCCTTGGACAATCGACAAACGCCCATGCATTTGATATTGAAGCTATTAATATTATTACTGTGTATATTTTTTTCATATTTTTCCTAATTAAAGTTGAACTTCAAACTAACAAGATTAAGCCGCGGCTTCTTGAACACAAACTAACTCCTTTTATTTTATTATTAACACAGACTTTATCTCATACGCTTGCTTCACTCGGGGAAAGAGCTCGCTTTTTTAACTCATTCCCATAAAACCCAAAACACAAACATCAGATGCCGCGAATATTAGAAACAATTGTGCTCTGACCCCGATTATTCTTAACACTTTTATAGACTTCAGGATTTTTTATGGATTCACACGAGCAGTGTGATTTTTATAATTCAGGCTCACATATAAAGCTAAATAAGTAGGGTGGATCAAGCGAAGCGGATCAACCAATGCATTATCACAAACGCCGGATCCGCTTCGCTTGATCTGGCCTACACACAATTAACACTTAATTTACACGAATGCCAAGCACTACTGGTTTATTATACCTGCACGCACCTGTCGAAATTAATAACTGAACATCTCTTTGTGATGCTAATGCCGCTAATGCAGCCGAATAAGTTTTTTGCAAACCTTCGTCATTATTTATGAATGCCTGTGATTGCAATACAGCAGTATCGCATCCAGCAGGGTCACCAATATTACCTTCAATGTAAATAGAAACATCGGCACCATGAGATTCTACAGATTTTATTTTTACAGGCACACCATAAGCTGCATAAACTAAATTGGTAACAACAATTAAACCGATTAGTAACAGGGAACTTATTGATTTATTTAACATTTTATAACCTTCATTATTTAATAGTTTTTTCTTATGTGTTCAGCTTTTTCAGACATTGCATAATTTTACCTGAAAAAAACCACACTAAATTTTCGTTATCATAATACGGTTAGTTACATCACCCGTCCAAAACTTCGAAACAGGTCTTGGACAGTCGACAAAAGCCCATGCATTTGATATTGAAGCGAATAATATTATTATTGTGTATATTTTTTCATATTTTCCAAACTAAAGTTGAACTCCGAACTAACAAGATTAGACCTCTGCTTCCAGGCCATAAATCAACTCCTTTTAATTTTTTATTAACACAAACTTTATCTCATACGCTTGCTTAACCCGGGGAAAGAACTCGCTTTTTTGCTCTGTCCCCTGTGGTAAAAACCACTGAAATTATTCGAAGTAAATCTAACTAATTCCCACGAAACAAAAAAACAAAAACCATAAACCGCGAATATTAGAAACAATTGTGCTCTGACCCCGTTTTTCTGATTATTTATTTTATGATTTTAACTCTAGTAACAAGACAATTTAGTGTTTCGCCGTGATAGATATCAACAGTTCTATCAGTTGCAAGTGCAGCCAATGTAACACTTAGCAATGCTTTTGCTCCATCAGGCTTCAGGTCCACAGCTGATTCTGTTGAATTATTTGTTATATACACCTTAAAGGTGGTCTTACCCAAAGGCGCATAACAACCAGCAGAATCTATTTTCCTATCAGCTATTATAATAAACCCACCATCTGGTAATGTCTCGACACTTTCAATTACAACACCAACAGTGTACTTATCGGCATAAGCCACAGAATAAACACATGTTAACAATACAGTAAATAATATTTTTTTAATCATTATCAATTCCAATCAAAAAACTTTATAAAAAAGAGGAGTAATATTTATCTCCAACTTACTTTTTCAATACATTAATTAATAAATGGGGTAGGTTTACTCCTTCCCCTTTTCTCCCTTTTCTCTCTAAAGAGCAGTCTGTTCTATATCTTCACCAGTTACATTAACTGTAGCCCCCTCTTTTTTAACACCGGGTGCTGCTTGAGTTATAGAATCTATATCCTGAGGAAATGAATCCATGAGTAATTTGGCAGGCTGTATATTAAGAGCCTGGGAGTTATATATATTACTCCATAAAACATCGCCTGTTACACCATCGATAAACGCGGCCTCTACAATGGAAGCCTCAAAAGATGATACTGGGGCATAACCTGTTAATAAACCTACAAGAACACCCACAGCAATATCCTTAGCTACACTACCACCTGACTTTCTCTGACCACTATAATGAAGCAAAAGAACAGCATCAGCACCTGATTTTTCAGAAACGATATTGACAGCAGTGCCCACTGAAACTTTAAAGTTCTGCATTTGTTGCTGGGTCAAGGAGCTATCATACAATGTTTTTTTAGCTTCCTGAAAGCCTTCTCTTGCCTGGGTAACCGCATAGGCCAACTGTTCATCTTCTTCAATGGCTTTCTCAATATCAAACTTAACAACCTCAAAACCTTTCTCTGTTAGTTTTTCATTAGCAAGTGTAATTAGCTGCTGCTTAAGGTCATTTTCTAGCTCAGTCATTCGTTCGTTTTGATCTGAGAAATTAATTTTTTCTATTGTGACAGCTGGAGTAACGACCAATACAGAATCTACGTCTATTAGTTGGCTCTCAAGTGTAGAGTGTTGCCTGACATTTGTAGTTGTGGTGGCGCAGCCAGTTGTGATAAGGGCTGAAATAGCTAAGAAACTGATTATTACTTTTGTTATACGTTCAATCATTATGTTTGCTCCCTAATTTTCTATTGATGTTACGAATTAATCTTTTTATGTATAAGCTGTCTTCAGGTTTTTTGTTTAATTCAAGATACTTGTTTAGATTGCTAAGTGCCGCAGTGTAGTTATTGTTCGAGTAGTTGAGCAGACCGTTACCCCTGTATGAGAGAGAAAGGTTCGGGTTCATTTTTATTGCATCGTTGTACAATGATTCAGCTTTTTGATAATTAGCGGGTTTGTTTTTTATAAAATATTCGATATTTTTTGTTTCTTGAAACTCTGGATATAACCATTTGATTTCTTCGGCAGCTTTTCTCGGATTATCCGCTTTTAGTCGAAATGCTTCAGCTCGATAAAATTGAATGAGAGCTGCTTTGCTGTAATATGCCTCAGCCTTGTCAAGCGTATTTAGTGCCAGTTCATACTGGTTATTATGAAGGCGTATTTTTACATGGGTTTCAACGACTTTTTTACGTATTTTTGTGAAAGCCTCTGATTCTTTATGATGGGGGTTATATCCTGTGTACTGCTCATTTACTACCTTTTCAATGAGCTCTATACGTTGCTTGTTTTGTGGATGACTACTATACGCAGAGCCCTCAATTGTTGTAACTTCAGGTAGTGTTTGAAATACTTTAAATACATCAGGTGCCTGGTTTAGATCATAGCCGGCATTTCGTAAATGCTTAAGACCCAATAAATCAGCGTCTTTTTCCTGTTCACGACTAAAGCTTGAAATATTACTAATGGCAGGTAAATAACTAAGCCCTGTCCCTAGTAAAAATATATCAGCTATATTCGCAGCAAGAATAGTCTCTTGCCTGTTTAATCTTGACTTAAGAGAGTGTTGTTGTATTACATGACTAATTTCATGTGCAAGAATTGTTGCAAGCTGGGCCTCTGATTCAACAACAGCTAATAAACCAATGTTTAAATATATATTGTTATTTGGCAACGCCATGGCATTAGCCGTTGCATCTTTAATGATGTAAAACTTTAATACATTTCCTCCCGTCATAAATTCAGGGGCGAGATTTCGACCTAACGATGAAATATACTCATTTGACTCTTTATCAGAGTATATAAGTCCTCGTTTTTTTAGCTCAATATGTAAATCATCTGATTGCTTCTTAAGCGAGGCAATTAATAGTTTATCAGATTCAGAATAGTTATTATTTGAATCTTTAGAGAGTGCTTTAATATGTGTCGCGCCAGTGCAACCTGCTAACAAGCACAAAGCAAATAATGCTGCTGTATTTTTTAAGATTTCTGAAAAAAAACTCATAAGTTGAACTCAATGTCTCTTTGTTAATGTTTTTCTGTCTTAATATTAACGCAAAATGTGTTCTTTAGTTTTAGGCAAGGATCGGTTTAAAATATATCGCGCAGATAATTATATCAATCAAAATTGGTGATGTGCATTGGGTTTAGTCACCATCGTGATGTTATATCTACATGTCTTTTAAAAAATTACGTAAATCCTGACCTTTATATTCCCGGTGATTTTTATTAACTTCCCCCTAGTTTAACAAAACTTTTAACTTTAACACGTATGCTTGCCACACTCGGGGAAAGAGCTCGCTTTTTTGCTCTGTCCCCTGTGGTAAAAACCACTGAAATCATTCAATGTAAATCTAACTCATTTCCATAAAAGCCAAAACACAAACATCAGATACCTCGAATATTAGAAACAATTGTGCTCTGTACCTCCCCCCGCTTACCGTTTATTTAACAACAAGCGTAGCTGGCATAGGCATGTCTCCATTTCCCCATGGTGATGTCTGGCAGCCAACATACCACATAGACACTTTTTTGCCCCCCATAAATGCAGCAAGCGCAGTACTAAGCATATGTGAATACCCGTTAGGAAAATCAGCTTGCTTGAAAGACACTGCATTATTAACAGTTGATACCCCCCCTCCTACACAAGCTGCAGCACCAAAGTCTGTATTTGATGAGTACAAATTAAATCCATCATCACCCACCTCCACACGCAAAACATTATGATCACCACTATTCTCTGCAAGAGACATTAGAGGCGTTAAAAGCATAATAAACATAAATATTTTTGTCATTGTTTCACTCCATAATTTTTTAAATTATTTGGGGTTAGAGTCGCTGCCAGTAAGTTAAGCTCCAATCCCGTTTATTGTTAACTATTTTCTGGGCAAGCTACTTGCTTAAACCCACACGAATTAATTTACAATACTGGTTCGTCGACCCAGGCCATTGATCACTTACACCATTACTTACTGTTAATGCTACCTTTGTATTGGTCTGGAAAGCTGATAGCAGTGCGCTATATACTTTATTAGATCCGCCATAATTAGGATTCAACCAATAACCATAACAAATTGCATCTTTAACTTTAGTAGTAAAAACAACATCACCATTCCCAAATTCTGAATATGTATGTAGTGTTTCAATCTCAGATATGAGTTCATTTGCCTGAGCCGCATATGAACACATTGAAATGACAATTAAAAGTGGTAGCAAACTATTTTTATACATTCTTACATTCTCCAAATTTTATATAATTTTAAATTAATAATTACCTATAAAGCTATAACCTTGATAAATATCAATGCTGTATTTCACATAACACTAAAATATGTTAGTGCACAATAAGTTGAATTACTCCACGGTGTCTTTACTCATCAGGAACTACGAATATTAGAAACAATTGGGCTCTAAACACGTTTAATTCCATTTCCGTTTATTACATTAACCCCTATTAAATTTTTGTAACGTATTTCTTAAAAAGGAGGAGGTTGGCTAAGACCTTTAACCTTAACGTATTATTTCAATTGAAGTAAGCGCGCAAATATTAGTGGCACCCCAAGGAGACTTTGGTCAACATCATATGTGATACGTGCTTTACCAGATGAAACAAAAACGGCTAATGCAGTGGCTTGCGTACTTTTATTTAAATCTTTATCAAAGTATGTGCCAACTTCACACCCAGGCGCTAATCCAATTACTCGTAGAAATGATATGTTTTGTGCTGTTGGTGCATTTGTATGATGAATTGTGTGTGTTTTTATGCCTATCAGACTATTTGAATCTATAGTCGTTGTTTTTTCATCCCAGGCCATGGCTAATCTTGGATTCGTGAACCCAATAATTAGACCAAATATTAAAGCTACTTTTAACGTTGTATTACTCATTTTATTACCCTTACATAATCTCAAATCTAATTACTAAAAACTAAACGAAGTAAGGGGGGCGGCACAAAAGGGGGCTGAGCCAATTATTTCTAATACACATAGTAACAGCCCTCCAACTCCCTAACTTTTGGCCTACCCGGTTTACCCAACTCAACCCGCCTTTGTGTCATCGTTTCAATCTGTTCTTTAAAACGACTACCGCCTAAAACTAATTCTTGATTTAAAGCTGCTCTTATATCATGCAATTGATCATAATTTATTGCACTAGAAAATAGTTCTCGATAAAGATACAACCTTTCTTCACGCTCGTCTGCCAGATTCATATAAACTGGATGATGCGTTATAAAATTCAAATTATTTCCATAAGCATTTGCATGGTAGCTTGACCACTTATACTCAGCCGGCAATTCTGTCATTCCCGCTCTTACCGGGTTTAATTCGATATAACACATACAAACAAGAAAATAGTTATTTGTATCAACCAAACTCGATTTAAACCGCCCTTCCCACAATGTGCCTGTTCGTTTATATGTGCTATTGATATAACGCGCATATTTCGCACCAACTGACTGCATCATTTGAGACACTGCAAATTCCTGTTGAGGTGTCACCAACATATGCACATGGTTTGTCATTAATACAAAAGCATGTATAAGGCAGTTATACTTTTTCGCATAAACCTCTACACAATCAAGATAATACTGGTAGTCTTCCTCAACATAAAAACAGGGTTCCCGATTATTACCCCGCTGTATAACATGCTGCGGAACGCCAACAAGATTAAACCTGGGTTTTCTAGCCATAAATCAACTCCTTTTAATTTATTATTTACATAAACTACATCTCGTACGCTTGCTTCACTCGGGGAAAGAGTTCGCTTTTTTGCTCTGTCCCCTGTGGTTAAAACCACTGAGATTATTCGAAGCAAATCTAACCCATTCCCATAAAATCAAAAAACCTAAACATCAGAAACCACGAATATTAGAAACAATTGTGCTCTGACCCCGATTATTCCGACAACATATTTTGACCCCGTTTATTTTGATATCTTTATTGAATCCCAATATTCAGAAGAATAGAAATTGCATTCCCAGAACAGCCACTCGTTTGATCAGTACCCGGATTAGAACTATCCGTATACCATACATACACTCTTTTATTAGCCAGCTTTGCAGACATAAGCACACTTAGCATATTCTTTCCACCTGACGTTAATGCATCAAACTTAAAATGCTCGCTCCAGTTACTGCATGTATTCGGTAATTGGGTTACCAACCCAAAATAAACAGAACCATCTCCACCGGCATAAAATCGTTTTATTTCTCCTGTGCCATAGCCGGCATATAGCATATTTGAAAAAAAACATAACACGATAACCAAATAATATTTAAACATCTCATTCCTTTATTTTTAATAAACCATAGCAAAAATCAATACAACCGTGCAGGACACATTTATTATTTCTTAGAGGCCGCTTTTGACTATAAAAAACACCTTTCTAAGCTCTTAAAAAGACTCTTTTTCGAACCTTTTGATTTTGTTTTCAACCATTAACCTTGGATCGACCCCGTAATTTTTTCACTCGGAGAAAGAGCTCGCTTTTTTGCTCTGTCCCATGTTGTACAAAACCACTTAAATCATTCAAAGTAAATCTAACTCATTCCCATAAAACCAAAAACACAAACATCAGACACCACGAAT
>Ga0316207_10001911_pt1 | contig 23360 bp, 24 predicted proteins | sample 6weekpyrite_MG_FD_204943 | JGI IMG/M metagenome (GOLD analysis project Ga0316207, IMG submission 204943) | Microbial mat bacterial communities from mineral coupon in-situ incubated in ocean water Damariscotta River, Maine, United States -... | ecosystem: Environmental > Aquatic > Marine >... | reverse complement strand
GGGCCTCGAACCCTTTATCATGGCCGCCTGATGACTGAACTCAACTCCTCCTCACGCTTCGTCAATATCGGCGAGCGAACCAACGTCACCGGCTCTGCGAAGTTCAAGAAACTGATCATGGCGGACGACTATGCCGCCGCAGTCGAAGTCGCCCGTAGCCAGGTCGAAAACGGCGCGCAGGTGATCGACGTCAACATGGACGAAGGGCTGCTCGACGCGGTTCACGCCATGACGACGTTCCTGAAGCTGATCGCGGCAGAGCCGGACATCGCGCGCGTGCCGGTGATGATCGACAGCTCCAAGTTCGAGGTGATCGAGGCGGGCCTGAAATGCGTTTCTGGCAAGCCCATCGTCAATTCGATCTCGATGAAGGAAGGCGAAGAACCGTTCCTTGAGCAAGCACGCAAGTGCATGGATTACGGCGCGGCCGTGGTCGTCATGGCGTTCGACGAAACAGGTCAGGCCGACACCAAGGAACGCAAGGTCGCAATCTGCAAGCGCGCCTATGACCTTCTCACCGGCATCGGTTTCCCGGCTGAGGACATCATCTTCGACCCCAACGTCTTTGCCGTTGCGACAGGTATCGAAGAGCATGACCGCTACGCACTCGACTTTATCGAGGCGGTGTCGGAACTGAAAAAGCTGTGCCCGCACGCACACTATTCGGGCGGACTTTCAAACCTCTCATTCTCCTTTCGCGGGAATGAAACGGTGCGCCGGGCGATGCATTCGGTCTTTCTCTACCATGCCATTCCCGCCGGGCTCGACATGGCGATCGTCAACGCGGGCCAGCTCGACGTTTACGACCAGATCGACCCGGTGCTGCGCGATGCGTGCGAGGACGTGATCCTCATGCGCCCGGTCGAGGGCGAGGAAACCGCCACCGAGCGGCTGATTGCACTGGCCGAAAGCTACAAGGGCAAGTCGGTCGAGGCCGAGAAGCAGGCCGCCGAATGGCGTTCCTACCCCGTCGAAAAGCGGCTGGAACACGCGTTGGTCAAGGGGATCGACGCGCACATCGTCGAAGACACCGAGGAAATGCGCGCCGCCGTCTTCGATGCTGGCGGCAGGCCGATCGAGGTGATCGAAGGCCCGCTGATGGACGGCATGAATGTCGTCGGCGACCTGTTCGGCAGCGGCAAGATGTTCCTGCCGCAGGTGGTCAAATCCGCGCGCGTCATGAAAAAGGCGGTCGCCCACCTCATCCCCTATATCGAGGCGGAGAAGGAAGAAGGCGCCAAGGCCAAGGGCCGGATCATCATGGCCACGGTAAAGGGCGACGTTCACGACATCGGCAAGAACATCGTCGGCGTCGTGCTTCAGTGCAACGGCTACGAGGTCATCGACCTTGGCGTCATGGTGCCGTGGTCGAAGATCCTTGAGGAAGCGGCAAAGCACGATGCCGACATCATCGGCCTGTCGGGCCTGATCACGCCTTCGCTCGATGAAATGGTGACCGTGGCCGAAGAAATGCAGCGCGCCGGCATGACGATCCCGCTGCTTATCGGCGGCGCGACGACTAGCAAGGTGCACACCGCGCTGCGCATCGACCCGGCCTATGACGGCCCCGTGATCCACGTCCTCGACGCCAGCCGCGCGGTGGGCGTTGCCTCGCAGCTGCTATCCGACACGCAGCGCGACGGATTTGTCGAGAGCACGGCGGCGGAATACGAAAAGGTCCGCGTGGCCCGCGCAAACAAGGGGCAGAGCGCGCTGCTCCCGCTGGCCGAGGCACGCGAAAACGGTTTTGCCGCCGACATGGCGCTCAAGGCTCCAGCCCCGGCAAAGCCTGGCGTGCACGTTTTCGAGGATTGGGACCTTGCCGATCTGGTCGACTGTTTCGACTGGACGCCCTTTTTCCGGGCATGGGAACTGGCAGGTAATTACCCCGCGATTCTCGATGACGAAGTCGTGGGCGAATCCGCGCGCAATCTGTTTGCCGATGCAAAGGCGATGCTGGATACCATCCTCAGCGAAAAATGGCTGACCGCGCGCGGCGTGGCTGGATTCTGGCCCTGCCGCCGCGATGGCGACGATGTCCTGCTCGATGACGGCACGCGCCTTCCATTCCTGCGCCAGCAAGTGAAGAAATCGCGCGACCGGGCCAATTTCTGCCTTGCCGACTTCATCGATCCCGCGGGCGACTGGATCGGCGGGTTTGCCGTGTCGATCCACGGCATCGACCCGCACATCGCACGCTTCAAGGCGGCGCACGACGACTACTCGGACATCCTGCTCAAGGCACTGGCCGATCGCTTTGCCGAAGCATTCGCGGAACGGCTGCATCAACATGTGCGCACGAACCTGTGGGGTTATGCAGAAGGCGAGCAGTTAACCAACGAAGCGTTGATCAAGGAAGAATATCGCGGCATCCGCCCGGCGCCCGGCTATCCGGCCTGTCCGGATCATTCGGTCAAACCGGTGTTGTTCGATCTGCTGTCCGCGCAGGACAACAACGGCGTCACGCTGACCGAAAGCTTTGCCATGTTGCCCACCGCGGCAGTCAGCGGGTTCTACTTTGCCCATCCCGAAAGCCAGTATTTCGGCGTGGCACGCATCGGACGCGACCAGCTAGAGGATTACGCAGCCCGGCGCGGGGTCGATCTTCCCACGGCCGAACGTTGGCTACGGCCCAATCTCGACTAGTGTTGCCCAACAGCGCGCGCCCGGTGTAAGGGCGCGGCAAAGCCCGAATAACTGAACAAACGAGGATCAGCGGCAATGGCCGGCCATTCCAAATTCAAGAACATCATGCACCGCAAGGGCGCGCAGGACAAAAAGCGCTCCGCCATGTTCTCAAAGCTTAGCCGCGAGATCACCGTGGCCGCCAAGATGGGCGCGCCCGATCCCGACATGAACCCGCGCCTGCGCCTTGCCGTGAACAACGCCAAGGGCCAGTCGATGCCCAAGGACAATATCCAGCGCGCCATCGACAAGGCATCGGCCAACGAAGGCGACGATTACGAAGAGCTGCGCTACGAAGGCTATGGCCCCGGCGGCGTTGCCCTGATCGTCGAGGCGCTGACCGACAACCGCAACCGCACCGCCACCAACGTACGCACCGCGTTTTCGAAGAATGGCGGCAACCTCGGCACCGCGGGCGCGGTTTCGCACGGTTTCGAACGCCTTGGCATGATCGAATACCCCGCCAGCGTCGGCGACGAGGAAAAGGTTCTCGAGGCCGCGATCGAGGCAGGTGCGGACGATGTCGAATCGAGCGATGACGGCCACGTGATCTGGACCCAGATGGAAGCCCTGCACGAAGTGGCGGGCAATCTGGAAAAGGCCCTGGGCGAGGCGGAAAGCGTAAAGCTTGCATGGAAGCCGAACATCACGGTCGAATGTGACGAAGGCACCGCGCAGACCCTGCTCAAGCTGGTCGACGCGCTGGACGACGATGACGACGTTCAGACCGTGTGGGGCAACTACGACATCTCTGACGAGGTGATGGAGAAGCTCGACTGATGTGGGCTTTCGCCGCGAAGGCGCTGCTGGCCGGCGTCATGATCGCGGCGATCGCAGAACTGGGGCGCAGGCTGCCGACGGTGGCCGCGCTCGTCGCTTCCTTGCCGCTGGTTTCGGTGCTGGGCATGATGTTCCTCTGGCATGCCCAGCCCGATGCGGAAAACATGGCCCGGCACAGCGAAGCCACGTTCTGGTATGTCCTGCCGTCCCTGCCGATGTTTCTCCTGATCCCGGTCATGCTGCGCCAGCACGTGTCCTTCTGGCTTGCGCTCGCCGCGGGCTGCGCGGTGACAATCGCCTTTTACGCGCTGCTGCGGCTGGTCGCGCCGCGCTTCGGCTTGCCGATCTGATATCATGCTGATCCTCGGCCTCGATCCTTCGCTGACCTGCACCGGCTGGGGCGTGATCCGCGTCGAAGGGCCCCGCCTTTCGCATATCGCCAACGGGCAGATCGCCACGAACAACAAGGCACCCCTGGCCGAAAGGCTCCACCATTTGCACGATGCGGTCGTCGCGGTAATCGGCGCCTATTCCCCCGATGTCGCGGCGGTCGAGGAAGTTTTCGTCAACAAGAACCCGCACTCCACGCTGAAACTCGCGCAGGCGCGCGGTAGCGTGCTGGCCGCGTGCGGACGCGGAGCGATTCCGGTCTACGAACACGCGACCCGATTGGTAAAGAAATCGGTTGTCGGCACGGGCGCAGCGGACAAGACACAGGTGCAGGCGATGCTCCGCGTCCTTCTGCCCATGGCCAAGGTCGAGGGCGCAGATGCGGCCGATGCGCTGGCCGTGGCGATCGCGCACGCGCATCTGGGCACCTTGCATTCCTGATCGCCGGACGCGCGGCGCGCACCGGCACTGGCACCGCCAGCGGCAAAAGCATTGAAACACATGGGCATCCCGCGCGTTGGGAGAGGCAAGTCTCACCCATTTTCCGGGAATGTCCAAGCCATGCGCAAAGCCCACGTCACCGCCGCGGCCCTCACCGCTGCCGCCCTCCTCTCCGGCTGTACCGCAAGCCGTTACCAGGTGTCGGACGCGCTGCAACGCTACGGCCTTTCGTCCAGCGAGGCAGGCTGCGCGGCCGAATTCCTGCGCGGGAAATTGAGCACGGGCCAAGTAAACCGGTTGAGCGATGCGGCCCGCTATTACAACGCTGACGGCCCGATGACTTTCGGTCAGTTGTTCCTTGTCGCCAACAGCCTCGACGATCCCGAAACGCTGCTTCAGGTTGCGGGCGCGGCCGCGGCGTGCGGCATTGCCGCCGACATGCCCATCCCCGGTCTTTGAGCCTGGGATGAGCGGAACCGCCGACGACGCTGCGTGGATGGACCGCGCCATCGCATTGGCGAGAGAGGAAAAGGGCACCGACCCTGCCGATACGCCGATTGCCGCGCTGATCGTGATGAACGGCGCGCTGATCGCCAGCGGCGTGAACCGCACGGCCGAATGCTGCGACGCGACCGCCCATGCCGAAATCGTCACCCTGCGCGCGGCAGGACAGGCGACCGGCAAGATGCGGGTGGAGGGCGCGACGCTCTATTCCACTTTGCAGCCGTGCGGGATGTGCACGATGGCATCGATCTGGGCGGGCGTGTCGCGCATCGTCTATGGCGCCGGGCGCGATGACGTACACGAAATGTATTTCGAGGACCGGCACCTCTCCACGATCGATTTCATTGCCGATGCCTACAAGGACGACCTGACCCTTGTCGGAGGCGTGCGGGGCGATCAATGCGCGCCCTTCTACTTCCGCCCATGGGACAATGTGCCAGAAGATATGCAGGCGAACGACTAGTCCTTCGCAAAAGCAGGCGGGAAAACCGCAGGGCGCGTGTTCCCTTCCCGTTCCGCCTGCGCTAGCAAAGCGGGCATGATCGCGAAACTATCCGGCAGGCTTGACGAAACGGGGCTCGACTGGGCCGTGATCGATGTCGGAGGCGTCGGCTACCTCGTCCATTGCAGCGCCCGCACGCTCACCGCTCTTGGCGAAAAGGGGGAGGCATGTACTGTCTTCACCGACTTGCAGGTTTCGGAAAACGACATGCGGCTCGTCGGCTTTTCCAGCGGGGCGGAGCGGGACTGGTTCCGCCTGCTGACGCAAGTGCAGGGCGTTGGTTCGAAGGTGGCACTGGCGATTCTCTCGGCGCTGAGCACCGGCGAACTGCAAGCCGCCTGCGCAGGCGGCGATGCGAAGATGGTGGCGCGCGCGAACGGTGTCGGCCCGAAACTGGCGGCGCGCATCGTGAATGAACTGAAGGACAAGGCTGGCGGGCTGCCCACCGCACCGGGCGTGAGCGGGGCGAGTGTGGCGGTCAACCCGGCGAGCGGAGCGAGTGCGGACGCGGTGTCCGCTCTTGAGAACCTCGGGTTCAAGCCCGCACTCGCGGCAGAAGCGGTGGCGCACGCGCAAGGCGAGCTGGGCGAGGACGCGGATCTCAATGCATTGGTGAGGGTGGCGTTGAAGAGGGCGGCGGGGTGATTTCTCCTGAAGACAAAAAGAAAGTGCTCGAAGAGGACGCGTGCCTTTGGTGGGATTCTGCGCACAGAAGACTCCGTTATTCTGTTGAATATGCTCAACAGGGGGTCCGGGCGCTATTTCTTGCAAACGGCGGCGCCATCATCGCGCTCCTGACTTTTGCAGGTAATTCAAAAGCGGTTAACGAGCCTCGCGCCTTATTCTGGAGCTTCATTTGGTTTGGTTCAGGTCTTGCCTTATCGCTTGCGACTTACATTGTTGCTTACATCTCGCAGGCCGAAGTTATGCAAGACGAGTTTATCTACTCCCGACATGCAAGAATGGCTGCCCTCGATCTGGCGGCAGATTACGAGCCGTCTGTCCATAATCACCGCGCTATTTTAGCGGAGAGGATCGGCGTAGGAGCGGCAGTGTTGGCGTTGAGCTTCTTCGTCATAGGTGCATTTGTCGGCTTAGATGCGATCACATGACCGATAACCCCATCCTCTCCCCCGACCGGCAGCCCGAGGACGTCGACGCCGCCCTGCGTCCGAAATCGCTGGCCGAATTCGTCGGTCAGGAAGCCGCGCGCGACAACCTGCGCGTCTTTATCGAAGCGGCGCGGTCCCGCAAGGAAGCGATGGACCACGTCCTCTTCTTCGGCCCGCCGGGTCTGGGCAAGACGACACTGGCGCAGATCGTGGCGAAAGAACTGGGCGCCGGATTTCGCGCCACTTCCGGCCCGGTCATTGCCAAGGCAGGCGATCTTGCCGCGCTGCTCACGAATCTGGAGCCGGGCGATGTCCTGTTCATCGACGAGATCCACCGGCTTAATCCGGTGGTAGAGGAAGTGCTCTATCCCGCGATGGAGGACAGGGCGCTCGATCTCATCATCGGCGAAGGCCCGGCGGCGCGATCGGTTCGCATCGACTTGCCGCCTTTCACCCTTGTCGGCGCGACGACGCGGCAAGGGCTGCTGACCACGCCGCTGCGCGACCGTTTCGGTATTCCGGTGCGTCTGCAATTCTACACGGTCGAGGAGCTGGAAAAAGTCGTCACCCGCGGGGCGCGCCTGCTCGGCCTGTCGATCGAACCCGATGGCGCGACCGAGATTGCCCGCCGTGCACGCGGAACGCCGCGCGTCGCCGGCCGCTTGATGCGCCGCGTACGCGATTTCGCCGATGTCGCGGGAAGCGCATCCGTCACCCGTGCCATCGCGGACAATGCGCTGACCCGGCTGGAGGTGGACCGGCTTGGCCTCGATTCCATGGATCGGCGCTACCTTCACATGATTGCCGACATCTACAAGGGCGGTCCCGTTGGCGTTGAAACCCTGGCCGCCGGATTGTCCGAACCGCGCGACACGATCGAGGAAGTGATCGAACCGTTCCTGATCCAACTGGGGCTAGTCGCTCGCACCGCGCGGGGCCGATGCCTCAACGATCGGGGTTGGGCGCATCTGGGCATGACCCCGCCCGCTGCCCGCCCTTCGCAGGGCGGCCTGTTTGGCGAGGAAGAATAGCACCCTGACCGTGTGCGCCCGCCGATGCATTCGATCAGTAAGGGGCAAGCCCATCCCCGCCCGGCGGGTCTGCGCGGGGGATAGAGGCGTTGGGGCGCTTTCAGGCAGACCCCGTGTGAGGGTATTCACCCCCTATGAAAGCCGAAATCGTCATTGGCGATGAGCAGGGCCGGTCCGTCCTCATCGACATAGAAGAGCTGCTTGCCACGCGCCTTTTGGTGCAGGGCAATTCCGGCTCCGGCAAGTCGCACCTGCTGCGCCGGTTGCTGGAAGAAAGCGCCGGGCTGGTCCAGCAGATCATCATCGATCCCGAAGGCGATTTCGTCAGCCTTGCCGATGCGTTCAATCACGTCGTCGTCGATGCCGCATCCTATTCGCAAGGGGAGTTGGAGGCGTTGGCAGCCCGCGTGCGCGAACACCGCGCCTCGGTCGTGCTCGCACTCGAAGGGCTGGAGGTCGAACAGCAGATCCGGGCAAGCGCCACTTTCCTGAACGCGCTGTTCGATGCGCCGCGCGAACATTGGTATCCCGCGCTTGTCGTCGTGGACGAAGCCCAGATGTTCGCCCCTTCGGCCGCCGGTGAAATGGCAGAGGACACCCGCCGCCTGACGCTGGGTGCAATGACGAACCTGATGTGCCGGGGGCGCAAACGCGGCCTTGCCGGGATCGTGGCGACGCAGCGTCTGGCCAAGCTGGCCAAGAATGTCGCGGCAGAGGCGTCCAACTTCCTCATGGGCCGCACTTTCCTCGACATCGACATGCTGCGCGCGGCCGATCTTTTGGGGATGGAACGGCGGCAGGCGGAACGGATTCGCGATCTTGAACGCGGGCGTTTTGTCGGCCTTGGCCCTGCCATCAGCCGCAGGCCGGTAACAGTTAAGATCGGTTCGGTGCGTACCGGCAATGCGTCTGCCGTATCGGGCCTCATGCCCCTTCCCGAAGCACCCAAGGCGGACATGGCCGCGCTTTTGACCGACTCGCTCGCCGCCGAAGCGGCAAGCAAGGCCCCGCCGCCGCCTGTGCGCAAGGCTCCGCCCGCGCAGGACCTGGTCGAGACGATCGCTGATCGTTCAGAGGCCCCGGCCCCGCGCACGATTGCAGAGCCGGAGGACCGGGGCGAAACCGTGCGCCTGATTCTCGCCGCGCTCGCCTCCGATCCGAAAAGCCCGTTTCTGCCTGCAAGCGCGCTCTATCAGGCGTTCCTTTCAGGATGCCGGTCAAAGGGTATTCATATCCCCCCGCTCGACATGATCGCCTTTCGCCGCGAATTTGCCAGTGCGCTTGCCGGGCTGGACCAGTTGGACGAGGAAGGCCGCGCGCGCCTGCTGGCCATCGCGGGGGAGATTCCCGACGATCTTCTTTCGCCTTTCCTTGTCATTGCGCGGTCCGCGCTGGAAGGGCGCGACGCGCCGGATGACGAAGAACTGGCCCGCGCCTATGGCACGAGTTCACCCGGCCGCGTGCGCCGCTTGCTCGATCACTTCGAGAGGGAGGGCCTGATTGCCGTGCGCGAGATTTTCGGCGGGGCGCGCAAGATCACGGTCCCGGCGCTCGAATCCGCGCAATAGGGGCGTCTAGGCCGCTGCCGATTTCGTGGACCGCGCCACATCGGCAAGGGTCTGCCGATCCAGAACGGCGAGAAACGCGCGCTTTGCCTCCTCCAGCGGGTCGATCAGCGAACAATCGTCGCGAATGGCGCAGTTGGGGCAATCGGCCAGCTGCATCGTGGGTTCCATCTGGCGCACCACTTGCCCGATACTGATTTCCTCCGCCGGCAGGGCCAGTTTCATTCCGCCCGAACGGCCGCGTATCGATTGCAGGTAACCAGCGCGGGTCAGCGCCTGGCCCACCTTGGCCACGTGGTTGTACGAGATCTTCTGCACCGCGGAAAATCCGGGAAGGGCCACCGGCACTTCTCCGCTGCGCGTGGCGGCGATCAAGAGCCTGAGGGCGATATCGGTGTGGAGCGTCAGTTGCATCGTTCAGGGTGATAATCCGCTTGTGCTGCAATCGCAAATTTAATACTGGTATTTATAGTACCAGTATTATGAGGGAACATATGCGAACCGTAACCGAGAACACCATCGCCATCGTCAAAAGCACTGCCCCCGCGCTGGAACAGCACGGCTTGGCGATCACAACCCGCATGTATGAACGCCTGTTCGAAAATCCCGAGATAGAAGCGATGTTCGACCGCGCCGCGCAGAAAAGCGGCGAGCAGCCTCGCCGTCTCGCCAATGCGATTCTCGCTTATGCCAAGAACATCGACAAGCTGCACGCTCTGGGCCCGGCGGTCGAACGCATGGTCCAGCGCCATGTCGATACTGGCGTCAAAGCCGAACATTACCCCGTCGTGGCGGGCGCTCTCCTGCCTGCCATTCGCGATGTGCTGGGCGATGCTGCAAGCGATGAAGTGCTGAACGCGTGGGGCGAGGCGTACTGGATGCTCGCCGATATCCTGATCGCCGCAGAAGCGCAGGCCTACGAAGATCGCAGCGCCGCGTAATCCGAAAGCGAGCCGACCGGCACCAGCATTGCCAGAAGCAATGCCGATGCCGGTCGCATCATTACGATCGCTTTCGCGAAAGGTCAGTCAGCGGCGAGCTTGCGCAGCACGTAGTGCAGGATGCCGCCGTTGTTATAGTATTCCAGCTCGTTAGCCGTATCGATGCGGCAGAGCACGTCGAACGAGAAAGTCGAACCGTCCTTGCGGGTCACTTCGACGGTCACGTCCTGCTGCGGCTTGATGCTGGCAACGCCCTTGATCGTAAAGGCATCGTCGCCGGTCAGGCCAAGGCTCTGGCGCGTGTCGCCGTTCTTGAACTGAAGCGGAAGCACGCCCATGCCGACGAGGTTCGAGCGGTGGATACGCTCGAAGCTTTCGACGAGGACCGCGCGCACGCCCAGCAGGATCGTACCCTTCGCCGCCCAGTCGCGCGAAGAACCGGTGCCGTATTCCTTGCCGGCCACGACGATCAGCGGAGTGCCGTCTTCCTTGTGCTTCATGGCAGCGTCATAGATCGCCATCTGCTCGCCGTTGTAAACGGTTTCGCCGCCTTCGACGCCGGGGACCATTTCGTTCTTGATACGGATGTTGGCAAAGGTGCCGCGCATCATGACTTCGTGGTTGCCGCGGCGCGAGCCGTAGGAGTTGAAGTCCGCCTTCGCGACCTGGTGGTCACGCAGGTAACGGCCCGCGGGGCTGTCTTCCTTGATCGAACCGGCGGGCGAGATGTGGTCGGTCGTGACCGAATCGCCCAGGATCGCGAGCGGCTTGGCCTCGATGATGTCGGAGACCGGCTCCGGCGTCATGGTCATGCCGTCGAAGTAGGGCGGGCTGGCGACATAAGTCGAGGTCGGGTTCCAGCCATAGGTATCCGAACCTTCGACGTTGATCGCCTGCCAATGCTCGTCGCCCTTGTAGACGTCGGCATAGCGCGCCTGGAACATCTCGCGGCTGATCGAACCGGCCATCAGGTCGGCGACTTCCTGGTTCGTGGGCCAGATGTCCTTGAGATAGACGTCGTTGCCGTCGCTACCCTTGCCGATCGGGGTCTGGGTGATGTCCTCGGTCACGGTACCCTTCAGCGCATAGGCGACGACGAGCGGCGGCGATGCGAGGAAGTTGGCGCGAACGTCAGGCGACACGCGGCCTTCGAAGTTGCGGTTGCCCGAAAGGACCGATGCGGCGACGATGTCGTTGCCGTTGATCGCCTTTGAAATCGGCTCTGCCAGCGGGCCGGAATTGCCGATGCAGGTGGTGCAGCCATAGCCGACCAGATCGAAACCGATCGCGTCGAGGTGGTCCTGAAGCCCTGCCTTCTCGAGGTAGTCGGTCACGACCTGCGATCCCGGGGCGAGCGAGGTCTTGACCCACGGCTTGGGCGTCAGGCCCTTTTCATGCGCCTTCTTGGCGACGAGACCTGCGGCGACGAGAACCGAGGGGTTCGAGGTGTTGGTGCAGCTGGTGATCGCGGCGATGACGACGTCGCCGTCACCGATGTCGTGATCCTTGCCGTCCACGCCGACGCGCTGTGCAGCGGCCTTCTTGTAGATCGTTTCAAGGTCGCCGTTGAACAGTTCGTCCACGCGGTCGAGCGCGACTTTGTCCTGCGGACGCTTGGGCCCTGCAAGCGAGGGAACGACGCTGCCCATGTCGAGTTCGAGCGTGTCTGTGAACACCGGATCGGGGTTCGAGGGCGAGAACCAGAGGCCCTGTTCCTTCGAGTAAGCCTCGACGAGTGCGATTTCCTCTTCGGGGCGGCCCGTGAGGCGCATGTATTCCAGCGTCTTGTCGTCGACGCCGAAGAAGCCGCAGGTCGCGCCGTATTCGGGCGCCATGTTGGCGATCGTCGCACGGTCGGCAAGGCTGAGCTTCGCAGTGCCTTCGCCGTAGAATTCGACGAAGCGTCCGACGACGCCCTTTTCGCGCAGCATCTGGACGCAGGTGAGCACGAGGTCGGTTGCAGTGATGCCTTCGGCCATCTCGCCCGTCAGCTTGAAGCCGACGACTTCGGGGATGAGCATCGAGACCGGCTGGCCGAGCATCGCGGCTTCCGCCTCGATCCCGCCAACGCCCCAGCCCAGAACGCCAAGGCCATTGATCATCGTGGTGTGCGAATCGGTGCCGACGCACGTATCGGGGTATGCGACCGCGGTGCCCGACGGGTCGTTGGACGTCCAGACGCCCTTGCCGATGTGCTCCAGGTTCACCTGGTGGCAGATGCCGGTGCCCGGGGGCACGGCGTAGAAATTGTCGAGGCTCTTCGCGCCCCACTTGAGAAAGTCGTAACGCTCTGCGTTGCGCTGATACTCAAGCTCCACGTTCTTTTCGAACGCCTTGGGGTGGCCGAATTCGTCGACCATGACCGAGTGGTCGATCACGAGGTTCACGGGAACCTGCGGGTTGATCTTCTGCGTGTCGCCGCCAAGCTTGGCGATCGCATCGCGCATGGCGGCAAGGTCGACAACGCAGGGAACGCCGGTGAAATCCTGAAGCAGGACGCGAGCCGGGCGATACTGGATTTCCGGGTGCGGACCGGTGGGGTCCTTCATCCAGTCGACGATCGCCTTCGCGTCGCCTTCGGAAACGGTGAAGCCGTCATCCTCGAAACGAAGCATGTTTTCGAGGAGTACCTTGAGCGAGAACGGCAGGCGGGAGACGTCGCCCAGTTTCTCACTGGCCTTCTTGAGCGAGTAAAAGGCATATTCCTTGCCCCCGACGGTCATGGTCGAACGGGTGCCGAGCGTGTCCTTGCCGACTGCGGTCATGCGGTGCTTCCCCTTGGCTGTCTGGTCGCGGCGTCAAAACGGTCGATTCGCCTGCGACGTGTTGCGATTGCTAACTTGCGTGGGCGCGATGCGCGCACAAACGCGCCACGTCAAGGCAGGCTGGGCGCTACTATCGTCTAAGCCTGCGTTTCACGCGGCGGATCGCGGTGCCCCTCGCCGGCGCCAGCCATCTCGCACATGCGATATATATCGTTGCATATAATAAGCATGGCTACTATTAGATGGCCGATGGAAACCAGCATCGCCTATCTCGCCACGGACATTGGCCGCCTATTCCGCAAAAGGGTCGATTGTGCAGCGCGTCCGGTGGGCGTGACCGGCGCGCAATTGCGGGTCATGCTCTACCTCCTGCGCAATCCCGGCGCGAATCAGGCCTCTCTCGCCGCTTTTCTTGAGATCGAGCCGATAACCGCGGGCCGCATGGTCGACCGGATGGCCGGATCCGGCCTTGTCGAACGCCGCCCCGACCCTGCCGATCGGCGCGCATGGCGTCTATTCGTGACCGCAAAGGGCGAGGGACTGGTCCTTGAACTGCGCCCCGAACTCAATCGGCTTATCGACGAATCGCTGAGCGGGCTGAAACAGCCCGAGCGGGACATTCTTGCAGACTTGTTGCGCTTGGTTCGCGCCAACCTTCTTGAACAGACCGAAACACCAGAGAAAGCCCATGGCTGAAGCTGACCCCGTGACCGTACCGACCGCCGATACAGAGGCAGGAACGCCGCCGCGCCGTTCGCGCAATTGGAAAGGCATACTGCTCATGTTCGGCGTGCCGCTGCTGATTGCGGCGGCCGGTCTCTATTACCTGTTCGGCAGCCCCGGCGAGGTTGAAACCGACAACGCGTATCTCAAACTCGACATGGTTTCGGTTTCCGCCGAAGTGCCGGGCCGGGTCGCCAAGGTCATGGTGAAGGAAAACCAGATGGTCGAGGCTGGCGACATCCTGTTCGAGCTTGACCCGACCGAATACAGGAACGCGCTGGCCCAGGCCGACGCACAGATCGCCACGGCGCAAGCGCGGCGCACCGCCCTGTCCGCCGACGTGACGGCAACCGCGGCCGAACTCGCCGGCGCGCGCGACGATCTCGCACTGGCGCAGGCCAATTACGCGCGTGAGAAGGAATTGATGGATCGCGGTTTCAATACCAAGGCGCGCATGGATGCCGCGACCCATGCGCTGGCCAGCGCGCGCGACGAGCTTGGCGCTGTACAGGCCGATGTCGCCAAGGCCCGCGCGCAGCTTGCCACCGGATCGCAGGTTCCCGGCGTCGATCCCGCCATTGCCGCCGGGCGCGCAGCGCGCGACCAGGCGCAGCTCAACCTCGACCGGACCGTGGTTCGCGCGCCTGTCGCCGGACGCATCACGCAGATCGACCGGCTTCAGGTCGGGCAAGCCGCGATGACCGGCCTGCCAATGCTTTCCATCGTGCAGAACGGCGGCGCGCGCGTCGAAGCCAATTTCAAGGAAACCGACCTTGCCGAAATGAAACCGGGGCAGCCCGCCACGATCACGATCGATGCCTATCCGGGCCTGAAGCTGAAAGGGCATGTCGACAGCCTTGGCGCGGGAACCGGCTCTGAATTCTCGGTCCTTCCAGCGCAGAACGCGACCGGCAACTGGGTCAAGGTGACGCAGCGCGTGCCCGTGCGTATCGCCATCGACGAAGCGGCCGATCGCCCGCTGATCTCCGGCCTTTCGGCCGTGGTGACGGTCCATACCGGCGATGAGTGACGGGGCCGCGCCCACGGCTCCGGGCGCCGAACCCGCGCGCGCGCCGGTGGTAGAAGGGCATGAAGAGGCGCTCTACACCCCCGCCAACCGCCCGATCCTGATCGTGGGCGCAATGGCGGCGATGTTGATGCAAGTGCTCGACACCACGATCGCCAATGTCGCCTTGCCCCATATGCAGGCGACGCTTTCGGCAACGACCGACACGATCACGTGGGTTCTCACCAGCTATGTCCTTGCCACTGCCATCGCGCTGCCTGCGGCGGGCTGGATGGTCGACAAGCTGGGTATTCGTACCGTCTTCGTCGGATCGGTCGTCGGCTTCACGCTCGCCTCGGTCCTGTGCGGCAGTGCGCAGACATTGCCGCAAATGGTATTCTTTCGGGTGGTACAGGGTGTTGCCGGCGCTTTCCTGGCCCCGCTCGCGCAGACCACCCTGCTCGACGTATCGAGCGCGAAGGAGCGCCCGCGCATGATGATCCTGTTCAGCCAGGGCGTGCTGATCGGACCGATTCTCGGGCCGCTATTGGGCGGCTACATCACCGAAAGCTATTCGTGGCGCTGGGTCTTCTTCATCAACGTGCCGATCGGGGCGATAACGGCATTGGTCCTGTTCGCCATGCTGCCCAAGCAAAAGGGGCGCGCCCGCTCTTTCGACAAGCGCGGCTGGCTGGTGCTTGCGGTGGGGCTTGGCGCATTTCAGCTCATGCTGGACCGGGGGCCGTCGCAAGACTGGTTCGATTCCGCCGAAATCGTCGCTTATGCCGTCATGTCGGCCAGCGCGGCATGGATGGCCATCGTCCATCTCGTTACCAAGCAGGATTCGATCTTTCCGCGCGACTTGTTCCGGGATGCCAATCTTGTCCTGTGCGCGGCGATGACTTTCGTTCTGGGCATCATGCTGATGTCGGTCATGGCGCTTCTGCCCGGCCTGTTGCAAAGCCTTCAGGGTTATACCGCTGTCGATACCGGCTGGCTTATGACGCCGCGCGGGTTCGGGATGCTGATCTCGATGACGCTGGCCGGAAAACTGATCCAAAGCCTCGACCCGCGCATCAGCGTGGGCGCAGGACTGGCCATCACCGGTTATTCGATGTGGATGATGAAAAGCTGGGCACTGGTCATGCCCGCGTCCGATATCTTCATCGCCGGACTGGTGCAGGGCTGCGGCTTTGCGCTGATGTTCATGCCGCTCCAGATCCTGGCCTTTGCGACATTGCCCGGCAAATTCCGGACCGATGCGACCAGCCTCCTCAATCTCGTGCGCAACATCGGCCAGTCGATCGGCCTGGCCGTATGCACCGTGCTCTTGTCGCGCAATATCCAGATCAACCACGCCGAAATCGGATCGCGCGTCACCCATTCCAGCCTGCCCGTGGATCCAGCGCAGCTCGATCGGTTCGGCAACATGGGCGAAGCGGCGATGCGCACGCTTGACGGCATGGTCACGCAGCAGGCGGCGATGATCGCCTATCTCAACGATTTCTACCTGATGGCGTGGGTGTCATGGGCGGCGATCCCGCTTCTGCTTTTCGCCCGCCCGCCCAAACGCGGCAAGGCACAGACCGCCCCGGCAGACATCCCGCACTAAGCCGCGGCGAATCAGTCCAGCGCAACGGAGGAGTGATAACCGCCGCGATGAAACAGCAGCGGCGCTTCGCCTCCGCACAAGTCCAGCGACTCTACGCGGCCAACAACAAGCCAGTGATCGCCGATGTCCTCGATCCGCTCGATCTTGCAGTCGATCCACGCCAGCGCCTCGTCAAACACCGGCTGGCCCGTCGGGCTTTCGCCGTGCGACAGATCGAGGAACTTGTCCGGATTGCGCGAGGCAAAGCGTTGGCACAGGGCAAGCTGGTCCGATCCCAGTACGTTGACGCAGAAACGTCCCGCTTTCTCGATACCCGGATATGTGCTCGACCCCTTGTCGGGGAAAAAGCCCACGAGCGGCGGATCCATCGAGATCGACGTGAACGAGCCGACGACCATGCCGGTGCGCTCGCCCTCCCCATCGCGTGACGTGATGAGGCAGACGCCGGTGGGATAGGCGCCAAGGACGGTTCTGAAATGGGCTGGATCAGTCATGCCGGCCTATTTGTATACTCAACACCAACCGGTCAATGGCCCAGCCGGCAACCGAAAAAAGGACGCTGCGATCGTGCTGTGTGGGTACACAGGGACAAAACCGGCAATTCAGCATGGCGAAAGCCGCCGCGGCACAAGGTTGCGGGAAACTTGCACCGCTGCTGGACGCAGCGCACATGGGCGGGGCATATCCCCGCGAGAAACAATCATCTGGCGGAGCGTGCCTTGACCAAAATGCGATCCTTTTTCTCCTGCAGCTTGATAACGCTCGCCGTAATGGCGGCGCCTGCTGCGGCGCAGGATGCACCGGCCCCCGCCCCCAAGGCCAGCCCCAAGGCAAACCCCAGCCCCAAGCCCGCCGGCACGCCCGGCACCGCTTATGTCGGCGAAGGAGGGTTGCCCGCACCTGCACAGACCCCGACGCGAACACCCGCGGCAGCCGCCGCCACGCCGGCACCTGGCGCGCCGGTCATGCAATCCGCGCCCGTGGTGCAGGATGTGCCGACCGACTATTTCCGCGCCGCTCCGACATGGACCTCCGCGCAGGCCGAGGAATTGCTGGGCTATGTCGCCGGCTTGACCAACGAGGGCCTGTTCCCGGCCGATTACAGCCCGCAGCAACTTGAAGAGGCGCTTTCCGCCGGTGACGGTGAACGGCTGAACGATGTCGCCACGCGCGTTTTCACGATGGTCGCGCTCGACCTTCGCGATGGCCGGACAGAAATGGACGCGCGCCGCCAGTGGTTCGTGCGCGATCCCGATGCCGAACGTATTCCGATCAAGCCCTTGCTGGAAGAGGCCTTGGCGGGACGCGGGATCGTCGCCGCGCTCGATTCGCTCAGCCCCACGCATCCCGATTATGCGCGGCTCAAGCAGATGCTGCTCGAAACGCCCGAAAGCGACAGCAAGAAGCTGGCCCGCATCCGCGTCAACATGGACCGCTGGCGCTGGCTCGCGCGCGATCTTGGGCACAGTTACCTGCTGACCAACGTGCCCGAATACGAATTGCGCCTGACGGTGAACGACAAGATCGTGCGATCGTATCGCACCATTGTCGGCAAACCCGGCCGCACCAGCACTCCGCAGCTAGCCGAAACGGTCGAAGGCATCGTCTTCAACCCGACATGGACCGTGCCGCAATCGATCGTGGTAGGCGAAGGGCTGGGCGCGAAAGTGCTGAACAATCCTTCTTACGCCAAGGCGAAGAATTACAAGGCGTGGAAGAACGAGGACGGGCGCGTGACCGTTGTTCAGCAGCCGGGGCCGAACAACGCGCTGGGCCTCATGAAGCTCGACATGCCCAATCCGCATGCCATCTTCCTGCACGACACACCGGCCAAAAGCCTGTTCGACACCGAAAACCGCGCCTACTCGCACGGCTGCATCCGCACCGAACGCGCGCTGGAACTGGCGCTGACACTGGCGATGGTGCTGGGCGAATTGCCCAAGGACGAGGCGGTCGCCATCTCGAAGTCGGGCGAATACACCAAGGTGCCGCTGAAAAGGCAGCTCCCGGTCTATATCACCTACTTTACGATGGCACAGGACATCGACGGTCAGATGCGCAGCTTTGACGATATCTATGGCCGTGACGAACCGGTTCTGGCCAGCTTTTCGGCGGCCCGCGTCGCCAAGGACGGCCGCCGCGTGACCGATGAGGAAGTTGTCCCGATCGAGGACCCCGGACTCTGACACGGCCTCGCCGAATCCCTTCCGATTATTGACAGATGCAGCGGTGCGATCGGTCCGCGCGCACCCTGATGCGATGCCCCTCGCAGTCGCGGGCTGCGGTATTTACGGCGATGATATTGTACAATATCAAATATATAGTAGGGGGTATGGCGCTGCCGAAAATGAAAATTAGGGCATTGGCGGCATAAGTGCTAATGATCCCTCGCTGACGTCGAAATTTGCGACGGACTTCGGCCTTTGACGACCTCCGATTGCCGCTTTGCGGCCCCGGTGCAAACCAGACGACGACTTCCTTTCATCGGACGACCAAACGCACTTCCGCGTTGCATATCGCAGCGTGGCAACGATTGTTCTTGAAAGGAACACACTATGTCCAAGACTGGCACCGTAAAATTCTTCAACACCGACAAGGGCTACGGCTTCATTCAGCCCGACGACGGTTCGGCTGACAGCTTCGTCCACATCTCGGCCGTGCAGGCCGCGGGCATGCAGACGCTCGATAAGGACCAGCGCCTTAACTACGAAGTCGAGCAGGGCCGCAACGGCAAGGCCAGCGCAGTCAACATCTCGGCTGCCGACTAAGTCGATGCACGCTTTCCCCTGCGCCGGCATTGTTCGGCGCAGGGGATACCATTTCCGCTTACCGGAGCAGCCAATGAGCCAGACATTCGAATTCTATGACGCCCGCGCCCGCGAGGCGGCTACTGCAGCGGATGAGGCTACTCTGGATAACGTGCGGGAAAGGAACCTTCGCGCCGAAAAGACATGGCGCGGATTGGCCGACCAGGCCCGCCGGGTCGTTCTCGACCGGGCTAAAGCGGAAAGCGAACGCGCCGCCCGCCGCGAAGCAGAAGAGAACGCTGCCTCGGCAGAGCAGGACAGCGCCTGCCCCTCCTGAACGACCGCCAATGCGGCCGATTGTCCGTATTTCAGGCTAATTCTGCAGGATGGCAGGGCAGCTCAGGCCCCTATCGGTCAGCCGAGCCCCAGCTTGTCCGCATAAAGCAGACGCCCGCCCGACAAGTGCCAGAGCGCCTGATTGAAATCTTCCGGGCTCATCGCGAAACAACCGTTCGAGCGGCCAAGCTTGCCCCATTTCGAAATGTGTTCGGCGCGCGCATATTCGGCCGCGTGCATCACGATATAGCGCGGCAAGGCGTTCGAATTGGTCTGGTCCAGCCCGCCAAGGCGGACCGACGTGCCATACTTGCCCTTGTACCATTCGTACGTGACATAAGACCCCTTGCTCGTCGCATTTGAGCCGGGAGTGTTGGAAAATTCGTTGAGCCAGCCGTCATGCTCCGGGTCAGAACCCTGGCCATGGCTGACGAGGAAGCTTTGCACCGTTCCCGCCTCTACATTGGCGAAATGGAACCGCGGCACGGCGGAATGAACGCCGAAATCGGCAATCCCTGCGATATCCTTGCGCCAGACCGCATCGCCCGCACGCTCGATCTCGCGCTTTGCCACGTCGAGAATGGCGCGGTCACGCGGCGTGATCGCGCTGGCCTGCGCGAAAACGCGGGTCGGAAGCACGAGCGAGGCACCGGCGGCAATTGCGCCTTTCAGAATCGTACGGCGGGTTGGGTCGTTCGTCATGGTCAAACCATACCATATTCCACCTGAATATTCACGCAATGCGCGGCATTGCGTGCTTTTCAGTAGTCGGAAAGGCTCATCTCGCCGTTGGCGATGGCAACATTGGGAATCCGCGACAGGAAACTTTGCCCTAAAAGCGATACGTGCAGCCCTTCGGGGATGATCATGGCATCGACGTCATGCACCTCGAAGCTGCCCAGCTCTACCCTGTCGAGGCGCACTTGCACCCCTTCGATCGGCCCGCTCGCGCCGCGGCCAACGATGCCGACCTGGCTTTGATCCCATGTCAGCCCGATGGCCTGCGCATCGGCGCCGGTCAGCGCGATCACCGATGCGCCGGTATCGACCAGAGCATCGATCGGGACAGAATTGATCGCGGGACTGGCATAGAAATGCCCGTCGTCCTGCTGGTGCAAGACCATTTCACCGCTCAGGTAATCCTGCCGCCCGAAAGGCATCTGCGCTTCGGTCTGATCGGCAAATGCGGAATTGGCAGCGGTTGTCGCGCCTGGCGCAGCGTTATCGCCGCCCGAAGGCATCATGATGCCCACGCCGCATGCAATCGCGCCCAGAACCAAAAGACCCGTCAACTTCATGGGCGGCATCATCCCACCCAGTGTTGAAGATCCGGTAAATCAACCCGCTACCGGCGTGGGCTTTCCGGCATCTGTCATATCCGCCTCGATCTCGCTGGCCTTCGCTTCTACCAAAGAGACGATGTGGTCGAGCATGTCGGCACTTTGCACGTGGTGGTCGGTCACGCCCGACAAGTAGACCATGTGCTTGCCATTGCCGCCGCCGGTAATGCCGATGTCGGTCTCTCGCGCCTCACCCGGCCCGTTGACCACGCAGCCCAGCACCGACAGCGAAAGCGGCACCTTGATATGCTGCAGCCGGTCTTCCAGCGCCTGAACCGTGCGGATCACGTCGAAGCCCTGACGCGCGCAGGACGGGCAGGAAACAACGCGAACGCCGCGCGTGCGCAGGCCCAGCGCCTTGAGCATCTCGAACCCGACGCGCACTTCCTGCTCCGGCTCTGCCGACAGGGACACGCGGATCGTGTCGCCGATACCCGCCCACAAGAGATTGCCCATGCCGATAGAGGATTTGACCGTCCCGCCGATAAGGCCGCCCGCTTCCGTGATGCCAAGATGCAGGGGGCAGTCCACGGCCTCGGCCAGGCTCTGATAGGCGGCAACGGCAAGGAATACGTCGCTGGCCTTCACCGCGACCTTGTATTCATGAAAATCGTGATCCTGCAGCAGCTTGATATGATCAAGCGCGGATTCGACCAGCGCCTCGGGGCACGGTTCGCCGTATTTTTCGAGCAAGTCGCGTTCGAGCGAGCCCGCGTTCACGCCGATTCGGATCGCGCATCCGTTAGCCTTGGCCGCGCGGACGACTTCGGCGACCCGTTCGCTCGACCCGATGTTGCCGGGATTGATGCGCAGGCAGGCCGCGCCCTTGTCGGCCGCTTCCAATGCGCGTTTGTAGTGGAAGTGGATGTCGGCGACGACCGGAATGTTCGACGCTTTCGTGATCTGGTCGAAATTCGCGGTCGATTCCTCTGTCGGACAGGACACGCGGATGATGTCAGCGCCCGCATCTTCGCACCGGCGGATCTGGTCCACCGTCGCGGCCACGTCCTCTGTCGGGGTGTTGGTCATCGTCTGCACGGTAATCGGCGCATCCCCGCCGACCGGGACATTGCCAACCATGATCTGCCGGCTCTTGCGCCGCTCGATCGTGCGCCAGGGGCGGATCGCGTTCATAAGGGGATCGTCTTTCGCAAAATTCGTGTCGTCTTGGCAGTAACGCGCCATAACGCCTGCCGGTTTCGCCGTTAAGGTGGCGAGATAGGCATTTACCTAGCAGTTTTCGACACCAGTATGAAACCGCCGCGATAATCTGCATAGATAGACCGATGCCCAGCACGCCACCGGTAGGACCGCACGCATGAACGAGACCCTTCTGACCGACGACGTCGCCGGAGACGAGGCACTGCTTTTCGGACGCGTACTGGACGGGAAGGGAGGCGGAAGGCCGGTTACATGGGCACAGGCGCGCGAATGGACCCCCGGTGTCCCGGGCGAAGTGATCTGGATGCATTTGTGCCGTAACCAGCCGGGCATCCAGACATGGCTGGAATCGACTTACGACATTCCCGAGCCGACCGCCGAACTGCTGGTTTCCGACGAAACCCGCCCGCGCGCCTTTCGCGAAGGGAACACTCTGGTCGCAACGCTACGCGGCATCAACTTCAACCCCAATGCAGAGCCTGAGGACATGGTCTCGATGCAGCTTTGGAGCGACGGCAAGCGGGTCATCACGCTGCGCCGCCTGCCGCTGCAAACCCCGCGCGACACGCTGCGCGACATCGATATCGGGCGCGGACCGGGCGATGCGGGCGCGCTCATCACCTCGCTTACCGAACACATGATCGCGCGCATGAATCGGTCGATCATCGACATGAACGACCATATCGACGAGCTGGAGGAGGCCGATCTCGACGGCGATACCGAACCGCTGCTTGAAAAGATTGCCATCATCCGCCGCAACTGCCTGGCCCTGAAACGGCACATGAGCCCGCAGCACGAAGCGTTCGAGCGGATCAGCCGCGAAGCGCCCGAATGGTTCGAGGATCACGACCGCCGCGAAATCGCCGAAACGATCGACCGGCTTTCGCGCTATCTCGATGACATCGACATTTCCAAGGAAAGCGCCGTCGTGCTGCAAGACGACATTCGCGCCCGCACCGCCTCCCGTTCCGAACGCACGAGCTATCTTCTCACCATTGTTGCCGCGATCTTCCTGCCTCTTGGCTTTGTCACGGGGCTTTTGGGTATCAACGTGGGAGGCATGCCGGGGGTGGAGGATCCCGACGCATTCTGGATCGTGTCCGGCATGTGCGGGATGATCCTGCTGTTGCAACTTGCCCTGTTCTACCGCTGGAAATGGTTCTGACCGGCTGCGGCACTTTGCCACTAGGGATCATTACCTAGCAATCGTCTCGCCCGATCTTCAGGCGCGAGCCCGATCCTTGGCTCCAAACGGGGTAACAAGGATTCGGCCCGATCAAGGAGCTACTCGCCATTCCGGTGGCCGTGCTGGCAGTTGCACTGGTTCCAACGATGGAGTTTGGCGGCGATGGTGACGAAATCACCTCTCGCACGACATCCAGCACGATGGAATCGGTCTATGTCGAAGTGCACAACACCGACAATGCCCGGCGTACGTACAGGGTCTTCGCGATTGGTGCGGCCTCTGACACGCCGGCGGCGGGCGTGCGCCTGCTCCCCACGGATCGACACGACATCGACGGCGGCAGCTCGAAACGGGTGCTGGCCGTGTTCCAGAACCTGCGCCCCGGCGAAAAGCGCGAGGCGCGAGTCTGCTACGCTCCGGTCAACCTGCCCGCGGACCGGACCTGCCAGACCTTTGCGATAGAACGGCTCTAAAGACGCAGTTCGTAGAGGAATTCGTCGTCGCGGTGATCGCCGACGTAAAAGTCGATATCG
>Ga0316207_10001910_pt1 | contig 23366 bp, 28 predicted proteins | sample 6weekpyrite_MG_FD_204943 | JGI IMG/M metagenome (GOLD analysis project Ga0316207, IMG submission 204943) | Microbial mat bacterial communities from mineral coupon in-situ incubated in ocean water Damariscotta River, Maine, United States -... | ecosystem: Environmental > Aquatic > Marine >... | reverse complement strand
CGCTCGGCTAAATCAAAAAGGGTAGATGCCAAGACAAAAAGGGGTAGAGACAAGCAGCTAAGGCGAAAAGTCTGCAGAGATGCCTAGCAGTTTCTAGCTTAAAAAAATTTTCCAGAGTCACTGGTAAACTATTGAATTTCTTGCTATATATTAATTGATCATAACATTTGCGACATATTACTAACCCGTTCGGGTACTAGTAAGATGTCTATAATGACAAGATAATAACGCTAATATCCTTATAGTGTGGTGCCTTGGGCAAGGCAAAAAAATTGCCCGCTTAAGGAAAAATAAAAATTAGTAATTATAATAATAAATGAACAAGCGTAAGCAGGGCTTTTAAATGAATGACTATAACCAAAGAGAGTACTTCCGACTAGCGTACCCAAGAACCCACCGTCCTTCCCTGATGATTGATGTCGATAACTATGAAATTGAAGATGTTTCAGAGTACGGCGTTAAGGTTAAAATTGATAATGATCCGGCGTTTATGGTTGATGATAGTGTTATTGCAACTATCGCATTTCCGGATGGTAGAGAGTTTGACTTGAGTGGACAGGTTGTGAGAATTCAGGATGCCTATGCAGGCCTGCAACTGGAAACACCTTTGCCATTGAGTGTTATACGCTCTGAATCTCTTTATGTAATGACAAACTTTGCAACTAAAACTAATTAATCAATACTGAATTCTAAAAGGCAAAGGATTGCTTTTCAGTTGAAAACACTGATATCACATCAGTGAATATAGATTCTTAATCCTGATTCCTGCAGTAAACATAATCTATAAAATATGTGGGCTTAGATTTAAGCTACTGCAGCTAATATTGAATTAGCGGTACAAGTTTATTACCTGTACCGATTTTATTTTTGTCCCGCTTATCTATTTTTACTATATCTTCTTAGAGCTACTAATAATCCTATTGCAGGGATTAGCCAGAAACTCATAGATCCATGACCTGTAACTAATACCTCAGTTTCAATCGAATGGATAACTTCAACAGGTGCTTTGTCGTAATGGGTATCCTCCAGGGGAAGGGCGCTTAATGAATAGTCTTCATAGGGGCCATAACTCAAAATCCATTCATTAAAATCTGCGTCGTAAAGTTCAACACGAATATCATAAATACCTGGAGGGAAGCCTTCGGCTAGTTCTGTTTCAACTATAAATGCATCATGAGGACTGTCTCCATAAATATGAAATGCATCACTGCTGGCATAATAATTCCACGGACCACCTTCGTAACTTAAATATAATTTTGCATATACATAGGCAGTACTAAAAATAGTATCTGCATCTATGCTAACGCTAAAATAATGATAAAACCCATCATGATCAAAGTCATTTACCAGACTTGTTTCTACATCGTAAATACTATAGTTACCATAATGATCGTAGCTAGTACTCATCAGTGCTGGGGTTACAGGACCGCTCTCAGTTCTAAACCCTTCCTTTTGTAAAATAGTTGATGTAACCGTCTTGTTATTTTTTAGAACGTCTTTAGATGTTATTTCATTTGCTTTTTCGTTGATGCTGTAACTAGTGGATTTGCTGCTGGTTACTTCATTTGCAGTTGTGATTGTTGAAACTGGCATTAGTGCACTAAATAATAATGCATTATACGTACTTGTTTTTTTTGCTATAGCTAATAATGACATTGAAGTTCTCCGCATTACTTTATAAATATGTAAAATACGGTTTCATTAAATCATTACTTAGCTGAACAGTAGCTGAACGATAATAAATATTTGGGTTAGTTCTAGATTAGAGGGTTATAGGATGATGGTAAACTTAGCGCCACCTAAGGGACCTGGTTCTATAAATAATTCTCCCTGGTAAGCATCAATAATGTTAGACACAATTGATAAGCCAATACCATGACCAGAAACATTTTGGTCGGCTCTTTTTCCTCTTTGTAAGAGTGTAGTTATCTGATCCTGAGAAATTCCGGGTCCATCATCCATTATTACTATATGCAGCTTGTTTTTCTTCCGTTCGGCTGAGATATCGATACGATTTTTCGTCCACTTAAATGCGTTGTCTAGCAGGTTGCCCAGAAGCTCCATTAAGTCGCCTTCATCGCCTTTAAACGTAATGTCAGAACCAACTGAAACATTTATATTAACCGGTTTTTCTTTATACACTTTCAGAAGGGATTCAAGCATTCGATCTAATACCTGCTTAACGGATAGTGCCTGTGCACTACTAGATGATCCTGCTGTAGCTGCTCGTTGTAACTGGTATTCAACAATTGAATTCATTCTGGTAATTTGTTCTTGCAAGCTCTGCTTGTTCTGACTCGAATTAGATTGTGTGTTCGGGGTACTTTCAAGTCCACTTTGTAACACGGCGAGAGGTGTTTTCAGACTATGCGCAAGATCACCTAAAGCATTTCTATAGCGCGTTTTCTGGTCTCGTTCCTGTTGAAGTAAATGATTTATGTTGTTGGTTAGTTGTTCAATTTCCAGTGGGTATTCTTTCTCTATTTGTTGTTGAGTGCCTGATTCTATATTGGTTAACTCAACGCCTACTTTACGTAAAGGTGCTAATCCCCATCTAAGAATTGCTGCCTGGCTTATCAGTAAAAGAGCGGCCATTGCTAGTAACCAGCCCCATAAAGTATTTTGATATTCTGTTATTTGCCGGTGAAAAGAATCGAGCTCAGTGGTGATGTTAAAGGTAAGCTTTAGAGGTTTTTTCTCCGTTACCCAGTTAATGCCATAGGCAAATGTATAAAACTCCTGCAGATTTGTATGTGTCCTGTCGAAATATTTTTTACCACTTGCCAGGTTCCTGGCGGGAGGTAAAACAGCACCAAGGACTGATGATGATTGCCATAGTGTGTTACCTGATGCATCAGTGATGTAGGCATAAACGCCTGAACTAGGAAGGCCGAGTAGAGCATCGAGTTCACTTGAAGGCATGGTGATTTCACCGTTTTCTACTTCAGCAGCGGCGAGTAGTACGTACAACTGGCTGGTGAGCTTGTCCTGTAATGCGCTTTTGGTGCTTTCAATAAACGCATTGTTAAGTGTGGCTGCGGTGAGAGTTATAAAAATAACAAGTACTGCGGTTGCGCTTAGAATTATTCGAAGGTTAAGTGACATACTATTGCTAGGCCTGCTCGGAATCACACAACCTGAATCGATATCCTCGATTACGTAGTGTCTCGATAGGATTCAGTGTGCCATCGGGATCAAGCTTTTTACGTAGCCTGCCAATAAGCACTTCTATCACATTGCTGTCGCGATCATCGTCATGTGGGTACAGGTAATCTGCCAAACGTGACTTGGAAATGGCTTCGGTCGAATGCCGCATCAGGTATTCCAGCATGCGGTATTCAAATGCCGTTACCTCAACGGTTTCGTTATTGCGCATCACCTGTTGAGTCTCCAGTTTAAGGCTAATTCCACCACAGCTTAACTCGGATGTGGCAGATCCACTGGCGCGTCTTAGTAAAGCTTTCAGGCGGGCTAATAGCTCTTCCATCTGGAATGGTTTTACAAGGTAATCATCTGCGCCGGCCTCGAGACCTTCTACTTTTTCCTGCCAGCGGCTGCGTGCAGTAAGAATGAGTACTGGCAGTGTGAGACCTTCACTGCGCAGCTTTTGAATGATTTCTATACCAGACATGCCGGGTAGACCAATATCAATGATTGCTGCATCCAGAGGGTACTCTGTTGCAAAAAAATAGCCTTCATTGCCATCGCTACTGGTGTCTACCGTGTAGGCTTCAGATTCAAGGCGAGCTTTAATTTCAGCCAGTAAATCCAGTTCATCTTCAATAATGAGTACTCGCATGCTGAATTACTCGTTAATCATTTTTCCATTGATCGAGTTAATTAGAACTGTGCGAACTTCACCTTCGGTACTGAGTAGTTTCACGTGATATGTAGTGTTTTTAAGCTTGATGGAAAGAACGCGCCCTGGATTATGCTTTTGAGCGACTTTCATCGCCTGTTGTTTGCCGATGATCTGTTGCTTGGAGTTTTCGGGCGAAGCATATCCAGGTATTGCACTACCTAGTGCCATTATTAGTAAAAGTGATGAAATAGTTTTCATAAGCTCATTCGAAAGAGTTGATTTTGTTGCAGTTTACACTGTGGCGCTAAAGGCGACCATACTCTGTGGTTTTGCCAGTAGCACCAGGTGTAATCTAATTGATCAAACGTGCTTAAGTCATTGGATTAGATGCACTTGAAACTAGTCGCGTAAAATTAAGTCGAAATTGTCTGTATGCACTCCAAGCATTAATCGTAAATTGTTCATATTCAACCAGTGACGTGGATGATATGCCCGTGATGTATGAGTATGATGTGCGTTGTGTCCATGCCTGTGAGTGTGCCTGTTGCCGTGTGCGTGGCCATGTCTACGTTGAGAAGAGTGGTTAAAAACACGTGCTACAGGTGCCCGATAATGATGGTTATGGCCATGATGTTCACGCCCACGGTGTGCGTGTTGCTGACGATGATCGTTATGATGACGTCTGTGTTGCCTTTGCTGGCCATGATTATTGGTGTGACGTTCATATTGAGAATATTGGTTATTGTGTCTACCACGATCTTTATCACTGGCGGCTGATAATCCAGGTGTAATTAGTATGCTAAGGGCTAGAGTGCCTAATAATGGCAATGTTTTAAGGTTTTTTATAATGTTCATCTTGGTTCTCCAGAATGAGTAATTAAAACCAGGTTGTTTCCCGATGGTTAAAAGATACTGCAAGCTGGCTGAACGAAAGCTGAACGGAAAGGGTAAAGTGAAAACTAGTGAAAAAATCGGTGTTTAAGCTGAGTTAATTGTCTAATCATTAAGTTCCAGGGTGAAATAGTCACCAATTGATTTTCGTACTTCATTAATAGTCACAAATTCCACATCTACGGGGTCATTCCACTGTATACACTCGAGTGACCTTATATCAGGGGTATCTGAAGAGTGTAAGTAGTAATAAGAAGCATAGCCAATAATGGTAGGGCCATCATTTTGGCTAATAATGTTTGAAGCGTAAAGGATATATCTCAGGGCGAATTCTTCATCATCCTGAACCTTATAAATTTCAAATGTAGTCGGTTGTATGATGCGGTTAGTCTCAACGATTGAATTCATAACAAGGCTGCAGTGAGGGTAGTAAATATTGAGATTTTCCTCGGCTATAGCATTTCCATTCTGGAAATAGAGTCGCGCCAGGTTTGCGGGTATTGTGATGGGTTTGTTGAGGGTAAGTATTGATCCAACAGGTACAGAATAAAGATAGGAATCAGGGTCTTTTACTACCGGTGTTGAGCAACTCGTTATTAATAAAAGGCTACAGATAAAAGAACAGCTATAAATTATTTTCATGTCTGGCTCTTAAACGGATAATGTGATGATAGTAATACGTTTATTTTATGAATAACTATACATTTGTGTGCATATTGATGATGTCAGTCAACTTCTTGATTATAGTCAGTAGAATCGAGTATGGTAATATCAAATGCAGGGCAGACCTGCCTGTTTACGTTAAATAAGTTAATGTTAATAGATAATTGAAAACTGATGATTAAATCTTAAGTTTGTCGGGGGGAATTATGAGTGAAGAAATAAAAGAAAATATAAAACAGCAATCTACCTGGAAACGAGGATTATATATGCTGTTGTTTGCCCTGTTTTATAGTATTGCCGAGTTTGTACTATTCGCGATAGTTATTTTACAGTTCTTGCTGGTGCTCATTACGGGTGAGAATAATGCTCGACTAAAGAAGTTAGGGCAGAGTATTGCTACCTATATATACCAGATTATCCAGTACCTTAGCTTTAATAGTGAATACCAGGTATATCCTTTTGGTGCCTGGCCTAAAGGGGAACCCGCTTCTTTGAAACATCAGCCGTTAGAAGATATGCCCGATAAAGAAGATATAGAGTAAATTTTTATTGTCTTCTAATAATATTCTCTGGAGAAGTCGTTTTGAAACGAATTATTAATTCATGTAACGCCTTTTTAATGCTTTGTCTGTTTTCTATTGCGACTGCCTTTGCCCATGAGCCTGTAAATTATTATGATCGAATTCATCTCATGGCGGATGCCAGTGCGAAGATTGAAAACGATACAATGATAGCAACGGTTTATACGGTTGAAGAGGGTAGTGATGCTTCCAGTCTTTCAAAAATAGTGAATCAGCGTATTCGCAAAGGCATTGATCTGGTCGAAAAATACCCCGGCATAAAATTTCAGACCAATAATTACACGAGTAATCCTGTTTATAGTAATAACAAGATTAAAGGTTGGCGTGTTAGTCAGAGCTTACGTTTGGAAAGTAAAGATATGACATTGATGAGTGATGTTATTGGTCGCTTACAAGAAACACTGGCCTTAAAAAATATGTCTTTTACTGTTTCAAATGAAAGTAAAAATTCACAGGATGAAATATTAATCAATAAGGCGCTGGAGTCTTTTGAAAAGCGTGCACAACAAGTAGCTAAAAAATTGAATCGAAATGGCTATAAAATAGTGAATATTAATATTTCCACTTCTGGTGTGCCTGTTATCAGGCCACAATTTGAAATGCGAGCTATGTCAGTCAGTTCAATGGATTCTTCGCCAGCTATATCTGCAGGCGAGCAAACGCTTAAAGTTACAGTGAATGGCAGTATTGAGCTTGAGTAGCATAACTGGTTGTTGGATTATTGTTGAAACATAAAATATTAATTATCTTACTCTATGTGTATTTGTAAATTAGATAATACAACTAAGTAAAGGATGTAAACATGTTAGGGAAAACACTTGTTTCAATTTTGTCATTTTTTATGGTTGCCTGTTCTGTGCAGCCTACCCATAAAAGTCTTATAGATACAGAGCTTCCCAGATTATTGCCTGTTCGTGATTTTGTAGCCAATACGTCAAGCCAGGGGCATTATCGAATATCACCTGATGGTAAAAAGCTGGCATGGAAAGCGGTTGCTGGTATCCGGGAAGAAATATTTGTGCGTAGCATAGGAAAGAAGGATGCAAGGAATCTTGGTTTTTCAGCTCAGGGTTATTCATTCGTCTGGGCGCAGGATAGTGAGCACCTGTTATTTATTAAAGATGCCGGTGGAAATGAAAATTTCCATTTATTTAGAGTCAGTATTAACGAGCCTGATCAGGAACCAGTCGATATAACGCCGCTTAAAAATACACGTGTCGGTATTCAGCAGATAATTGAAGACGACCCTGAACATATACTTATCGTACACAATGGTCGTGATGAAACTATTTTCGACTTATATAAATTGAATATTAAAACCGGTGCAATGCAATTACTGTATCAAAATAGTGAAGATATTGTATGGTTATTAACCGATCGCAAAGGGAAATTGCAGGCCAGGGTAAGGCAGGATAAAACTAATAAGTATCTTGAATTGCCAAATGCAGGTAAGTGGAAAGAGTTAACGCACTGGACTCAGGATGATACGGTGCATCCACTTAAGGTTACAGCAGATGAAACTGCTATTCATATGCTGTCAAATCTTGGTCGAGATAAGATTGCACTGGTAAAACTTAATATTGACACTGCTAGGGAAACCGTTGTTTACGAACACCCAAATGTTGATGTGACGTATGCGCAATTTAATCAACAAACTTTAGATCCAGCCCTGGTGTATACACAGGATGGTTACCCACAGGTGACAGCACTAGATTCATCATTGAATATGTATCTAGATCAATTTCGTAATAAAGGACCATCTGGAATATATGTCTCTAGCATTGATGATTCTCAACAACGAGTCATTCTGGATGTTAACGATGATCGTGAAGTGGCTTTTTATTATCTCGATAGGCGCAGTGGTAAAACTACACTGTTAGGCAAGCGTGAGAGTTCTGAGTACGCTGATGCGCTTGCCACTATGAAACCCGTCAGCTACACAGCACGTGACGGTTTAACGCTACATGGTTATTTAACATTGCCTGAAACATCCAGACGACCATTGCCGATGGTGATGCTGGTACACGGTGGCCCGTTTGCACGTTATATATGGCAATACAATCGCCAGGCGCAATTTTTAGCTAATCGTGGATATGCTGTCTTACAGGTCAACTACAGAGGCTCCAGTGGGTATGGACGTAATTTTATGGAAGCCGCAATTGGTGAGTTTGCTGGAAAGATGCATGATGATCTTATCGATGGCGTTAACTGGGCAGTTGATAAGGGAATAGCAGATAAAGATCGTGTAGCGATTATGGGTGCTAGCTTCGGTGGTTACGCTACATTAGTGGGGTTAACCAGAACACCAACTGTGTTTGCCTGTGGTATTGATATAGTTGGTCCCGCTGATTTGATTTCACTAGATAAAAACTTTCCTGCTTACTGGAAGCCTTTTATGCATAGGTGGCGAAAATATGCCGGTAATCCGGACAATGATAAAGATCGCGAACGTATGCGTGAAAAATCACCCTTGTATCATGCTGACAAAGTAGAACGGCCTTTGCTTATTATTCAGGGTGCTAATGATGTAAGGGTTAAACAAGGTCAATCTGATAAAATGGTTGAGGCATTACGCGCCGCTGGTAAAGAAGTTGAGTACGAAGTCATTTCAGGTGAAGGGCATCGTATACGTCACTGGAAGAATCGGCTATCAGTGTATCGAAAAACTGAAGATTTTTTAGCGCAGTGTCTCGGTGGGAGAAGTTCAGGCTTTGATTACTATCAACTAGGAAGCTGGTTGTTTTAATTATGATGTAGTTAAATCAGCGTATTATGATTTTAATTCGAGGGATAAAATTTAAAAACACAATGGGTCTTTTTTATAAGGCCCATTTTTATGGAACTAGAAAAATAACATACTATTAATTATGAATGATTTCGATATTAAAAATACATTACAACGCATGCAGGAAATACTTGTTAGTCATCAAAGTAATGACTCTGCCTGGTTAACAGATCTAATAGCCTTATGTGATGTAAGTGAAGTAAAGTTGTACCAGGAATTAAACACAAAACACATGTGGGGAGGCGCCGGTTCTATTGCTAATGAGGCGCTTGCAGATAATCCTGGTATTGAAGAGTGGATATGGCAAGCAGAGATTCAGGAGTATCGTGAGTTAATGATTGAATTAGGTCGGCATTTGATGCAACGTGGAAATGCATATCCAGATATATCTTCATGGCTACTTGCGTTTAACAACTGGAATCAATCAGAAATTTAAAGAATTAAGTTATATAATTGTTTTAGATACTTGGTGAGTGTGTGAATGAATATGGTAGATGAAAACGTTTTGGAAAACCTTGACCCTGATGCTATTAGTCAACAGCATTTTGATCGTGCTATTGCGCATTTATACCACATCAAGAAAGGTTTAATTGATCACTTAAACTCTCCGAAGCGCACCGTGAGTGTCTGTTTTCCTGTTGAAATGAGCGATGGCTCAGTATCAAGCTTTCACGGATATCGAGTGTTGCATAATAACGCTTTAGGTCCAGGGAAAGGTGGAATTCGCTTTCATCCTGAATTAACACAACAAGAAGTAACCGCTCTTGCATCGCTCATGACCTGGAAATGTGCATTATTAAAAGTCCCATTTGGTGGCGCGAAAGGTGGCGTGATTTGTGATAGTAAATCACTTAATGAACATGACCTAAGGCGTATTACAAGGCGATTTATTTCGGAGTTGGGAAATAATATTGGGCCACATACAGATATTCCTGCACCTGATATGTACACTAATCAACAAACCATGGCGTGGGTTTATGATACCTATGACATGTTGCATACAGGCAGTAATAATCGCGCTGTAGTAACCGGAAAGCCAATAGATTTAGGTGGCTCGCTTGGTCGTGATGAAGCAACGGGTACAGGTTGTTTATTTGCAACAGAACGTTTTTTATCAACGGGATTAGTTTCCGGTTTAAAAACCCTGAAAGGGGCAAGAGTCATTATTCAAGGTCTTGGAAATGTAGGAAGTGTGGCTGCAAAATTATTTAATGTAGCAGGCGCAACTATTATTGCTGTGAGTGATAGCCAGGGTGGTATATATAACGAGGATGGTATTGACTTAGACGCTGCATTGGCATTTAAAAAAGAACATGGAACCATAGTGGGAGTTCCAGAAACACTCAGCTTAACCAACGAAGATATGCTGCAAATGGAATGTGATATTTTAATTCCCGCCGCTATGAGTAATCAAATCTGCTCACATAACGCAGATAAAATAAAAGCAAAATTTATAGTCGAAGCAGCAAATGCACCTGTTACACCTATAGCGGATGATGTGCTTTATGCGCGTGGTATTCCCGTATTGCCTGATATTTTAACTAATGCCGGTGGTGTTGTGGTGAGTTATTATGAATGGGTTCAAAACAATCAGAATGAATCCTGGGAACTGGACGTTATTCAAAATAAACTAAAACGAAAAATGTACAATGCAGTTGATTTTGTTGTGAAACGCTCTCTTGAGCGTATAGAAGAATGCAGTAAGGATTGTAATGATACGCGTGTGGTTGACTTACGTACAATAGCGCACATGATAGCAATAGAGCGTGTCGTTAAAGTGACTCTGGAACGTGGTATCTGGCCATAATTTATAGGCGTATTCCAATACCGAAATGAAACGAGGTTTTGCTTCGACTATCATTTAAAGACCATAGATGTAACTGGTTTGCTACAACGACGGGGTAGGTGTAATGACTTTCACCTATTTTGCCTGGCTGACTTTTGCTAATGCCTCCAAGAACCGAGACTAATTTTCCTGGTGAAAATGTTTCTGGTTCTAAATATCCAGAGTGAACAATCAGAAAACGTCCTAATGGTTTTTTACTTTGCAGTGGGCGTTGATAGGAGTCTAGTGGGTACGCAAGAACTTCAATTTGTGTATTCTTTTCGAGATTTCGTGTATCTAGAATTGTTCCTCCCCAAAGTGCAATTTTACCCATGCTATTGTCAGGATCAGCAATGACACTTTGGGGTGTTAATGTGGAATCAACTTTTTCAGTATTGAATTCAGGACTGGTAGCGCAACTCATGAGTAAGGTAGCCAGTACCAAAGTCATTAATTGTTTTAATTGTATTGCTGAATGTATGTACATTTTTATCTCATTTAGTCTGTTCAGTTTCTAATAGTTGTCATATCAAGTTATGCACATTTATTTGTCTACCGCCGGTTTTCTAAGTGGGTGGTGATAATACGGGTAGTGTGGGTAGTACCATGGTTCATACCACCAGTGAGGTGGGTAATCATTATCATATTCCAGGAGTGGAGCCCATAGATGATAATGCTCAACTTTAACGACAGGGTAGTTATACAGAAATTCTCCTACTTTTCTATTTTCAGTACCTGTTATTGTTCCGTTAATCGTAATTTGCCTGTCTTCGCTATAAACCAGCGGTTCTAAAAAATCGTTAAGTACTGCAATAAAACGACCGGAGCTTTCGCCTGAATCTGTAGGCCTGCCATTGCCATTGAGAGGGAAGCTGACTATGCTGATTAAACTGGTGTTTTCTTTATTATCTGTGCTCAGAATGCTGCCACCCCAACGTACTTTTTGTCCGATATACTGATCAATATTTTCACGAACCTGGCTTATTTGAAGTTCGGTGGGTAATGGTTCGCTTATTTCGACAGGAATGTGTGAGCTGCACGCTGGCAATAGCAGTACAAAAGATAAAAGGAAATAGATCGCAGGATTTTGTAAGCTTGTGTTCATTGATATAATCCACTCAAATCATATGATGCTCACTCAACATTATGTGCCGCAGTTGTCCTTGTGTCACCACTAAAACCGCGATTTATTGATGGAAGACAAGCCTGGTTATCAAGTTTGTGAGGCATAATCCAGCTTAAATAAACCGTTTGAACTTTCAGTTGTAGCGATGTTCATAATATGAATGTACTCAGCACTGGTAAGTCGCTTCATCAAATTTTATAATTGCCTATGCCAAAATTAAACAACACAGTACTTACAGAAGGCCTGTCTGAATTGCAGTTAAAGCAGTTTGAACGAGACGGGTTTTTAATTATACGTAATGTCGCCTCTGCGGAATTGCGTCATTCAATGATTAAGTCTGTGGAATCTGCGTTAAAGCCGGCCTTAGGTCCATTAGAGTATGAGACGGATGTCAATTATCCCGGCGCTCCATTAACTCAATCTGCACCTGGTGGTAGTACTCCTCGAAGGTTACTTAATGCCTATGCTCGTGACTCTGTTTTCAGAGAGTGGGCAAGTTCCCCGAGTGTTGTGTCCGCTGTAAAGCAGTTGATCGGGACTGATCATGTCTCCCTAACTCAAAATCATCATAATTGCATTATGACGAAAATGCCGACTTACAGTAGTAAAACCGGTTGGCATCAGGACATTCGATACTGGAGCTTTGATCGACCAGAGCTAGTTAATGTCTGGTTAGCTCTCGGGGATGAGCCATTAGAAAAAGGCGGTATGAAGTTTATACCCGGTTCACACAAGTTAGAACTGGATCGTGGCCGTTTTGATGCCGACCTGTTTTTGCGCCAGGATTTGCCAGAAAACCAGGCATTATTAAATAGTGCTGTTGATGCTGAATTAAAAGCGGGTGATGTCCTGTTTTTTCATTGTAAAACTTTCCATGTTGCAGGTGAAAACCAGACTGGTGAGCCTAAATACTCACTGGTATTTAGTTATCATTCTGCTGATAACTTACCGATACCAGGTACCCGATCTGCTCGACTTGCTAGCGTGTCGATGGAATAGAATCATCGTCAGATTGTGAATTATAAGCACTTTGTTTAGTCAATAAAGCTTATGAATATTGATAGTAGCTCTACTATTAACCAGCTCGAAAACACGATTATTGCTGTCATTAGTGCAGCCATGCCGCCTAAGGCAACTGAGTATTTAACGATTTCCGTCATTGTTTTCATTTGATGTGTCCCCATTGGTAATGCTCCGTATGTCCGCATAAATTTCATGGCTCTATAACACACCATCAGATGGTTATACTCAATAGGGTAAATGTTAAGCATTGTTAAGAAGTATTAAATACCATTTAAAAAGCATCCGAATTGTTAAACAATGTTAAGTATTGGCAATATGACTGTCGCTATTGACTAAAGTTGGTTATAACTAAAGTTATTTTTCCTGCATATAAATAGTTTTAAATGAAAATAAAAAACCAGAATAACGTCAGTCCATTTATCACTTTATTCGATTCAGGAAACAAGATGTAGTGCAAATGTGTCTTGATGATAAAAAGCTCTCGGGACAGGAATCTGAGTTTTTTTAAACTCAATGAAATGTTAAGTAGTGTTTTTCATTTTGAATTTTATATAGCGGTTACTATTCAGCAGGGAATAGAAGTGCTGGATAAGCGTTGGGATGATTATTTTATAAGTTAGATTGGTCAAAAAACAATCAATCGTACAACATATTTGAAGGAGTAGATGAAAAGCAGTTGTACTAGTGCTGTACAGGAATATAATGTTTTTTACCTAAGTTACTGACGCCGTTTTACATGCGAACTATAAGAAACCTGCTGCCTGTTTTTATCATTCTAATACTGTCTTTTTATACTTATGCCAGGTATTTCGAAATACCGCACTCCATCATCAATGGGATCGTCTTTTTACCTATTATATTAGCGATTTTTGCTATAGGTCTCAGCTTTCACTTTAACCGCAGCCCTGTCTTTTTTTATACCCTGTTAATTATTGCTTCTAACCTTTCTTTAGGGCTGGGATGGGCAGATACCACTTTAAGTTACTCATTACTGTCTGTTTGTTTGCCGCTTCTGTTAATCATTTTATCTGTATTGCCCGAGCGAGGAATCATCAGTGTTCGAGCTATACCTGCTTACAGTGTTCTATTACTTGCAGTTGTCTTTATAGTGTCTGTCTCAAAACTTGAACCAGACTGGGCAATGCATGCATTATTAACTGACTGGTTACCCGCCAGGTACTTTGATTGGACATCACAATCACAAACCGTATTAATAGCTTCTTTAGTTATCACAATAGCAACTATTGTCAGATACTTTTTAAAACCATCTCCACATATGGCAGCAGGTTTTGGCGTATTAATAATGATAATCGCACAGCTAAACTTTGGAGAGATAGGCAGTAGTTTAACCATATTTAGCATTGCTGCATTAATCATGTGTCTTGTTGCAGTAATGCAGGAGTCCTGGAGGATGGCTTACCTGGATGAATTAACAGAGCTCCCGGGGCGCCGTGCATTGAAAGAAAAATTTCAGAAGATGAGCGGTTTATATACAGTTGCTATGCTGGATGTAGATCACTTCAAAAAGTTTAACGATACCTATGGGCATGATACAGGTGACGCTGTTTTGCGAATGATTGCAACTAAAATGAATAAAGTAACCGGTGGTGGAATACCTTATCGTTATGGCGGTGAAGAGTTTACAATCGTTTTTAATGGTAAAAACTATGAAGATGCAAAGCCACATTTAGATCAACTACGTGAAACAATTGCTAGTACTCCTTTCGTAGTTAATAGAGTAAGTCGTAGAAAATCAGAAAATAAAGATAAACCTAAAAAGAATAAATCTGTGCAGGTGACAGTTTCTATAGGTGTTGCTGATTCAAAATCTAAAAAGGCTAATAAAAAAGAGTCATCGACCAAACTATCAGCATGGGATGTACTTAAACTTTCCGACAAAGCTCTATATAGGGCAAAAGGCAAAGGGCGTAATTGTGTCTGTCATTAAATCAGGGTGTAAGCTTCTTTTTAATCTAATAATAAGAGCTAACTATGTGTAAATTACTTGCTGACTGGTCGCCGTCGGATGCTGCATTAGACTTAATTAAGCTAAATGGCATAGAGGAAGATCAAATTCAAAAAACGCTGGATTATTTAAAAAATAAGTCAGACCTGAAGAATATTGATGATATTGATGGTTACGATAACTGGAATTCATTATTTATTGTGTTCTGCCTGAAGGCTGGTAAGGCACAATAGAGCCAAATCAAGAGAACGCCATTATTCTACTTGGCACTAGTAAAAAGTCGTCGATTGTAGTGTAAAAAAAGCGCAGCTGAACTACATTAATATATAGAAGCATGAAGTGTGATATTGAGTTAATCGTTTAACTTATACAACTTGGTGGCAAATATGAAAAACCCCGTAGTCGCGGACAATAAGCCTGTTAAAGTTAGTCTCATTAAAGGACAAGAGTATCACTTTTGTACCTGTGGGAAATCCAAAAGCCAGCCTTTCTGTGATGGCTCTCATGCTGGAACCAGCTTCTCTCCAAGGGTAATTGTCTCTGATGTTGACGATGATGACGCCTATCTTTGTGCGTGTAAGCACACGCGAAATACACCCTTTTGTGATGGTTCTCATAAGCAGTTTTCTGAGTCGGATGTAGGTAAAGAAGGCCCGGGTATTGATGCTGATGAGAGTCCTGTCCCGCTGGCGAGAGCAACACCTGAAGAACCTACGGTAGAGTACATTCATCAGCTTGCACGAGAAGGCTTATCAAGTGTCGGTCACCACGGACCAATTGGCGCGATGGGTGTTCCAGGGTATGAATTGCCAAAATGGGATGATATTCAGATACTCTCAGCTCAATTGCACACCAAGCCATTATTAGATGATGCTGCCGTTGGTACTGAGCTGGTAATCGGGCCACAAAGTAGAAAACCATTAACTTTGAAAATTCCATTGTTTGTGTCTGATATGAGCTTTGGTGCTTTATCCGAGGAAGCCAAAATATCACTTGCCAAAGGGGCTGAATTATCGGGAACTGGTATATGCTCAGGTGAAGGAGGAATGTTACCAGAAGAGCAGGCTGCCAATTCTCGCTATTTTTATGAGCTAGCAAGTGCAATGTTTGGTTATAACGAATCTGTGCTGGAAAAAATTCAGGCCTTTCATTTTAAAGGAGGTCAGGGAGCTAAAACGGGCACGGGTGGTCACTTACCAGGTATTAAGAATACAGGGCGTATTTCAGAAGTACGTGGAATACCTGAAGGTGAACCTGCGATTTCTCCATCAACTTTCACAAACTTAAAAACAGTCATAGATTTTAGAAATTTTGCAGATCGTGTAAGAGAAGTTTCTGATGGTATACCCATCGGTTTTAAACTGAGTGCAAACCATATTGAAAAGGATATTGCCTTCGCTTTAGAGGCCAGTGCAGATTATATTATATTAGATGGCCGTGGCGGCGGCACAGGTGCTGCCCCATTGTTATTTAGAGACCATATTAGTGTGCCTACTATTCCAGCGCTGGCAAGAGCGAGACATTTTCTAGATAAGCAGGGTGTAAGTGGTAAGGTCACGCTCATCGCAACCGGGGGCTTAAGAGTACCCAGTGATTTTATTAAGGCTTTAGCATTAGGAGCAGATGGTATTGCCTTATCTAATAGTGCAATGCAGGCAATTGGGTGTATCGGTGCAAGAATCTGTCATACGAATAATTGTCCTGCAGGTATTGCCACTCAAAAACCTGAACTTAGAAGTCGCTTAAAGATTGATGAAGCTGCACAGAGATTAAATCGGTTCTTTGATGCCTCTGTTTCTTTAATGCAGGTAATGGCCAGAGCCTGTGGACATGAGCATTTAAATGATTTTTGTAAAGAGGATATAGCTACATTTAATTCTGAACTTGCAAAAATATCTGGTATTGATTTTTCAGGTTTTCAGGAAGATAGATGAATTGAAATAAAAAATCGAGGATAGAAAATGAGTAATGAAATTATAGATAACCTTGGCCCTTTGAAGCGCCTTGCAGGAACCTGGGAGGGAGATAAAGGTGTAGATGTTTCAAGAATTAAAAGTAAGGAAACGACAACTAAGTACCGTGAAAAAATTATTTTTGAACCTTTGGGTCCTGTTAATAACGGCCCTCAAAAACTATACGGTTTACGTTATTCTATGACCGCATGGCGGTTGGGTGAAACAGATGGTTTTCATGAAGAGCTCGGGTACTGGCTATGGGATGCCGATAACAAACAGGTGCTACGTTGTTTTATGGTGCCACGTGGGGTGCTAGTTAATGCGGGTGGAGATGCAAATTCAGATAGTGATAGTTTTCATTTAGAAGCAGAAGTCGGTTCTGAAACATACGGAATTCTATCTAATAAATTTCTCGATGAAACATATAAAACAAAGAAGTATACCCTCGACCTTACTATTCATGACGAGAACTCTTTTAGTTATAACGAAGTTACTCATTTATGGATCCCGGTCAACCAGGCAATTTTTCATCACTCAGATGAAAACACTCTAACAAGAGTTTAACTTTAATTATTTCGATATATAAAAGTACATGTATACAAACTGGTAAGTGACGATGGACATAGAGCAGGAAACCCAGAGAGTGCAGGGCTTTGTAGATAAGGGTAATTATCATGCAGCACTAAATATTGCACTCTCTGCCATGAATGAGTGTAGAAGGACTGAGAACCAGCCTGGAATTGACCACTTTATTGCTAAAATTAAAGAAATATCAAATATACTGGATGAGCAGTTTGGTAGCTCCGATGAGAGCTAATATCCACTAGCGTCTCTTAAATCGTACTAACAGGCCATTCGCTGTTGGTTAAATGAATAATTGCCCCGGATTATGCCTGATATCGCAAACAATCTAACCATCTAGTGTTAAATCCACTATAATCAGCCTCCGTTTTTACCATCGTTGATGTTCTTGAGGATTCAATATGAACTTTTCGTCTATAGATCTTGCGCCTGAACTCCAGAAAGCCCTGGATGAGTGTGGCTATACAGATATGACACCAGTTCAACAGGAAGCTATAGTGCCTGCTCGTCGTGGAAAAGATATTTTGGCGCATGCACAAACCGGTACAGGTAAAACGGCTGCATTTGCATTACCCATTCTTCAGCGCATGCTGGATGGCCCAAAGCCTACTTTGGCAGATTTTCCTCGCGCTTTAATATTAACGCCTACTAGAGAGTTAGCCGAACAGCTTGCTGATACAATTGGTCGTTACGCAAAACATACGTCTTTATCAGTAGCTGCTGTGTTTGGCGGGAGTAAGTTATCGGCGCAACAAAAAAAGTTGCATTCAGGTGTTGATATATTAGTCGCTACACCTGGCCGATTAATGGAACATCTGGATCAATGCAATGTGCATTTATCAAAGCTAGAGTTTGTAGTATTAGATGAAGCTGATCGAATGCTTGATATGGGTTTTATTGCCGATGTCAAATCTATTATTAAACAGGCACCCGTTAAGCGCCAAACATTTCTTTTTTCAGCAACTACCTCCGGGGCTGTTAATGAACTATCTAAATCACTGCTGAATAAGCCTGAAAAAATCACGGTAAGTAAGAAAAATGCAACAGCGGATACTATCGAGCATGTTATGTATGCTGTTGAAGAGCGTCGTAAATTTGATTTGTTTATAGATTTAATAGATTACTACAACTGGTTTAAAGTTCTGGTGTTTACCAGTACAAAAGCTCAGGCAGATGAGCTCAAACTAAGACTTAAACAGGCGAAAATAAAAACGGCTATTTGTCATGGTGATAAAAGTCAGGGCGCGCGTCGACGAGCTATTGCTGATTTTAAGGCTGACAAAGTTCAGGTATTAATCGCCACGGAAGTTGCAGCACGTGGACTGGATATACAGGGGCTGGAACATGTTGTTAATTTTAACCTGCCATACCTTGCTGAAGACTATGTACATCGCATTGGTAGAGCTGGTAGAGCAGGGACTAAGGGACAGGCTATTTCGTTTGTTAGTCGTGAAGAAGAACGCACACTGGATAATATTGAACGACTAATTGGTGAACGTATTGCTCGCATGGTAATGCCCGGCTATGAAGTAGGTAGTAGAGATTCCTTGTTTGCTAACCTGGAAAAGAATGTAAAACCAGCAAGAACAAATAAAGCAAGCAAAACTCAAATATCTCATACTGACGATGGTGAAAGGGGTGGAGCCTCGACTAGAAAAGCAATTTCAAATAAAAAGACGATTAAACAGAAAACGGCTAAGAGAAAAGTCGGTAAGAAGAAAGTAGGAAAAAAGAAGTCAGGTAAGAAAAAATAAGATAAGATAAGAAGATATAATTGAAGTGCTTTATAGTAGATTTACTAAAATGTATAATTTTCTTGAGATTTATTGAGTTGTACGACTAAATTACCACTGGTCCTGCGTAGTCTTAAACTTAGCATTTCTGAAATAATCCACAACAGTTTAAACGCCAGCGTAGAATCTTCCTCCAGTAATTTAAATAATCCGTCTTTTGTTAAAATGAGTAGTTCGACATCAGACGCTGCTACTACATCCGCAGACCTGGCTTCACCATCTATTAATGACATTTCACCAAAGCTTTGAGACGGAAATATTGACGCAATAATATTTACCTTGGATCCAGATTCTTTTTTTACGATATCTACTTTGCCTTTTACAACAATGCTCATCGTATTGTCGACAGAGCCCTCCTCAAAAATCACAGTACCTTTAGGTGCTGTATAAGCTTCCAGATACTTACTAATGGCACATATCTGGCTCCAGGAAAAATCCTTTGCCCAGTGAGTTAATTCTAAAGAGTTCGCCAGGTCATCCTCAGAGCAATTGAGCTTGTTCAGATTATTAAGTGACCGATTCAAAGTATTTCCTTATCTGTAGGAAGGCAGTTAACACGTTGCTCTTTAAATTTAGCCTGTATTAATAGGAGATGCAATAAAGTCCGATATTGTTGGTGTTAGATCGGTATAATAAGAGTCTTACTAAATAACGGTGTTGATATGAAGCTACTGATACGTAACCTTTCTCGTGATACTACGGAGGCTGAATTATTGGCATTGTTTGAAGCACATGGAGCTGTTCAGTCCTGCAACCTGGTGATGGATAAAGTCTCTGGAGGCTCAAAAGGCTTTGGCTTTGTTGAAATGCCAAAACCAGGCGAAGCCAAAGCAGCTATGAAAACGCTGAATGGTAACGAGATTCAGGGCAGTAAAATTCGTGTTAAGAAGGCTGAAGTTAAATAAAGTGACTCAGCAATCTTTCAAGCCAGGTTCTCAGGAGCCTCTTCATGGTGTTACTCTTAAAATGATGCTGGTTTATTTGCATGAAAAGGTTGGATGGCGAGAGCTTGGCCAGCAAATTAACATTAAATGCTTCACAAACGACCCTGGTATTAACTCTAGTCTTAAATTTTTACGAAAAACACCCTGGGCCAGGGACAAAGTCGAAGTACTTTACCTGAGTACCAGGCAGTCAGATAGCTCAATTTGATCATCGTTATCTGTAGCAGGTTAATGAAAACAGGCAATAGACAAGCAATTAAATGCCCTCAGATACCTTGATAGAACTTATAAATCACTCAAACAGCACCTGTTTTGCCCCCAGGTCATTTCATCAAATGCCTAACTAAGGTATAAAAGCGCCATGAAAATACCTAAACGCTTACAGCCCCTTGTTGAATACGGCCTTATTGACGAGGTTATTCGCCAGTTAATGAGTGGTAAAGAGGCCACTGTATATGTTGTGCGTTGTGGTTCAGAAATACGCTGTGCCAAAGTGTATAAAGAGGCGAATAAACGTAGTTTTAAAAAGGCATCACAGTACCAGGAAGGCCGAAAAGTACGGAATAGTCGACGAGCACGGGCAATGGAGAAAGGCTCTCGGTTTGGCAGGGAGGAGCTAGAACAGTCATGGCAAACAGCTGAAGTAGACGCATTAAATCGATTGGCCGATGCAGATGTAAGAGTTCCAAAGCCGCACTGCTGTGTTGATGGTGTATTACTGATGGAATTAGTAACGGATGCTGATGGTGATGTGGCGCCTCGCCTGGGTGATGTAGAAATGAGCGAAGAAATAGCTCTAGAAGATCATGCGGCAGTAATGAAAGCTATTACGCAAATGCTGTGTGCAGGTATGGTCCATGGGGATTTGTCTGAGTTTAATGTTTTAGTAGATGAAAGTGGCCCAGTGATTATTGACTTGCCTCAGGCCGTTGATGCTGCCGCTAATAATCATGCAGAAAGTATGCTTGCCCGCGATGTTAATAAAATTACTGACTATTATGCTTTATATGCACCTGAATTAAAGAACACTCAGTATGCAAAAGAGATATGGTCATTATATGAAAATGGTGAATTACATCCGGATGTTAAACTGACAGGAAAGTTCGCAGAAACAGATACAGAAGCTGATGTCGATATCGTGTTACAGGAAATTAAAGCTGCATGGCAGGAAGAACAGGATCGTTTATTACGAATGAGTGATGAAGAAGTGCTGCATTAATGTGGTCGTGATTTAACACTGTTTATTTATTTAAAAATTTGGTCTCACACAATAAATAACATTTATATTTTTTCTTTTAGAAAATAGATTTATATGATTTCAAAAAATACTTTGCAAGCAGCTGTTGACAAAAAAATTCTTAATGAAGAACAGCTAGAACCTTTATACCAGTTCCTTAATGCTACAAGTGATGATTCAGTTGTAGAAAGCAGGGAAGAGCCGCTTAAGTTTATAAGAAGCTTTGGAGATGTTTTTATTACACTAGGTGTGATATTACTAGCGGTTTCCATCAATATGGCTAACCTGTCTGGTTATTACACTGTTATACCGGTTATTGGGTTTGTGATTGTCGCTGAATGGCTCGTTCGTGTGCGTCGTCTCGCATTGCCAGGTATAGCAATACTATTATCAATTTTATTCTTTGTTAATGAAGCAGTCTCCCTGGAAAGTGAGACTACGACAATGGCGAGTTTGTCTATTATTAGTTTAACCAGCTTAGTCTTTTATTTACGATATAAAATGCCTTTTAGTTTGCTCCCCCTGGCAGCAGGCCTGGTCGCTATATCAATTAATCAAATAGGACTAGATACGCTTAAAACACCCATTATATTTGCGATATTCGGGCTAGTAGTGTTTATCATCGCGTTGTGGTTTGATTCTAAAGATACGCACCGTATATCACATCTAAGTGATAGTGCATTCTGGTTGCACTTATTGGCAGCTCCCCTAATAGTTCATGGTGTGATGGTTTCAATGCTGGTAAGTGAACAGCCTTTGTTTGAAGTTCTGAATAAAGAAATATTTATATTTATATTCTTTGCGGCGTTCTTCCTGTTGGCACTATTTGTAGACAGGCGAGCAATGTTGATATCAACTCAACTGTATGTCATTTATGCACTTACCCAGTTATTACAGGATCAAGTAACAAGCACTCAAGATATTATGGTTTATATATTAATTGTACTGGGTCTGTTTGTTATTTATTTTGGTGCATACTGGTATAAAACGAGACGACTTATATTTGGCTTCCTTTCAAAATCAGCAATTAGTCGGTATGTGCCAGATTTTAATATTAAAGATGTTAAGTCGTAGTAATGAGTTATGACGCAACATAATGTAATAATAGGCTTGAGTAATCCCAAGAGCCCAGAGAATGTGGGTTCAGTGTTGAGAGCTGCAGGTAATTATCGTGTAGAACAGGTGTTATATACTGGACAGCGATATCAGCGAGCCTTGGAGAATAACCCTGATATACCTAATGTTAGTCGTAAGGTCAGTGAGAGTGTGTCTTTGTCAGCAGTGAATTCCTTAGTTGATACATTGCCAGAAGGCATGGCTATTGTGTGTGTTGAGTTTGCTGTTGGGGCTAATTCTTTACCTGAATATAAGCACCCTGAAGATGCTTGTTATATTTTTGGACCAGAAGATGGGAATATCAGTCAGGAGATTATTGATAAGGCTGATTCGGTTGTATATATACCCACAGTAGGGAGTATGAACCTAGCAGCTACAGTTAATGTTGTTTTATATGACAGGTTGTCCAAGTTGCCACAATCATATGAGAACAGTGAACTGATTCGTAATAGTAGAGACACAAACAATAATTTAAAAGTTAGATAGCATTAAATTGTAATGATTATTAAGAATAAAGATAACAAGCAGGATAGTATTGATTATTTGTCTGATCTTCTTGATCGTGATTTTTCAGATCAGGTTAAAGGCCAAATAGATCGTGAGATCAAAAGCCTGCAACCAGGTGATGCTGATGAAGTGTCTTTAACATATATACTTAATAATAAATTTAGAGACTCTCGAAACTGGATGCTAATTCATGATCTTTCATTAGAAAGTGATGGTCAAACAATAAAGATTGATCACTTACTGATAAATAGGATGATGGACTTTTATTTGATTGAATCTAAAAGTTTCACTCATGATGTTTTAATAGATGAAGAAGGAGGTTTTAGTTATTTTTATAACAATAAACCTTATTCTATGAAATCACCTATTATAAAAAACAAACAAAACATAGCTTGTATTAAGGAATATTTAGAGAGTAATAATTTACTACCTAAAAGGTTAGGTATAACTATAGAACCATCATTTAGAGATTTTGTGCTTGTTTCGACGGATTCTGCCCTGGAAAAACCCGTTAAAGGTCTTTATGACTGTAGTTCTGTCATGTCTGTTGATAAATTTATCGATCGTTTT
>Ga0316207_10001909_pt1 | contig 23400 bp, 32 predicted proteins | sample 6weekpyrite_MG_FD_204943 | JGI IMG/M metagenome (GOLD analysis project Ga0316207, IMG submission 204943) | Microbial mat bacterial communities from mineral coupon in-situ incubated in ocean water Damariscotta River, Maine, United States -... | ecosystem: Environmental > Aquatic > Marine >... | reverse complement strand
CCGGCCACCATTTAGCCTATTTTCTTGGGAAGGACCCATTTTTCCTCGAAAATAAGGTTTTTGGGGTTTCATAGCCGTTTTTAGCGTTTAAACGGGGTTTTTGTTGGTCGTCGATCGGCTTTTTTGACCGAAACCCCGTTTAAACGCCATAAGGCCCGATTTCTACTTTTTCATTTCCTAGATTTTCAATCGGCCTTGATCCAATCGTTAATAAGATCGCCGATGCTCTCGAGTCTCGCCATTTGAATATCGACTTTACGCCTTGCCCAAGGATCCTCGCCCTCGGCATTCATCCAAACGCATAGATCCGTTATATGGGGTCTCTCTTTAAGGGCCTCGAATAAGATCTCAAAATGATCTCGGAGCGATGGACGATCGATCCAGCCGGTCCAAATCATTGGCATATTGGGCCGGTCCCCCGCTATCTCTGAAACGAGATCTAAAGCGGTTGAGATTCGGCGTTTGTGCATCTCCCGGGTCTCTTGGTCCCAATCATCGATAATCGTTTGTTGATCCACATAATGATTTGTAGTTACTGCCGAGCACGCCTTGAGGGGGTGCTTAGCGGTTAGGATTCGGCGCCGCTCGGTGGGTGTCATCTCTCGCCGGCGTAGAACATGGGGCACCCTATAGAGTGAGGTGGGGATTGATCGATCATATTCGTTGAGAACATCGATCATCCACTGGACCGCCCGCTCATCGTATTTATCGAAACCGTTGTTTACGGTGTCCTCAAAAGACCAGTTATCAACGGGCTCTAGATTAAGCATAAAAAAACCGGGCTTTACAGCAAAGGGCCAGCGACGGATCTCTCGATCGAGGGCCTCCTCTACCAGATTTCGGGCGAGCATCGGGTCTCGCTGGATAACCTCCATCGTAACCCCCTCAGGTATTCCGATTTGGACCCCGGGGCGTATACGCCGGCCAAACAACTGGACCATTTGCAGCATTGTGTAAGATTGCCCATAATCTGATCCCGCGATGATTGTTGTTATTCTTCTCATTTTTCAACCCTTCAAATCGATGAAATGCCCGCCTACTGCTACGGTTTGGGGCAATTGTTGTAATTTCCCCAACGGTCCACCGTTGAGGGTAATCGGCTGGAATTTCGCACAATATTGATCGGGCTTGGTCCTAGGAAACAGAGCCGCCCCCAAATCGTCGATATTGACGGGGGGAGCTCCCCGGCACTCTCCGAGATCATCGCCCTCGAGCCGGCCGGTCCAGTAAACACAAAGCGCACATTTCATAAAAGCCGCCATTCTTTAGGCCTGTCCGCCGTTTGGCGTTGGCTTTGGTCGATATCAATATCCGAGGCCTCAATGATCGTAATATGAATAACGCCGCCGGGAATCAAAGCTCGCTTTTTGACCATCAAAGAGATTATTTGATCGTCATCGTCCCAAATATCGGCTTTGGTGAGAGCGTCAAGGGTTGATTTGAGGTAGTTATCGAGGTCCCCGGTTTTATTCCCGTTATCGGGGAAATGAATATCCAGCGAAACAACAACGGGGCGAGCGCCGAATCTCGGGGGCCTCTGTTCGAAGAGCACGCCGGCCGCGATTGATTCCCATTCTTTCACCCGCTTTGAGGTTGCTACTCGAATGCCTCGCTTGGTGGGGTAGGCCGTAATTTTGGCGTTGAGGCTCGGGGGCAGGGGTAGGAATATTTGGGCAATCATTGGCTCGATCATTTGCAAAACCTCCTCATATATTCGAGGCCTTTGTCTGATATCTGCCAGATTGCGACTGTGAGCCCGCTAGGCGTCTTTGTCTCACCCTCTTGGTGAATAAAGCCCTTGGCGTATAGATCGACCCTAGCGGCCCTTGTGCTTGGTTTCTTGTAAGCTGTGATTGTGGCCTCAATCTTAAAATCGGGCTGATCTCCGCTCTCGGCTAGGGTCTTGAGCACTTTTTCATGGTTTACGCTGAGTCTTTCGGTATATTCGGGATTCGGCGCCGTTGCAAAGACTCGCTTTCCCCCCTTGGTGGTTTCGATGAGTTGCTCGATAATCAATGAACGCCTGATCGTCCTCTCCGTGCCGAAATAGTTAGATCCGCCTCGAGGTTTCATGATTGCCTCATAAGCGCTGTGCCAACCTACAAGGTACATCGGGATTTGTGCGTTTCCTTGCTGCACTCTATACCAATGGCCCTCTTTATACTCTTGCAATTTCACGATTTAGCCCCCTCTCGCTGAGAGGTCTCAGAGTCAAACATGAGCTTGAGCTCATCGGCATGATCTTCCAAATCCACACCGCCGGCAATATCGCAAAGCACGCGCTTAACTTGGGGCATCGTGTAGACCCCGAGCGTGATTTGATAGAGCCGCACGCGCTTAACTGTGGGCCTCTTCATTGCCGGCCGGATTATCGACCATGCCTCCGCCTTGATTGGGCAATAATGCTTCTCAACCTTGATATCGTTAGAAATCGGTGAGATTGATTCGATTCTTGTTTGGTATAGATTCATTTTTTAAACCCTTGAGCCTTGTACGCTGCTTCCTCTGATAAATAAAAGCAATTAGGGGCGAATTGATCATCAAACCCCTGAACCTGTACCGTGATATCCTTAATTGATTTGATGATTTGGCGCCCTGTAGGCAATGGAGCGCCCCGCCGCATTTCGGCATCGGCCGTAAATACCCCGTATACAGTCATCCCGGGGCAAATCAGAGCCCCATCGACTGTACGGGGGCCCTCTTTATTCCAAGATTCCAATTCGTAAATCTTTAGCTCTTGTATCCTTGCCTGCTTTTTGTGGCTTTCAATCACTGCGAGTAAAACCTCGTACCCCGCCACCAATCGACTATTTCGGGGCATAGCCGAATCTAGATCGGCCCTGTTTGGCATTTCCTGAAACATGCCGCCGCCTATTGCCACTTTGCCGCACAATTTGACGCCGTAGATTGGGCCTATTTCTTCGCGCATAACTCAACCTCCCCTTTATCCAATTCGATCGGTAAATCAAACCTTTGCATCCCAAGGGTCCGGCCGCCGATGGTCTTAAACTCAATCACTGCCTCGAATCTTGGAGGTCCGCTAGGGGAATCGGCAGTAAATATTTTATTTACTGTGAGCTCGTATTGAAACGGGGTAGTTTTCCGCCTGAACAAGAGGAATGAATCAAAGGGGCATAGAAAGCCCAACGCCATGAGGCCGATTGCGACTGTGCCCGCTCCGAGAACTCCGATCAAACCCTCTTCAACAAAGAGAAATCCCCCGAATACGGTTATAGCCGCCGCGATAATTATTGGACCGATTGGATCTGTGTCGTTCATTTTCCCGCCTTTCGTCGTTATTTGCTAGAGATTGAGCACTCAATCCCGATATTCCCGTTTCGACTATACACTCCCCAAGTCTTTAACGCAAGGCCCCGGGGATCGATTATTTTTTAAACATGCCTGAACAATCGCCCCAATATACGCGAGCGCCGATTCGACGGTCCCAAATTTGGCGCCGGCTCTTCTCGCATCGGTGACCGCATCCATGAGGAGCATTTCGGCATAGGGGTATTGAGCTTTGTTCCTGTATTTGGCCCAATCCGAGGAGCTCTCGATCGCGTTTCTGAATCGGGTAAAGGTCCGATGAGCGATTTTGCACCGCCCCAGCGAGGTCATGGATCCGCTTTCATCCATCCAAAAAGCTATTTCTTTCCAGCATCCCGCCGTTAGGGACCCTCTCGAGCGTTTCGGAGTGTATCCGAGCGCGCTCTTTTCTTTTTTCTTTGGGGTTAGGTCTGCTTTTCCGTTGTGGGGTGACAAATGGGATGACATTTGGGGGGTTGTTAGGGCTGTGGGGCGTATCTGAAACCGCTCCCCGCATATCAAGCGAGCGAGCAACCGGCCCCGATCGCTGAGGTTTCGGATAGAGAACCGCATACGCCTATCGGTCTTGATTAAAAGCCCGAGGCTTGAGAGCTTGCTCAGGTACCGCTTGACGCTCCTAGGGTCCCTCTCGAGCTTGAGAGCCATTGTTCGGGCCTTGGCTCGGCATTCGCCCCGAGATCCATTCTCATAGCCCCACAAGAGCAATAGGGCTCGAGCTTCCATCGTTGAAATTTCGTCTTTGAGCCTATCGAGGTCTTGCATTTGTTCGGCTGAAACTGTATAATCCAAGAGATCGCCCTCCAGCGGTTTAACCTTGTGTAGAAAACCCCCCGCCCGTAGCGGGGGGTTTTCTTTGTATCTGATCGGTTGCGTTTTATCAAGGCGCGGGGTGAATCGGAGAGTTATTCACTATTCATCCACAAGAGGCGGGGGAGAGCATCCGCAGCCGGTCCCTCTTCTAAGCTCTTTTGCGTACTCATCGGGGTCGAAATCATCGGGAATTTCTCCAAATCGGCCGCCCTGCTGATCTTGAATCAAACCTGTCCCTCCTAGGCTCGGATTGATTCCCCCGCCGCTAGGCCTTGGCCCCCCCGGGTTGCCGATGCCTCCCCCGGGAGCTCTCGGAACGATCGCGTTACAGTTGAAGGGAATCTGATTGGATCGGGCCAAAAGCCGGCCTGAGAGGTCTACATCGATTGTATTTGTGCCTTCTATCTCAGTGAAATCATCGGTTAGAGAGTTTTCCGACCTGATATTGAAAGAGCTCGGCAAATATGAAATCGTCGATTCGACATTCGATAAATCAAGAATATCGAAAATCGGGGAGACCGGATTCCATTTCAGAGGCCTAAGCCCTGAAAGAAACCCGTTTTGCGTTTGCTGAAAGTTGATGATTGGGGTTAAATATTGCTCTTCAAGCGTACCGTTTGGCCTTGAAACTCTGTAGGCTTTGTCTGTTCTTTCAATATCGCTCGAGGGGTTGAATGCAAAGCTGGAGCATTGAATAGGGATCGTGCCCATAATCTCGCCGCTAGGCCCGAATTCAGCGAGCATATCGAGCACATAATCCGCCGGCCGAGCAATCGGGAATGGTCCCGGGTCATCAAAGGCGCCCCAAGATCTAATCCGCCTTGACCCTCTGAGCACAAAGATAAGCCGGCCCAGCCTCTTGGGGGGATAGGGCTCGCCCGTAACCTCGACGCTCGCCTCAGCATAGGCTCCAATCAATCGGGTAATCCTGAACTCTAAATCACTCCCGCCGCCTGTGGGCGTCCCGTTAAAACTCCCCGTCGATCTCAGGGTTTCCTTGTATATTCCCGAAAAGGGGGGCAGTTGCGAGCCCCTACTGTCATCGCATGGGGTTGCAAAGACGCCACTATCCAAAAAACTAGGGTTGATTCGATAGGTGATTCGGCTTGGTCTTATTTGGAGATCGAGCTCGGTTGTTTCTGCATTTGTTTGGGAAATATTAGCCGTTCTTGAGGAGCTCGTAATCGTCCGGGTTAGGGCAATCGACGACCGATTGAATATGGCATCAAAGCCGAATCTTTGATCGCAAATCTCCCCGCAACAACAAGCCCGGGCGTGTGTCATCCGTCACAAGCCCCATCTACAAGATTCGGGGCCTCAAATATCCAGTATTGTTCGACGGATGAATCGCCAATCGCCCCGGGATATGGCCCCCTGAGCTCTACGATTGCTGCCCCAAAATCAACGATATTGAAATCGATATCGTCAAGATTGCTCTGTGATACCCCGTTCCCTTGCACCCCTGAGGCCGAGTTATTGGTTTCAAAGGTGTTTACCGCAAGCCCTAGGGCTAATGAGGTGAGCGGTTGATCTGAGTTATTCAAAACGGGCTCAAAGGTGTTGTTTGGAGCCGGCTTAACGACTGTGAAGCTGTAGGCCCATTGATTCGGCCCAATCGTTGTCCCCCCGCTAAGCTGAGCGAGAATCCTTGGGGGTGCTTTGAAGTCTTGGGCAATCATCACAAGCCCCGGCGCCGGCTGATCGCCCTCTAAGGCGTCTTGAGTGCCGAGAACGATGAGCGGCCCATCCTCAGAGGTCTTAGCCCCTCCCTCGGCTGTCAGGACCGCTCTTGGGGCGTCCTCTAGATCGATCTCGAGGCGGATGATCGGAGAAATCCCTCCAATCAAGGCCCGCCCGACTTTCCCGACCCCGATCGGCTCTTGAGTGATTGCAATCTTTCGGGCAATCTCGGGGAATTCTGGACGATCTACTCGAAAAGCTACAAGCCCCGGCGCCGGCCCCGGGCTCATGCTCATCTCTAAGAGCTCGACCGCCTCAAAGGCCTCGATAATATCCTCAGAGTCATTGATAACCGATACGCTAAACGGGCTCGGTGCACCGAGGCCGGCATCGATCGCCCCCGTACTGGAATACGCTTGGGCCGCATCGTCCCAAGCGTTGATTCTTCGTGCTGTGATTGTTTGGGACCCGAGAGGGTCCCCGGGCTTGGCCCTCTTTCCTAGGCTCATGCCAAAAGCCCCGTTAATCCGCTTAGATCGACTCTCGGATAAACCTCTTCGATATGGATTGCCTTGAGTTTACGAACCGCTCGGGCGTCCGAGGTCCCCTCGTTTTCGATCTTGGTCTCATGCTCGGACCACAAGTAATCGTGCCCCTCTTTCGAGATCCCGGTAATTGTGCCGACCGTTAAATCGGTCACATTGGCCGAGCCGATTAAATCGTAGGATATTCGATAGCTCTCCTCGCTCGCCGGCTGCCCATCGACCCGCGCGAGTAAGAGCTCCCCGGGGTTGAATCCTCGGAATGATGCGTTATTAACGCCGCCGGTTGCTTCAAAGATCCCGTTCAAAAAGCCCTGTGTTACTTGCACCGAATCGAATAGTTTTTCAATCCTCATCGTCCAAGCGGGGACAATGATTTCGACCCCCTCAATACCCTGATCGGTCACATTGATAGCCCCGCCATGATCGGGAGCGGTTTCTCCGTCCGGGGCGTAGCTTTCAACATGCCTCAGAGCTTGCTTGAGCCGAGTTGATCCGCCCCCGGTTGTAAAGGTGGTTACTTCATCGCCAACGATTTGGGGCGATATGGTGCTCGAGGGATTGAGCGAATATAAAATCTCAATATCCCATTTATCATCGGATCCATCAATCGGCTCGGCTGAAATATCGACCCGGGGAACGCCGCCGATCTCTTCTTCGATATCCTCTGAGTTGATGATCTCGGCAAGGATAGCAAATCGATTATTTGAGCCCGTAGCCGTGTATTTATCAATAAATTCGGTCGATGAATCACCAACACGAAAGGCCCCACTGTCCGAGGTTTGCCAAATCTTGATTTCCATTGATGCCCCTTAAATCGGCTGGAATCCGCCCGAGCCGGCGTTGATAACATTATCATCATTTCGATAAATCGCACCCTTAAAGGTGGGGTTAATCGTTGCAAGGGGGGATTTGATGATTTTACCGCCCCAAACATTAAAGGCCGTTGCCCCCAAGCTGGATCCGATATTTTCACGCAAGCCGCTTAGATCGAGCACCCCATCATAGATATTGATCGATGGAATGGTCCCTCTCAAGATTTTGAGAGTGCCGTTTCTGATATTGATTGCGTCCCCGGTCCATGACGAGAGTTGACTCGAGTGATCAAGAATAAGCATTCCCCCCGCTAAATCTATGGTGTCCGCTCGCCGCTTGATCGTGTGCTCTCCGCCTGAAACAGTGAGCATATCGGCAATCGCAGTTGCATTATATTCGATGGTAGAACGCCCCCCGAGGCCTATAAATTCATCAACTACACATGATTCATTCATCGTAAGCCGGCCCGAGCTAATCGAGGTCGTCTCAAACTCTCCGCCTAAGCAACGGGTTTTAGCTCGGCTATTGCCTGTGTGCAAATTCTCAACCTTTGAGCCCGAGGCCGCCTCGACTCTAAGATCGACCTTGCCAAGGTTTTGGAGCTTTGCATCGGCTGAGTTGGCAATATCAACGACTAAATGCCCTGCATCGACGCCCCCGACAATCCCCTCAGAGCCCGGGCCGAAAACGAGAGACTCGAGAGAGCCGGCGCTGCCTTGGGCGAGCCCGCCCGTAATTTGGCGAAAGGTTACTCCGACTTCCATATCCTCGCCGGCGCCAAAGCCGCTCCCCGACCATGCCGAGGGCTCAAAGGTGATTGCTGATTTTTCTAGCTGCTGTGACATGCTTTACCCTTCTGAAATCCCCATCAAGTTAAGAAAATCGCTACTTGAGAGGTCCTCAAGAGTGAACTCAAGAAACCCCTCGGCGCCGGATTGGCCCGAGAGCATTTGTTCGGAGGTCTCAAAGAATCGGCGTAAATCTCGCATTGAGAATCCGCCGGGAGCCGAGCCGCTCGATTTTTTCATTCCAGCGCCGACCAAAGCCGCCGTTGGATCGTTTGCAGTTACCCGAACTGTCCCGTTTGCGTCTTTGAATGCCCATAGAGTAATACTCATAAAATCTCCTAAATTGCTGTCCCGTTTCGCCTTAGATATACGATGACATAAGGATTTGAGCAATTGCCCCCGCTTATGTTTTGGATTTTAGGGTATTTTGGGGGCCATTGCGAATCACCGTCAATATTTATATTGAGAGAATCATCGTGCTTAGCTCTTTCATTCGAGGGGCTCAACATTGTTGTAATCTTTGAGGAGCCCTCGAATATATCAACATCCCCGGTCCAGTTTGCGGCCGAGAACATAGAGCACTTTACAATTGTCATCGGATTATTGAAGGCCCAAGCTCTAGCGCTACTGAATTGCTGCCCGCCGGCCCCTCTAAGATCTAAAGAGCCCGAGCTCGCCGCCGCCGACCTAGAGGCAACAAAGGGGAGTAACTCTCCAAGCCATTTCCCTCGGGTGTCATCCCAATAAAACTCCTCGGGGAGATCTAGATCGGTTCGGGTGAACCTTTGACCATCAAAGGGGCTCGCTGGAAATGATGAGCCCGCAACAGGCACCGAATCATAACCGTCCCCGGACCTGATAAGGATCTCCTCATCGGCGGGGCTAGGGTCTGAAACGATCGCTATTTCACCGTCTGAATCAGGAATATCAATAGCTCTGTTCGCCGCCGACGAGCTCGATATCGTATGCAAACCCGTCGAAAGATTGCCAATCTGAAACGCGCCCGCAAAGAGATTCCCGCCCTCGAAAACCTGAGATCGATCTAAATAAGCGACCATTTCCTCGGGCAAGCCGGCAAACGACCGGGGAGAGGTCCAATAAATCCCCATCATGCCCCGCCGCCCCTTCACCGCGACTAGGCACTCGAGCCCAACTCTCGAGACCGATTGAGCCTCAACCTCTGTAATATCCCCATTGATTGCGAGGTTATCCGTTGAGATCAATTGACCCTCAATATCGACCGATTTACAGAATGAAATCGAGACCGCCGCCGTTTGGTCCATATCGATAACGATTGAGGCCAATTGCTCGAGGGGGTTGATTGGGTGATCCCAGATAAACCCCTCATCATTGGCCGAGATCTCTACAAGCTCAAAGCGTCCATAAATGAGGCCGGTTTCTTGGTGCTCGACCTGCCCAAGGCCGACACCCGCAGTTGTGACCTCGATAACTAAATGGGTGCATCTATGGCAATCAATAGGGGTTATGCTTGTGCCGAGCTCGCTCAGGATGATCGGGGTATCAAACGAGTGAGCCTCGCCGGTTTCCCCGATCGCTTTTTTGACCTCAACAACTACCGAGGAGGTCTCGTCTGCATCTAAACGGATTGCGGAGTTTGCCCATTTGGTAACATCAATGCGGAACGCTTCCCCCTCGTCTGCTAGATTTATGGCCCTGATCATCCAATCACCCCGGCGCCGCTATTGCGCCTCTGCAATCTTACAAGATCATTGACGCTATCGGCTGTCTTTTTGGTCGAATCCGCTATTTGTCGATCTAGGGGGTTCACACCGCCCACAAGGCCCGAGGCCTCTCGGGCGTTGAATACACCCGTAGCGGTTCGCCGGCCCTCTCGAGCGGATCCCTCGGGGGTTGTGGGGGGTTGTATTTGAGCCGCCCTGCGCTCGCCCTCGTCTTTGGCTGCCTCTTTGAGCCCCTCGGCCTCTTTCACCAATTCGGATAATCGACCGTTTAAGGTGTCAAGCCGGCCCTCAAAGGCTTTATCGAGCGCCCCTCTTCGCTGATCGATGAGCTCTTCTCGATTCTGCCCCTGTATCTCTGGAGCCCCTGAGATCGACGATAAGCCGGTCCCGAGGCCCCTAATGCCTTCATTGCCTGTGAGCTTGCCGATACTCGTAGCAAGGAACCCCGCCGCCTTGAGGCCGAGCCCTTGGGTCTTAGATACGATCTTGCTCATTGATTTGAGGATAAAATCTTCGACCTCTCCCCATAATGAGCGAATATCCCGGGTGAGCTCAAACCAAACAAGTTTAATCCCCGTCGATCCGATCTCGGCCGCGAGCTTGAGGTCCCCGCCCTGCAAAGCGTCTTTAATCCCCCCAAAGGTCTTTTTGACGACCGGGAGCACTGAATCGAAAACATCCCGTAAATAGCGGATTGAATCGCTAATAACGCTTGTTTGCGTCCCAACCGCCACACCCACCGCAATCACCCCAGCAACCACAAGGCCTAGCGGGGTCACGATTGGGGCGATAAAGGCGCCCGCAATCGCAACCGCCGCCCCAAGAGCCCCGATGATCGTCACTAGACCGGAGATCGCAAAGGCCGCCACCCCTGCGCTCAATCCGAGACCGATCAAGGCAACACCGGCGAGCCCCACCACTGAGCCCACCGCCAAAACGCCCGTTATGAGGCCCTTGTTTTTCTTGCTGAAATCGACGACGAAACCCAAGCCCTTATTTAGAATCGTTATTGCCTTGGTTGCCATTGGGATAAGCCCCGAGCCCACCGTTTGCAATAAATCCTTGATTTGAGATCGAAATCGCTTTGTTTGATTTGTGAAGCTCGCCGCCGTTCGGAGCGCATCGCCCGCCGCCCCCTGCGAATTCATCGTAGATTGTATAATATTTAGCCGAGCGAGGGCCTTTTCTTGCTCAGTGACCGCCGACCATGATTTATTGATCCCCATTCTCAATATTTCTTGCTGCAAAGCCGCTTGTTTGGTGTTGATCCCGTATCGATCAAGAACCTCGGCCGACCCCGAGAGGGCCGATATAAATCTCCCGATGCCCTCGTCGTCGCTCAGATTGTTGAATGATGCAAAATCATGAGCGAGGGCTGTAATCTGTTTGCTCATTTCCTTAGCCTGAGACCCGAACCCCAACCCGATAAACATCGATTGAAACGACCCGAGGGAGTCTTGAATATCCGTAGAATTTCGGCCGATATCTCGGGCCAAGTCCTCGGCATATTTGGCGGTTTCGGCCGTATCTTTGCCGAATACGCTAGAAAATCGATTCCAAGACTCCTCCGCCTCGGCCGCCGCCTTGATCGCCAAACCCGAGAATATACCAAAGGGCGCCCCGGCCTTCACAAGCCCAGCGCCCACATTCGAAGCCATTGATTGAAATTTCCTCAACCGCTTTGATGCGTTATTCATTGAGCGTATAAATTTGGAGTCCTTCGAATAGAACTCCACATAAGCCGCCCCGGCTCGGATTTGTGAACCAATGCTCAAGGTTGATTGCCCTCTATATGATCATTGCCCCCCCTGAGATATGAGCCCGGGTTCGCCGGGTCCGGCTCCCAAAGATCTGGATTCGCAAGAGCCCTCCTAAGGGCGTCGCGCTCGGCCATTGTTCGGGTATATCTATCCTGATAAGCCGCTTGCCCCTCGGCCTTTAGCCGCTCTAGATCGACTTCGAGATCGTTTCCCGCCTCTTTGATTTGGTTTAGGCTATCCCCTTGCTCGTCGATTGTTTCGGTGAGGCTTGCCTCTGTTTCGTCGATTTGCTTAGAAAAGGCCTCAGAAACCATATCAAATTGATCATCAAGCCAGATATAGCCCGTAACGACCGCAACAACCAAAACCCCTACAAGGGAGAGGGGTATAAGCATTTGGCTTGGTAGGGCTACAACTTTTTGTGTTTGAACTGCCGGAGGGGTCATTATTCGCCGGCCGCCTTTGCTTGCTTGATTTTCCGATCTTTTCGTCGATTATCAAACAAAAGCCCCCCGGTTAAAGCGGTCAAACCGTAAGGGATCCAATTCGCCGCCACCGATCCAGCCGGCACCGTTTCTAAAAGGGTCTCTCCGATATCCCCAATCATCGCATTTCGGGCCTCGATTTCAGCGTTTGCCGCCTCGAGATCCTCGAGGTAAGAGGCCGAGGCTGATTCGTATTGCTGCCCCATCCATTCGAGCTCGGCCGTTGCGTTTCGGACCTCGAGCGTTTTTTCGTGGATCATTTGCTCGGTGTCGCCGGTCAATTTGTTGAATTCAGCTTTGAGGCCCTCAGAGCTCAAGAGCTCCCCGCTTTGGCTGCTACGGACCTCTCCATCGAATTGGGCGCATGAGGGGATAAAGACGCTCAGGCTCAAGAGGAGGGCCCCTAGAACGCCGCCTCGGTTGTAGCTCGCACCATTAAGAATATTGTGTAAGAAATCAGGCATTGGGATTTGTTCCTCTCAGGTTTGGGAATAGTTGCTGCATCGCTTCGACGAAACCTCTACGGGGCACTCTAGAACCCTGACTCTTGAGGGATCCGTCTAAAGCATACGGGTTTATATCTTCTGCCTTTACCGGCTTTTTGGGCGCCGTTGTGCAATTCTCGATTTTGGCAAGCAAGATTGAGAATCGGCCCCAAAAAACCCGATCGTTAGAAACGAGCGATTCGTCTAGGTCTCTGATTGTGACTCCTGCGAGCCCCCTCCCGGTTCGGGTGTAGGGGATCCCGAGCCCTGCGCACGCTTGCCGGATCCAGCTTTCGATTTCGTGCGCGTTGGCTTGGGCGTCTGACCTGAGACCATCTCCCCGGGCCTCATCGCTTTTGCCGGCTCCTCTTCCATCATCTTGGCAAAGGTCCCGTCCTTGATCTTGGCGAGCATCTTGTCGATTGCCCTCCCCTGCGCCGCCTTGGTTTCGTCCCTGATCGCCACAAGCACCGGCCGGAGCTTGTGGCTTGGGATGAAAGCCAAAACGGCATCGATCGCAACCTCGATCATCCTCTCGAAATCATCGCCCCCGAGGCCCTTGATAAACTCCTCAAGCTCTGGGCGTTTATCGTCGTGCTGAGTGCCCTCGAAAATGATATCGACCGCTCTATCGGGCTCTTTTTCGAGCTTATAGAGGAGACCGTTTTCGGGGACCTCCTCATCAATCACATTGATAATATCGAGGCCGTAGGGCTCTTGGCGTAGCCTGCGCATTGCCGGAACATCGAGAATAACCTCGAGAGTTTGCCCCCCGATCTTAACCGTTGGGGCGGATTGGGTTTCATTTTCGCTCATATCGTCTATCTCCAAATATGGATTTTGGGTGTATTCAAGAAGCCCGGGGGATCGCTAGATCAAGCCCAAGCGGGGTCTGTGCCGGCATCGAACGGGGTCAAGGTTAGCGCGACTTTTTGGATCCCCTGCTCGGGTGTTGAGTGATTCCAGCCGCTTGGCACGCAATCAAGAGTAAGGCCGGTCCCGCTATCTTTATCCCTGAACCTGACTCCGATATGAGTCCCGGCAATAAAAGCCGATTCGATAGCTGCAATGACTGTATCCGCATCATCCCAAGTAACATCGCCCGTAATTTCGGCCTCAATCTGCCCGAAAACGGAGGTTTTCCATTGGGTCCCGCGCTTTGGTCTGAAAGAGCTATTGCGGTTCATATTGAGATCTGCATCGCCGACTAGCGTTAATTCATTCCAACCGGCCGAGCCTGCGACCCCATCTGTTTGGACCTCTATAGATCCCTGATATCCATCGTAACTACTCATTTTTTGAGCTCCTATTCTTTGAGAGAGTTAGCCCAAAAGCGGGGAGCTTTGGGGGCCATTTGTTCGATTGTTGGCTTTGCAAACGGGCGAGCCTCGTAAGCGTTGCCTTTGAAATTTTTTCCGAATTCGTGAGCATTTGCCGATAGCCCGACCATTCTAATCGAAGGCCCGATTTGCACCACTCCGCGCCGCTCATTCACTGAGAACAATATACCCTTTTTTGCCCTCTTTGTGGGGCTGCTCATCGGGCGCCCCGGGGCTCTGGGTTTCTTTGTGGGCCTGCCAAGGGTCCGCTTCATTGCACCCCGAGTAATCGCACCAACCCGCCCCAAGGTCTTGGGCTCGCCCCTCCGCTTGGCCCTGATGACCTTTTTAACATCGTCCCGGGTTTTGATCTTCATTTGAACGCTCATCGGACCCCCTCGAGCGTCAAAGCAATGATCGATGCAAATATCCGCTCGTCTTTTAACAGGTCTGAATCATAAACCGCATCCCAATCGACCTCCGCAACGGAGGTTGATCTCGAATCGATGGTAAAGACTTTTTTAGAGAGAAGCTCGCCGATATTCTGAGCAAGATCAAAGCAAGTATCGGCTAGAGTTTTTTGATTGGCATCGTCCCCCGAAACCTTTGTAAATACGCCTATTTTAAGGTTGTGCTCATTTTTACTCGGGCCTCTAGTGCCCGGAAGGATCTTTCGATTTGCAATGATAACTTGAACGATATAGGCCGAATCTAGGTTCGATTGATTGAATCGGGGCACCCATTCGCGCGAAACGACCGGCGCCTCGGGATAAGACTCGCCTTGTATCAATGAAACGATTGCATCGGCTAATTCAATGGGGATAGAGCTCAAGATATCACCCCTTGGATACTGTGCACCCTGTAATCGAGCTTGAACTCATCGCAATAAATAAACGCTTTTTCGGAATCATCCCGATTGATCTCATAAAGCATCGTAACGCCACCCGCTACAAGGCCGATCTGATCGCCCTCTCGGGGCTCTGTGGCGTTGCCGCCGATAACTAGATCCTGAACCCGGATAATCCAATCGACCCGCTCAGCGTCAATCGTGTAGCCTGAGAGCTCGGTATCCTGCCCGCCAGCGCGGCCGGGGGTTGCCTTGATCGATATCGGGGTTTCATTCGGCCGGATATATGAGATATCGACGCTCATATCGGAGTGTCTTTTTTCGCTGAGGAAAGCGGCCCCTTTTTCTAAAATGCTCATAGCTCCCCCAATCTCATAACAGAATGACCTTTGCCCGGGTGTCTGTTCTTTTTGAAAACTCCGAAATCACCCCGAGGGCAATATTGCTTGTTGGCGAGGAAGTAACGCCCCCGGAGCCCGGGGACCAATAACAAGCCTGCCCGACCTGCCAATCGGCAAAAACCGCCAATCGGGGGAGCGTGAATTCGCCCCTTATTGTGAGTGTCCCCGTTGTCCCCGCCGGGATCCTCGACTCTGCAACGCCCACCATATCCCCAAGGACCACTAAATCCCCGGGCGAAACCTCCGCCGGGGCTGTGTATGGAATCCGGTCTACTTGATCGGTTATCCGCATTGAATAGGGGCCTTTGATGAGTCATTTTGAAAAGGTCCCGGGGAGCAAAGACAGGGGGAATATCTCGCAAACCCCGCCGGGACCGTAGAAAAGAGAGAGCTCTTTCGGGCTCGATTGATTAAGTGCCTCGAGGGGTGAGCAAAACCTCCATTGTTGCATCGCTGGAGCCCGCCGCCCTATAGCACTTGCCCATGAGGTTATTTGCCGCCGAATCATCGGTATTGACCGCCTCGGAGGCTGATTCGTCGAAATAAACATCGGCCCCAATTGCAAAGGCTTGAGAGGTGTTCTTTGGAACTTTGAACACCCCCTCGATTGCAAGGGTCCCGTTATCACCGTCCGCGATTGCCGCATCGGCTACGCCGATGAGATCCGCGAGGACGATAACATCGCCAACCGCAACGGCCGAGCCGCTCGGGGTGTAGGGGATTCGGTCCCCATCGCTAATTCTTACTGCTTCTTCGCCTGCCATTTTTAGGCTCCTAAACTGTTTGTTTTCAATTGCTTAAAGGTCTGAGATAACGCGGGGATTTTACGCTCCGTCGTTTGCTACGCCGGCTCGGTATTCCCAAAGATTCACGCCGAAATCGAAGTATCCGCGCATCTGGATTCCGAGATTGTCGAACTGAGCCCGAGCGGTTTCAACGATTGGGACCCGACGATTATTAAGGAACAAGGTCTGCATTGAAGCGAGGGCCATTGGGTCCGCCAAGAGGTACCACGCCGTAGCGTCTGTGAGGTATGGCGAAACAACAACTTTATAGTTTCCAGCATGAGGGTTCGCAACCCCAAAGGCGCCGGATTGGCCCCGGACCTCGAGCGAATTAACAAGCTGGTTTGCCGTAGCCTTGAGCTCATTCGGAACAAGCAAGATCTCGGGCATGATGCCAAGGGGGAGCCCGTCCGGGTCCTCTTGATTCATGAAGGCGGTTTCGGCTGCTGTCAGACCGTCGATATCCAAAGCCGAGCCGCCGCCTGTCAAGCGGTTGTTTCGACCTGAGGTAAAGAATGCCGAGTTTGCCTCGAATTTCGCCCAAAAATCTTTGTTATACTTGGTCTTTGAGCCCCGGCCCATCTTTTGAGAGGTTGAAGTGATCGCCGAAAGATCATCGTTATAGATTTGCTCTCGAGTAAATGCGACCATACGGGCCTTTGTCCCGAGTTGGTTCGTGTAAGAGGTTTCCCCGGGCTCTGCGTGTTCAATGTTCCCGCCGGCCGGCAAGTCTTTAAAGATAAAATCACCGCCGAAAGCAACCGTTGAGACCTGTTTGAAGTCTCGAGTTGATCCGACCTCGGTAATTTTCATAGCCGAATCATCGGCATGATTAAAGCCTCGGGCGAGGTATTTATTGGCCACATTCGAGAAAACAGTAGGAAGATCAACCGTTGAGAATGAGCCCTCGATACGGTCTTGGTGAGCGAACGCAAGGCGCACGCATTCCTCTGGATTCGCCGCAACCGTTGAATCACTGTAGCCGTTAGGCTGTGAAGCCAGCAATAGGGCTTGGTGCAAACCGATTCCTCGGCCCTTCCATTGACGATCGGCGAGGTTGAGGTCTCTTTCGGAGAAATTAGCCTCGAGCTCGCCCGGGCTCATGCCGCCCTCGATACAAAGCGCGGCCTCCACTGCCTGATTTGTGATTGTCGAATCGGATCGGCTACGACCTACGCCGGGAATATCCCGCTTTTGCTGCATCATTTCGAGCTCGAACTCTGCAACCGTCATGCCCGCTTCGATTGCCCGCTCGGCTTTATCTGCGACGATTTCGCCGAGTTCGGGGCGCGATGCCATGACCGACCGAGCCGCATCCTCGATTTTTTGAATACGCTTAGCCTCAATCGAGGCCTTCTCGGCATCGGCACGCAACCCGGGCGAGGGGGTAAGGCCCTCGGTTTTTTCGATCTTCGATGCCTCTACACTGTCTTTTTTGTCCGCTTGTTCCTTGCCCATTTTTTCGTTTTCCTTCATGGATTCGTTGCGCGAAGCCGCAACTTTTGCTTGAGTGTTATTGTCTGCGCCGATATCGACGAAACTGATTTCGTAAAGCTCGGCCTTTCGAATGATGCGAACCGGCCCGGGGTAACTCTCCCCGTTTACCGATGCCGATTCTCCGGCCTTGACCTCTTCAACCGAGCTTATACTCGCCCCAATTGAAGCCTGCCAAGGGAAGTTATTTTTTGAGCTCGCCACGACCTCCCGAGCCGCCTCGGTATCCCTAGAAATAAGGCCCCGGGCTATTAGATTGTTCCCCTCTCGGGTTATCTCGGTTGTGTGCCCGATCCCCTCATAGCTCGCCAGATGCCCAAAGCGAATCGGCAAAGCTCTTTCAGGGATCTTGAGGCCGTCCAAATCAACGATAATCGGCTCATTGCTGAAATATTGACGGATCGGAGCACCCGTATAGGCCACCATCTCAAACTTTGGCAATTTCACACCATCGGCGCCGCCGGCTGCTTCGATAATGATTGAGGCTGTATTGAATTCGGCCTGTAAATCTTTCAAATCTTGTATTTGTTTATCAGTCATTGCTTTGGGCCTCTTTTATGGCGGGGGGCTGGTTTTCTGCCTCTCCCTGAGCTTTATCGCCCGCTTTGGGTGCAAGGCCTTTTTCGATTCTGTATTTTTCGACCTGCGCTTCGTGATCTACCAAATCCCGCCAATCATGGCCGTTTTTAGCCGCCTCAATCGGGAGCGAGCTTGTTCCCATTTTGATTTGCAAATCCGTTCCCTTGGCCTCTTTTACGGGGTCCACATGCCCCGAACCGTCGAAAAAGAACCGCAAAACAAGACCATCTCGATAATCGAGAGATCGGGCTCCCTCGGGTAAAACGCCGCTTATTCTTGAGGCCTCATCGAACCAATGCCAAAAGAGGGGCTCGAGCACGACCTCGAGCAATTTCTCTTGCTCATTGCGAATCATCTTTCGATAACCCTGATGATCAAGGCGCCCACTCGAATAGTTGAGCTCGGTTGAATCGCCGGCGAAGATCGAATAGGGCAAGTTAAGCGCCCGGGCTATGCTCTTGAGGATCTGCTTAACGAATTCGGGGAATGAATCCGTAGGCTGTTCGGCCCTTGCTTGGGTGTAATCCCATCCATCGGGCAAAACCATAATTTGCCCTCGCTCAAAATCGATCGTATCGAGCGTATCAACCTCTGAGCTACTCTCTGAGTCTGCCGGCCCGTCCGTTTTGAGCATCCCCGCGATATTGGCGATATTCTCCGATGAATCGAGCGTAGCGAGGATAAGACGCCGCAGATAGGCGAACTGCTCCAAAACACAAGTAAACGGGGGCACCCCTCGAGCATCCCCGGGGCGCTCGGGCTCGAAATAATGGGCCACCATATCCGCCGGTACCCTTGTATATTCTTCATTGAAGAGCACCGTTGAGATTCCGTTATCCCCGGGGTGATTCTTGAGAACATGGTACGCGATTGGATTCCCGTATTGGTCCTGCTCAATACCCGAAACCTCGCCGCCGATCTCCTCATATAAATCGGGCGTTTGCACTTGATCGGCCTCGAGGATATGGAACCCGAGCTCGACTTGTCCCCGAGAATCAAACGCCCCTCTTCGACCGGCTCGCCGCCTCAAACCCCTCGAGAACACCCCGAAAGCCTCGCCCGATGCAAGCTCGCCCTTTTTAAGTGTCCGCAGCTTTTGAGTAAGCGAGATCGATTTCAAAAACTCATTGAAGGCCGCTTCGACTTGCCTATCGGTTTCTGTGATTTTGTCGCCTGATCTGATCTGAGGCCTTGGGCCCCGGCCGATCAAATCATCGACAATATTTTTGATTGCCCCTTTTGCATACCCGTTATTGGCGATTTCGTATCTTGAGCGTTTGCGTAGAACATCCCGAACCGACTCGGAATTTGAAGCCGCCGCCGAATAATGATCGGCCGCCTGCCAATGCTTTGTATTCGAGGGCGTTGTTTGCGCTGCATCATATGATGCCTTGAGCCTGCTAGGTTTCCGTGATAAACCCCCGGGGTTCTTGGCCTCGAGGGTCTCTTTTTTGTCGCTGATTGTAACTCGGGTCATCGGCCCGTAGCTCCCGGGGGCCTGCATTTAAAACGCATCCCGGCAAACGGGTTTCTTTTGCGAACCGCCGACTTGCTCGAGGCGTATTTGTCCGCCTTGATCTGGTCACCAATCGAGTGCATTTCGGCGGATCCTTGGTCCCCGCTCGCCTTGCGTACCCCTTGGGCGTTGGTGTTGATTGTGTCGGCGTTGCTGGTCATGGGCCTGATTATACCACACAAAATCAATCGACGCCAGCCGGGGGATTCAGGGGCCCCTCAAGCTGCTCGAGGATAGGTTCGCAAACCTGCTTTATTGCCTGCTTGGCCGCCTCATCGTCAAGCCCGCAACCTCTCGAGAGGGTTCTTTGGGTAAAGCTCGAATAGCACGCCTCGAGAATCGCATCCCGAGCAATCTTTCGCACCCGATTTAGTGACTCTTTGTTCGGCTCATTCGTCGGCTTTGGCGGGGCTTTCCGGTTTTTTTTGTTATTACCGTAAATCTTTAAAGGCGGGGCTTTTTTGGCGGTTTTTTTACTCGTTTTCTTCGTAGTTTTCTTGGTCATTTGGGTTTATTAGCTCCTTTTCTACTTTGTGATAAAATCTTTGACCGCAATTCCGGCATTGGCGCCGAACTTTCCAATATTCCCGATATTCTCGCTCTTTGATGAGCCGAGTATCCGGGCAATAGCATTTGGGGCATTCTCCATTCATCTACTAGGCTCCTCTCCGCCGCCGCTTCTCGGCCTGTATCTCTGAAAGTTTCATTTTTCGGCCCTTTGGTCGGCCTTGTGGGGTCAATTCGTCCATCGTGATTCCCTCAATCGAGGCCGCAACATGAAGGCCGACCGTATTATCAAAAAAGTGATTATCCCGGGTTTTATCAGGGAGCAACCATTCATCTATTCGGCGACCTCGGCCCTCGGTCTCGATTCTTGATTCGGCGGTTAAGTTTTCAGCATACATCCTATGCGCGGTTGCTGAATTTGAGCGCTCAAACAATGCGAGAGAGCCCTCCTCTCCGAGAGGGGTTCTAAGTCTTGAATGCGTAAAGGATTTCCAAAAATTAACATCATAAATGAGGTGTCTAATAGCTCTTTTTCGTGAAACTGTGGGGATACGCCAATTGAGCCCGACCCGATCCCCTCTTTTTTTGGTGTATTCGCTCATAGGTCTTTGAGAGGCGGTAATCGCTCGCCCAAAGGCGGGGAGCAAGATCGAGGAGGCCCGATTCATCCGGCAAAACTGGAAAACCGTATCCGTTGATTTCCCGTAAGCCGCATCGATCAAGATCCTCGAGGGTCTCATTGTTCCCCGGGCACCATCGACCGCCCACTCGGAAGCAATCATCCCGACGACCTCCTCGAGCGCCGCGAACAATTGGCCCTCATAGCCCCGATCGGGGTATAAATCCGATAGGCCCCTCTTCATTGTGTTGAGTGTGAAATAATCCCCTCGAGGCTTTGGAAAAGCCCCATAATCAACAATATGACCCGTAAAGCCCTGAGAAAACGCCCCAACCGTCCAAAACAGGGCGTTTTGTTGCACATCGATATGAGCGGTCATCAATTCGGCCTCAAAGGGCACTTTTCCGCGCTTGTGATTGTTCGTTTTTGCCCTGATCTCTTCAACGCTCAAGATCATATTGTCCGGGGGCGTATCTGGTAAGGGCTGGTTTTGATACTCTGCCCAAAAACTCCGCTCATCTCGATAGAGGAGGTTCATAGCGTGCTGGATCGCCGAAACCTCCCCGGCGCCCTCATCGAAACGGGCCTCCCACGAAACGACCGCCCCCTCGTCCATAGCCTCCCGATTGGCTTGGTAATGCTCATTGGCGAGCCTGAGGTCGTCGAAACGCTCGAGGGATTCTCTTCGAAGTTGGTTGTATCGATCCCAAAGCTCCTCGTTTGTTGGGAACTCGATAACCATTGAGGTACGCTCGCCGGTCCAATCGGGGGATTGATCTCGATCGAGTAGCCGATCCGCCAAATCCTCGGGCCTAATGCAAGTCATCGTTGCGAGTGCTGCAATGCTCTTACCGGGCCCGGGGAGGCCCAAAATTGCCCCGTTACAAATTGAGTGTCTCTTTTCGCATTGCGCGGGGGATCGAGCGGATTCGTCCGTTTGCGGATCATCGATCAAAACAAAGGTCGGCCTAATTCGGGTCCCGTCCTGAGCGGTTCGCACCGCTCCCCGAATATTGCCTGTGAGGCCTGTAGCTCGAATAATCGCCCCCGAGGCCTTAGATCCCGGGATAACCGGGAGGCGGATTTCATCGGGCGCCACTTTCATATTTGTCCGATTCCCATGATGAAGCTGTCCAAGAGCCCGCCGGGGCTCCCCTTCGAGCATTCGGATCGGATAAACGAGCTCCGGAAAATCCTCGAGAAGCAAATCGTTATACATGAGCTCCATTTTGATGGATTCGAGCATCTCGCAACCTTTGTCCTCAGCGTTGCCGATGATCATTGAATATCTATGAGCCCCCTTTATCGCTGCCCAAATCGGAGAGGGCTCTACGGTTGTGGTTTTCCCTTCGCCCCGGGGCATCGCCACCGCATGAAGGCCCCCGCTCAAAATGATCGATTGAACCCGCTCTATTAAACTGATATGGTGAATTCCCCAATCGAGGGGGAATCTCGAGGGCATATATTCTTCTAGAAAACCTTGATAACTTTTGAGCCCCAGCCGTTTACGCCGGGGATATCTGACGGGGGGGATTGAGCCGATATCGCGCCCGACCCTTGAAACCTCAAAGGATCGATTTCTAGACCGTAGCTTTTTGGCCTCATATTCTTGTGTAACTTGGGGCATTTAATCAGATTCCGCCGGTTTTTTAGAGTGACCATCCCGAATCGTCGCCGCCGTTGCTTCGATCGCTTTGATTGAGGCCGCCGTTAGATCTTGCTCGCTGTAATCCTCGGGCCCGAGCTCTGCAATAATCGACCCCATCGCAAAGCCCCCGGCGATATAGCACTCCGCCACATCGTCCGAGGTCATCTTTTCTGGATCCAGCTTGAGGGCGTTTGCGAGCAACTTCCAGCAAAAGGCCTGTCCCAATAAATCCATTGTTTGATCGCTCATTTTTTCGCCTCGGTTGAATGGATGATCTCCGCCGCAATTCTCGCAATCTCTGAGAGCGGATAAGCCCCGTCTGCAAGCTCGAGGGGCCTCAAGTGTGCCGCTATGGCCTCGAGCTCCGATTGGGCCTCAGAGCCGACCTCGGGGGGCCTATTGCCCTCGCCCTCGCCCGCCTTGGGGTAAAGAGCTAAGAGCTTTCCGAGCTCCCTCTGTGCCTGTATCGCTTGCGTGAGCTCGCCCCCCGCAATCGCCCGACCGATGATTTGACGCAATCGAACAATCCCCGCGCCAATCTCCGCAAGCCGATCAATACCCGAGACTCGCCGAAATCGTCGCTGAGCCTCTTCGATCGCTGCATCGACGACCTCATCCCCATAACCTCGCTCCCTGATCCTGATCTCATCCTCTGAATCACCCTCGAGAGCGAGGGCTCGAACAACTGATTTGAGCAGTGCATCGGGTATCTGTATTTTTTTCGGCTCATTTTCCGGGGTAGGCTTTGGTTTATTCTTTGGTTTTTTCGTTGTTTTTTTCGCAATGCGGCCCCCGGCCTTTTTGGTCGTTTTCTTTGATGCTCTCTTTTTGGTCGCTTTCTTTGCGGTCACTTGGGATCATCCGGCTCCGAATCGGCCTCGACTTCAACGGGTATGAAACATGCAATTATATGCTGTTGCGCTTGAGCTCTTGTATCGGGATCCATATCGGCCCAATTGATGCAATGCAAAGGCCTTAGGGTTTTCAATAATCCAGCCGGGGGGTAGACCTTGGCAAGATCGATCAAACGCTCAAATTTGCAAATAGAAAAATAACCGCCTTCTAGCAAGTCTTTGAGGCCCGTTTTAATCACTGAGTCTCTTAGTGCAATCAAGGGCTTGGGCTCCAGCTTAAACGGTTGATCTAAATCAATCATTCGATGAGCTCTTTGATCTTTGGGGAGGGCATCAATAACCGCTTTGACTATTTCGTTTTTTGTTTTTTGCCTCATAATCATGATCTATAGCTCCAGCATTTTTTGGGAAACAAACTCAACCAACTTTGTGCAC
>Ga0316207_10001908_pt1 | contig 23421 bp, 19 predicted proteins | sample 6weekpyrite_MG_FD_204943 | JGI IMG/M metagenome (GOLD analysis project Ga0316207, IMG submission 204943) | Microbial mat bacterial communities from mineral coupon in-situ incubated in ocean water Damariscotta River, Maine, United States -... | ecosystem: Environmental > Aquatic > Marine >... | reverse complement strand
CATGACAATCATCCTCTACATCCCCTAAATACTCAAAAAGTGAATATATTAGAGGATTCTTAAGTAGTGAATCCGTCATTTTCCCTTGGTAGTTATGGTACGACATAATCGCTTGGTGTTAACAAACTTGATTTGTAGTAGCTCAAACCTGATCTGACAGAATAATAAGCGAGTTCCGATAATATCTTGACAATTGACAAAGTCTCTAAATTAACCATAGCGGTAGTTAACCTGAAATTAGATAGGGTTAGGTACGCACGATAAGCAGAATTTCGATCAAGTATCTTTAAATGGCAGGTTTCACCCTTGAGCAGGAGTTGATGAAAGAATCTTGGACTAGAATTTTCTCGACATTGCTGTCATTTGTAAATTTCAACGAGAAAATATTTTTTGAATCAATAGCAACTTGGTGAATAAATTAAATTCTTAAAGCAGCCGTTCCCGAATGAGTAGCTTTTCCCCAAGTCATCCTGTTGCGGTAGTTTATCCAATAAAATAAAACTATTGCTATAGCCTGAAAGCAGCCATTAAAAATCGTCAAGTATAATTCATTTAACGAGTACTAAATATGAAAATCAGGCGTTATCAGTAGTAATAGCATTCAATTTCTCTGAACGAGTGAATCGTTACATTTTAAGGTATTTTGTTATTTTTAAGAATTACCACTAGCTAGTTCACTTGAGTCTTTTCGCATGAAGAAGTACCAGGGATATTCGATTTTAGATGGAATCCCCGATAATAGAAACAATGAATACACAACAAATGATTCTATTACACCTGAAAAAGAAAGTGAATACAAATGCATCATGGTTGTTGATGATGAAGTAGGGACTACTACTTTTCTTGCAGAATTACTAGCAAGCTCTGGCTATTAGGTTCGTGCCTTTAACCTAGTCATTACAGACCAAATAATATCAAATTTGACTGGTATAAAGTTTGCCGAAGAATTCTTGCGGTTGAGACCTAATCTTCCAGTCGACATACTATGTACAGGCCAAAGTGAGAGTATTGATAAGGATAAAATGAAACGTCTGGGGGACACGGGGCTGTTGAACAAACCAGTATTACCGAACGATTTACAAAACAATATTGCAACTTAATTGAATATAAAAAGTAACGTCGTAATTAGTTGAAACAGAACTTTTTTAGAAATAGTTACTGATGCACTAAAAATTAAGTTTCTAGCTATATCCTCTCCAAGTTGGTGCATTATATACAGTTCATCTGAATTAAGCTTGCAACTGAAATACTCTAAATGTTTGATATATTAAAAGTATTAGCAATTGGCATTATTAATGTATCTATAAAATTAAATCACTAAAACTGAAGTTATATGTTGAATATTTTACTCATAAATGACAACGCAAAAAATACAAAGATAATTGATTCTGCGTTAAAGCAAGGCGATTATGAGTTGTCATATCAGTTGAAAACTTCAGATGAGTTATTGCAGCAAGTGGAATTAAAAAAACCAGACGCTATTATAATTGCAATAGAAACTCCAAGTGAAAACTATATAAAACAGATTAAAAGTGTTAATGAAAATTCACCTACACCAATTGTTATGTTCACTGATAATAGTGGTGGAAAAAACACGATTGAAGAAGTCGTTAAAGCGGGTGTGCATGCCTATATTGTGGATGGATTAGAAAGCGATCGTATTCTCCCCATTATTGAAACAGCGATAATTCGTTTTAAGGAATACCAATCCCTAAGAAAAGAGTTAGTAGAAACAAAAGCCACACTTGAAGAACGTAAAATTATTGAACGAGCTAAAGGTTTACTCATGGAGAAGCATAACATGAAAGAACCTGAGGCTTTTAAAACCTTACGAAAAATGGCTATGGACCAGAATAAAAAAATGGGAGATGTTGCAGAGAATATAGTAGCAATGTTTAAATTTATTAATTGAAGATATAACACAATAACTAGCTTGATGGTGTTTTTAATGGCGAAAATACCAGTTAATAATTGAAATAAAGCACCTAATGTATATCGACTCTTAGGTGTTAAGGTCTCTGTAGACCAACATAAGACAAAGGCGTCTATCAGCATATTGTTTTTTACAATATTGTGGTAGGCGCCTTTTTATTTTCAGGAAAAAAAATGCTGGCGATGGCAAAAAACACCAAACAAATTGTTGAAACATTTTCCAATCCCATTGTAATCATAGGCACAGGACCGGTTGGCGTCCGTATGGCTGATGAGCTACTAAAGACTGATCCAGACACGCAGATTGTGATGTATGGTGACGAACCGTGGGAACCCTACAACCGCGTAGGCCTATCCTCACTGCTTGCCGGTGAAATCAGTATTGATGACATAAAAAACCCGGTAAAAGCAGAAAACATCAATAATCTCGTACAGCACCACAATTGTTCAATTGCCCACATTGATCGAGTAAACAAAGTTGTAACAGACTCTCTTGGCAACCAACAAGCTTATAGCAAACTCATACTTGCAGTAGGCTCCAGACCACACAAGCCGAATATACCCGGAAATGAACTTCCACATGTTTATACATTCCGTGATATGCAAGACGTTGACAGATTATTTGCCCGTCGAATGCGCACACGGCGTACTGTTGTTATTGGTGGCGGTTTACTTGGCCTTGAAGCCGCAAGAGCCATGCAAAAATACAATACAAACGTAACAATTATTGAACATTCAAATCATCTAATGAGTCGCCAACTGGATGAAAAATTATCCAATCAATTGTTAGAAGAATTGCTCGCACTCAACATAAAAGTATGTTTAAAAACAGGCGTTAAAAAAATTCTTGGCGACATAGGTGTTACAGGCCTTGAATTAAATAACGGAAAAACCATGGAGTGCGATACTGTAATTATTGCAACAGGTGTTATTCCAAATAAAAAACTCGCACAAGATGCAGGAATTGTTGCCATTCGTGGCATAAGAGTGAATGATAATTTACAAACTTCCGACCCAGACATTTTTTCAGTAGGTGAATGCTGTGAGCACAATGGTGAAATCTATGGTCTAGTCGCTCCCGGATTTGAACAAGCAGCAGTTTGCGCACAAGTTATTCAAGGAAAGTCTGCAAGCTATCACGGCTCCATTAACGTGAGCAAATTAAAAGTGTTTGGCTTTCCCGTTTATAGCATGGGAGAAACAGGTGATGATGCAGAAGATATCTCCAACGAATTCTCTACACACATATCAGACACAAACAAATCCACTCACACGCTAATTGTTCGACACAGACGCCTGGTTGGCGCAATGGGTTTGGGAAATTGGCCAGAATTCGAAAGAATCCAGGAAGCCGTTCGAAAAAAACGTCGAGTTTGGCCATGGCAAATTTCCGCATTTCGTAAAACTGGTTATCTATGGAATGAGAATGATACTCTGCAGGTATCACACTGGCCGGAAAATGCAATAGTATGCAACTGTAAAAGTATCAGCCGAGGCCAACTAACCCAATGCATAAACAACGGCGCAAAATCTGTAAACTGTTTACAAGAACAAACTGGTGCATCAATAGTTTGCGGCTCATGCGAACCACTGGTTTCCAGCCTATTAGGTGAAGTCACAAAAATATCACCCCAGTTAGCCTATAGAACTTTAGGGATTCTAGCTGTAATCGTAGCCTTGGCTATTGCCATACATATACTTTTCCCTGCAATCCCCTATTCTACATCAGTACAACAGATTCAAATTGATATGCTTTGGACTGACCCTTTACTAAAACAAATCACCGGCTACACACTCGCAGGCACCACCCTTTTAGGGGTTTTACTATTAAGTATTCGCAAACGCTATAACATTAAAAAAATGGGCAATCTGGCTTATTGGCGAATTAGTCATGTCGCTTTAAGTCTTAGTGCTCTCGTCGTCTTGGTTTTTCATACAGGCATCAATACCGGTAGTAATTTAAATTTTTTCTTACTTCTATTTTTTATACTTGCAAGTTTAGTTGGTGTTTTCGCCAGCCTTCTAAACGCCTATGAACACAAAATATCCCTCTATCGTGTAAAACAGTGGCGTGGATATTTTAACACAATGCATATATTAACTTCCTGGCCATTGCCTGTACTGCTTGGCTTTCATATAACCTCAACTTACTACTTTTAGTCATGATTAGAATGCTAAAGATCAATAAATGGTGGATTATCTGGGTAGCATTTACCCTGGCCTTAACAGCTTATTATGCAAATTCATTGGCAGGAAATGATAAAGAAGTATTTTTGCCTGGCAAAGCAAGTAATGGCCACTATCAAATTGAAAACAAATGCAATACCTGCCATGGGGATGGATTTGATGACAAAGAGACTCTGCAAAAATCCTGCATCCGCTGTCATAGCAAAGAATTAAAAGCAGTTAATGACTCACATCCAAAAAAGAAATTTACCAATCCAAGAAATGCTGATCGTGTTGCGCTATTAGATGCTCGAATCTGCACAACTTGTCATATTGAACATAAAACAGATAAAACCCTAAGCATGGGAGTCACTCTGCCAGAAGACTACTGTTTTATTTGTCATAAAGATGTTGCCAAGAATCGTCCTAGCCACAAAGGCATGAGCTTCGAAACTTGCGATGATGCGGGCTGCCACAATTATCATGACAACAAAGCCCTTTATGAAGAATATCTTGTCAAACATAACGATCAAAAAAATCACCTTGATGACATGATCTTACCCCATAAGGATCTGAAAAAAATATTTCAAGAAAAAAATGAAAAGTTCAAAATCACACTGAATGAAAAAGACATTGATAGCCCCGACGAAATAGAAATAAGTCAAAAAGTAGTCTATCAGTGGAAAACAACAGCACACGCCAAGTCTGGCGTGAACTGTAATGAGTGTCATGACAAAAAAGGTACTTGGTCCTTTAAACCTGGCATAAAACTTTGCTCAAAATGCCATGACAAAGAAGCTGACGGCTTTTTAGCAAGTAAACACGGCATGCGTCTCGCCGAAGACTTAACCGCAATGAAAGTTAGCCAAGCACGAATCATCATGCGTAGCGATGCAGGCAATAAATCCATTAATTGTCAATCATGCCATTCAGATCATGCTTTTAATACTGAAACCGCCGCCATCGATGCGTGCTTAAATTGTCATGCCGACAAACACAGCAAATCATACAAAAAAAGTACTCATTATCGATCGTATTTAGCACTAAAAAATAATAACAATGCACAAAACCAAGGTGTAACCTGCGCCACCTGCCATATGCCCCGAATAAGCATTTATGACAACTATGTCGAACGAACTTTAGTCGACCACAACCAAAACAACACGTTGAGACCAAATGAAAAAATGGTAAGAGCAGTGTGCATGAACTGTCATGGCCTAAAGTTTTCGCTGGAATCTTTAGCAGACAATACACTAATCGAAAACAATTTTAACGGGATACCTAAACAGGAAAATAAGGGATTCGAAATGGCCATGATACGAGAGGAGTTAAAGAAAAAGGGCCTAATTAAAGACGATAAGAAATAATTTCTTGGAGTAACTCCAATATCCAACGATTAACCAACAAACCACTACTTTCAACAAGAGGAAATAGCTATGAAATTAACTAAAACACACCTATCACTATCCGCTTTATCAATAGGTTTAATTCTGACAGGTGTATCTGGGTGTAACAAAGAAAGCACAGCTTCGGTTAGTACCGGTATAACACCAAAAATAATGTCTGACTCATTACATGCTGTTATGGTCGCTGATAGAACCGTTTACACAAAACAAGTTGTTGGGCGCCTGGTAAAAAAAGAGAAGGTGATTAAGGCAAGTGAGCAATTTGAAGATGATAAAGCTTTGCCACTACCTGCGCAGATGTTTCGGTTTGGTTCAGAACATGTTGCCGAAAGCAATGCAAACTTCAGCTATTCACTACTTTCTTTGTGGCCTATCAATAAACAAAATAGTGCGAAAACCGAGGCAGAAAAAATAGGCTTAAAACATATTTTTGATAATCCGGGCGAAAATTATTACACGGAAGAAACCTTAGGTGGCACAAAATACTTTACAGCCGTATACCCAGATGTTGGTGTCGCTCCCGTCTGTGTTTCATGCCACAACGAGCACAAAGATACACCCAAAACCGACTTTAAAATTGGTGACGTTATGGGTGGTGTTGTGATTCGCATCCCAATCTAATCACCGTTTTTACCTAGTTAGAATGAACGTGTAACAAGGAAATATTGATGCAAGAAAATAATCAGAAATATCGTAACATAATAAATTCAATGATAACCACCGGTATACTGACCGGTGGTGCTCTCTTTACCCAAAACGCCATGGCAATTGGTATTACCAAAGCACTGGAATCAGGAAAACCTGTACTCAACGTTAGAGTACGTGCTGAAATTGTTGACCAAACACCAAAAGATTACCAAGCCACAGCACTTATCGCTCGCAGACGTATTGGATATATGTCGGATGACTATTTAGGATTAAAAGGTTACTTTTAATTCGAAAATATTACCGCTATGGTAGATGACTATGGCAGCGAAATCGATTTATTGGCAGTGAAATAATTGGAAAACACTATTCTATCAGCATTAAGTACGAAAATTACATTCAAGGTGATTTAATGAGTAAAACCGATACCAATAAACTATAAGTCTGAGGCGGTATAAAATACTAAATATTGGGTAAAAATATACCTACCAACAATATACCTCCAGTCTTTATATGGCGAATCTATTTTCTCCTCGCATATTTACGATATAGATTCATCATACAAATTTTACAGGTGTTAGAATGTAGTTTTAAATATGCGGTATTCAACAAAGCAAAGCATAAAGATAAAAGGCACATACACTAAAGATGATTGCGCAAGAAATAAAAAAACGCATTCAGGACCGCTTAAGCCGCCTGTACGGGGCAGAAAACAGCGAATCTGTTGCAGATAATATTTTTGACTATATTGAGCATCATCGTTCAAAAAGAACACGAAGTGTCACTGGTCCATTTTGGACTCATCAAGATATTGTGCTAATTACTTATGGCGATACAGTTCAATCTCCTAACTATCCACCACTTCAATCATTGCGCTCTTTTCTGACGAAGCACCTGCCTACAGAATTTAACATGTTACACATTCTCCCTTTCTTCCCCTGGAGTTCAGACGATGGATTCTCTATTACAGACTTTCGGTCCGTGGATTCAGGCTTAGGAAATTGGGAGGATATCAAGGCGCTGGAAGAAAGCTATGATCTGGTTATTGATCTTGTACTCAACCATTGTTCACGCGAGAATTTGTGGTTTAACGATTATATAGCCGGAGATCCAAAGGCAAATAAATATTTTATCGAAATTGAAGAAAATACTAACGTTTCCAGTGTCACACGTCCACGTAGCTCACCACTATTAACGGGTGTTCGTACCCATGAAGGAATGAAATATGTGTGGGCAACGTTTAGCAATGACCAAATTGATTTAAATTATAAAAATCCTGAAGTCTTACTTGAATTTATTGATATATTATTATTCTACTTTCGTCAAGGTGCACGTATGGTTCGTCTTGATGCGGTGGCCTATCTATGGAAAAAATTAGGCACCACGTGCATTCACTTACCACAAACCCATGAAGTCGTAAAACTTTTTAGAGATATTCTGGAAGAACTTGAACCCGGCGCTCTAATAATGACTGAAACTAATGTGCCTCATGCTGAAAATATTACTTATTTTGGCGATGGTGATGAAGCACATGTCATCTACCAATTTAGTCTGCCTCCCCTACTACTTCACGCAATATTCTCTGGTTCTACCGAATATTTATATCAATGGGCTAAGGATCTTGAAGCCCTTCAAGTTCCTGAAGGCTGCACCTTTTTAAATTTTACCGCATCACATGATGGCGTAGGTTTGCGACCTCTCGAAGGGCTCGTACCCACAGATAAAATCAATGTCATGCTTGATACTATGCGAGAAAGAGGTGGATACATTTCGACAAAAAGCAACCTGGACGGCACAGAAAGCCCTTACGAATTAAATATCAGCTTTTTTGATGCATTTCGTGACTTGCATACCGAAAAGCGTACCTGGCATGTACCCATGTTTTTTCTTTCTCAGATTTTTTCGTTGTCTTTTAAAGGCATTCCTGCCGTGTACATTCTCAATCTATTTGCCACACCAAACGACTCAATCGGAGTCGAACGAACGGGCTCTACACGCTCTATAAATCGTAGAAAGTGGGATCGCGGGGAGTTGGAAGACCTTATCAACAATCAAGAATCTGAAACTGGAAACATATTTTTAAAATACAAGCAATTATTAAGTATCCGAAAAAGACAAAGCGCATTTCACCCCGATGCAAGTCAACATGTTATGAACTTAGATAATGGCCTTATGGGATTGGTTAGAACCTCTCTGGACAGTTCACAAAAAATAATTGCATTATACAATTTCACTGATGAAAAGCTATTTATTGGCTGGGACAAGATATCGTATGGCATTATGGAATGGACAGAATTACTAAAGTTTAGCATTCCCAGCTTTGAAGAGAATGGTCTTTATTTACCACCTTATGCAGCTTGTTGGTTTACTAACAAACCTACTAAGAGATAAATTCAATACGAGTACCATTGAATTTGAAAATAATCATTACTATATAAAATGACTTGATAGATCATTGGAGGAGCTACGATCTATCAAGACCAATGTTTTATTATTGTTATTGTCTGTGCGAATAAAAATAAATCACGTCATGTGAAATTTAAGCTGCATTATATAATGCAAAATCATCCAATTCATATTTATGTATAATTTCGCCAAACATTTTTGCAACCAAGCTTAATACCAATGCATAGGCTTCAATATCGCCATCGTAAGTATTATTACAATCTACCGCTAGAATTCCGAAATCACATCCATCAGCCGTAATCGGAACCGCAATATAAGAGCTAGATCGCGTTCCGTTAGATGAAACCGAGGATACTTTTCGTTTAAAGTGGGGATCGTTATCGACATTTTCAACCAGTACAGCACGACCCGAACCAAATGCTTCTCCGGTTACACCTTCCGATATTTCGTATTTTCCAACACTAATTTGTTGTCGAGTAAGACCATAAGAGTAGCGTATCACTAACTTTGAGGATTGTGTGTCCCACAGGAATACTCGTCCATTTCTTAAATTTAAAAAATGCGAAAGTAATTCAAGAGTTCCGTTCAGAACAGGCTCAGGATCATTGATCTCATCTAAATTAGATGATTTTGATAATAGTAAATTGATTACTCTTTTATAGTACGTTTCTGGAAAGGTATTGGCCATGAGGTTTACTCCTAAAATTAATATCTCTTTATTTTTGAAAATTCAATCTTCAGTTGTCATTCTTTTATTTATTTTTTATAAACAGCATATAACTTGCCAAGTTTTATTATTGAAAAATCAATACCTTATATTTTTTTAACATTTTTAGCGCTCTAATCTAGTGCCTTACTAGTCGTAGTACTCCATATGTTCCACAAGATAGTGCATCATTACTTTTTAAGTGAAACGAAAAAACATAATTGATTGATTTATTTCTTACACTCTATCCAACTTGCTCTTAACAATAAAGCTCCCCAAAATGGATCAAGATTTAGTTATTTGCTTTTGTATGATGCAAATAATCAGTCCTGTAGGGGCTACAAACCACTGAATTCAACGATTTAGTCTTTGGCATAAGTCTTGTAATAAATGCTGTACCTCCCCATCATCAGGAAAGGAAGTTTAAAATGAATAATTCTTATAACTACAGCTTTTTAATTGATAGTAAACCAAGTCAAGCAACACAGCATATCGCTTTTGAAAAACGTCCATCTGAAGAAAATAGTAGTTTAATATCGCCTCATAATTTAGCACAAGACAAATTGAAAAGTGTGCTGACAAATCCAGAAGTTTAAACTGGAAAAATGTAATTTAGTAACTTTAAACACATTAATTTTGCACATGGCAGCATGGTAGTGCATATGGCAAATCGAAAGGCAATAGGCACATTAATACTATACAAATTTCGTTTTATACATATTGAATCTTGGTTAGCATCAATTTTGCGGTAAAAGGTAGTACGTAACCCCTCCCAATTCGAGCGACCTTTCTTTTTGGCTTTATATTAATAGAAAATAATCACCAAATAATTCAAATAAAATCATTTACTCAATATATCAATAACAGGAAATAAACATGTTAGAAGATACCGTTACGGTTGTATTAGCGGGCCGCAAAGGTTCTGATCTTAATCCACTCACGAATGATAGGGCATTGCCCGCATTACCTTTTGGTGGAAAATACCGAATCATTGATTTTACACTTGCGAATTGTATGCATTCGGGTTTACGACAAATCTTAGTCCTAACCCAATACAAATCTTTATCACTCCAAAAACATATTCGAGATGGGTGGAGTATATTTAACCCTGAGCTTGGGGAATACATTACCACCGTACCCCCTCAAATGCGCACAGGAGAAAGTTGGTATAGCGGTACAGCAGATGCCATTTACCAAAATCTCTATCTGTTAGAACGCAGTGGCGCAAAATGGGTGCTACTCCTTGCCGGGGATAATATATATCGAATGGATTATGCCGCTTTAATTAAAGCGCATGTACAGAAACAGTCTGATTTAACAATTGCATGCCGTGAAATACCTTCTGAGCAGACAACTAAGCATGGAATATTGAATGTAGACTCAACAGGTGCAATAAACCAGTACGAGGAGTGTTCTGAAAATACTAGCCCTAACTCAGGCCAGAGTGGTACAAAAACCACTTCCATGGGGATCTATGTATTTTCTATAGAGACTTTGATGAATATAATTCGTGATGATTTTGCTAACGAAAGTTCATCACACAGTATTGGAAATGACATTATTCCCAGATTTATAAAATCACATCGCGTTTCATCTTATTATTTTGGCGGAGGTGATGGGCGAGTAACTTATGATGGTTATTGGGGCGAGGTTGATTCTCTGGATTGTTATTATGATATCAATATGGACTTACTTAAACCGGTATCTCCAATCGATATATATCAAAAAGACTGGTATATACGCACATATCAAGAACAATCGCCGCCTTGCCGCACTATTCCCGGAATAGAGGGTACCGAAGGTATTTTTATAAACTCTATCGCATCAAGCGGCGTGGTAATTTCTGGTAGCTGCGTGCAACACTCTATATTATTTTTCAATGTATTTGTTGACGACGAGGCAACGATTCAGGATTCAATCGTATTTAACAATGTACATATAGGTAAAAACGTCATGTTAAAAAAATGCATAGTAGACAAAGATGTTCACATTCCTGATGGTGAATGGATTGGCGTGGATAAAGAAAAGGATGCCGAACGTTTTACGATAACTGAGAACGGTGTAGTGATAATTCCTAAGGGTTACCAATTTTAGCCCTTAGAAACACTGCAAATGCAACTAGGAATTTAATATTTTCACCGTACCAATCTGGTGCATAAAGTCTGTATTATCTTAAAAGAAAAAACATATTTCACTTAATTTAATAATTTTATTCTATTATTAACTATTGTATTTATTGGCCATTTTTAGATTCCTAAATAATATAAAATATATTATTGTCTGCGTGGCGCATATTTTGCTGATTAGACATTAGTAACAATAAACTTATTAGCACGCGTTGATGGCAAAAACATTTATAAAAATAATCGAAATTTGGACTCCTTCACCCGATAAACAAAGCCTAACTTTATCTGATGGATATTTTGGAAAATTCCATGAATTTCGGCAGGAAGCTGAAAGGCATAAGTTCGGTTTTGGCCAAGGCTTACCCGGAAAATCCTGGGCAACCGCTAAACCTCAAATAATAACAGATCTAGCACACTCTTATTTTCATCGAAAAAAATTCGCTGCCGATATCGGCTTAAACTCTGGTGTGGCAATTCCAGTTTTTTCCGGCGAATTTTTAATTGCGGTTGTGGTTTTTTTATGTGGTGGGAATAACAACGAAGCCGGCGCACTGGAACTATGGGCAAGTGAAAGTACACATAATGACAAATTATCCTTAGTTGAAGGCTACTACGGCTGTCTTAGCAACCTGGAGACAACAAGTCGTAATATCAAGTTTAATAAAGGACAGGGGCTCCCAGGCGTTATCTGGGACTATCATATCCCTATGTTAATTGCCGACCCCGCTAATTCTGCGATATTTGATCGGGCTAGTCATTCGACTATTAATAGTATTAACACCGCATTAGGTTTTCCCTTTAGAAACAGACAAACTGATTACGTTATTAGTTTATTGTCCTCAAATGACACACCTATCGCTCGTCGTTTCGAAATATGGTTGCCGGATAAAAAACATAATCACTTATTCTTATACAGTGGGAAATGTGCATTAGATAGCAACTTTGAAAAAAGACATAAAGATAAAATAATAAAACGTGGCGACGGTTTAAAAGGCCGCGTATGGTTAACGGGGTGCCCGGCAATCAGCGATGATCTTGTTGCAGATGAATTAGTTCGATTTAATGTAAAGGATAACTTTGAAACTGGCATGGTAATGCCAATTATTGAGAATGGTTTTATTTCCGCCCTGGTTGTTTTTATTTTTTAATCGTTATTTACTACTTAACTTAAAAACATTTTATTTCAAACATTTCAAAAGACTTTTAAATTATAACAAAGAAGAGCTTACATTGTTGTCTTTGTTTACAATGCACATAGGTTTAGTATTTCAATAATTTACACAGTTCAATTACATTTCCCATCAACTTCATACACTTAGCATTACTCGTTTAAATTGGCACAGAGATTGACATACTATCAATGTCCACTCATCAATATAAAGGAATATGCTATGAAACCATTAACTAATGAAAACTTGAACTTAAAAGATCGTACAACCAGGGTGCTTATCGGCTGCATACTCGCGATGACTCCCTTATATATACCAGAAAATACTGCAATCTTTACTGCTGCAGTTTTTGCTGCAATTTATCCCTTATTAACAGGACTTACTGCAAAAGATCCTTTGTTGAATTTGGTTTCAAATATCGAATGGAAATCAGATACCATTAAAAAGAAGGTTCAAACGACACCACATATCGTTAAATAAAACATAAAATAAGGAGGATAAAGCAATTTCTAATACTTATCTTGAAAGATGATACACGCCACCTGACCCTCCCAGGTTAAGGCGTGTATCATCTTTTTTCATAATTCATCCAATAACAAATAGTATATTTTCTCGATAATTATCATAACGTGTGTTTTTATTTACGTCTTAATATTAAGCTTCATTATTCGATAGTGTAATTGCCTCGGCGTCATACCAAGACTTAAGGCCGCTTGTGTTTTATTACCGCGACTAGCTTGTAATGAACTGACAATTTGATCCCGCTCATCAACACTCACTTTTGAATATGGACGACCAAACATATGTGGATCCGACACCATCTTCGAATTTACCACTTGTGGTGTAACAAAAATATCTCCTTCCAATATACTTTCAATCTGTTCTTTACCTACACTATTTGATTCATTTAGTATCACAATACGCTCTATGATATTTTCAAGTTCTCTAATATTGCCAGGCCATGAGTATTGGCCAAAATAAACAAATACATCTTGAGAAAAGGTTATATTTTTTCGATGACGCTGATTCGCTCGATTAAGAAAAAATAAACTGAGCAACTTAATATCGCTGCTTCTATCACGCAGCGGTGGTAGCTCAATGGGTAATACTGCTAATCGGTAGTACAAATCTAACCGGAACTTTCCCTGATTAACCGAATCCTTAATATTTTTATGCGTTGCTGTGATAACTCGAACATTCACAGGCATTTCATCATTACTTCCCACTTTTTGAATCGATTTTTCCTGCAAGGCTCTAAGCAATTTGGCTTGCAATTCGTAACTCATATCCCCTATTTCATCTAAAAACAAGGTACCATTATTAGCTGCTTCAAATTTACCAATTTTATTGCTTGTTGCACCTGTAAAGCTTCCCTTAACATGACCAAAAAGTTCAGACTCCAGTAGGTTTTCAGGTATCGCCGCACAATTAACGGTAATAAACGGTTTATCTTTTTGAGAACTGGAAAAATGAATCATACGAGCAAATTTTTCTTTACCTGTCCCAGACTCACCATATAACATAACAGTTGCATCACTCATGGCCGCCTGCAAAGCTGCTTTTATTGCTTTCTTTAGTGGCGGACTATTACCAATAATGTCGTGATTCAAACTTTTATCGAGTAGAGCACGCCGTAATTCTTTATTTTCGGTTTTTAAAGAATCAGTTTTTTCCGCCAATAAATAAGTAATTTGCAGAACCATTTGTATCATCGTTGCGATTATTTGCAGTACCAAAAGATCATCGTGCAGCGTATTATCATCTGGTCTGGAGCGGTAAACAGCTAAGACACCAATGGGTTTGTTGTCTTTAAGAATAGGAACCGCTATATAGGCGACTTTGTTACTGGAAAAATCTTCTGCCTGATTTATCTTATTTAAGTAGCTTGGCTCTTGACGTATATCAGGCACCAAGGCAATTTTACCAGACTCCATGACTTTTCCGGTAATGCCCTCTCCAAGTAAATACTTGCCCCGCTCTATTTCACTGACAGTATGTCCATAGGAATATTTAATTTCGAGTATATTATATTGACTTAATAATAAAACACGCGCTTTTGAAAGGCCATTAACTTCGTCTAGCAACTGTAAGAGTGCGGTAACTGCAGCTTCCGAATTCAAATTGTTTGAAATAATTTTTGATGCAGAAAGTAGCAAAGAAATGTTGGTTTTCATGCTGGTTCAATACGCCATTAAGGAACATAGAGAAAGTAAGTCAACTACTATGCCATTCAATAAATATCAAAAATAACAAGCAGTTAATTCTTATTAACAAGTTTTATATTGCTTAATCAGACCTAAACGATGCGTAAAAAAACCGATATGCACTTAAACTATGCATATCAGTTTATTTTTCTGGTTAAAGTTATTTTTTTTGTTGATTACGTTGCACTGCTCTAATTTACATTATTAGCATATTCAATTTCTGGAATGACATTTTCAGCAATCGCAAGTACTGGATCAATCGCGGTCATTCCTGATAGCAAGGGATACATCGCAGCAAACGAAAGCACCGCGATCCAGGTAGATTCTAAAGGCGCCAAAAGAACCGATAAACATATGCCAATTCCAGCAATAATTCTCATAACACGATCGGTAGAGCTTAAGTTTTCATTTAATTCAATTTTCATGATATATCTCCTAAGGGTTTAAGGGGTGCTACAGTAGGAGATATTACAAGCGTCGTGCCATTTTAAAATAATTATTTAACACATTGATTATCATAGATTTAAATATTGAATAGCAAAAACCACGTGTTGATTTTAAGTATTACATTATCGACATTGTTAACAATGTTCAATCTAAAATTAATATTTAGAGATAAGATTTGTTATTTCTACTGCGACTTTTTATCATCTTCCACAGCACTTAATAGCATTTCACCAATATCAGGAATGGCACTCGTTACACGATTCCAATTTGGAATAAAGGGCGCCTGCATAGGATTTTTCAAAAAAGAGTCGCCTGCGTGCATAATTGATTGTGAAAACAATTCAATACTGGTCTCTTCAGTATGCCGGTCATAGGCTAAACCATTTATTTTTGCATCATAATAATACTGTTCCGCACAATCTAAGGCAGCTCGAAAGTAACTTGCTTTAACCGCTCGAACATTTTCAGACGAAATCGAATGACCCTGGGTTGCTAATTTTCGAAAAAATGCTTTAGCAATTTCAACACTCATTTTTTCCAATCCACCCTGCCCGTCTTCAGCACTGAGGTTTTGATGCTTATGATCATATTGATCCGCTATATCGACCTGACAAATCTGGTTTTTTGATAAATCACGATACACTTCAGATAACACACCAACTTCCAAGCCCCAGTCGGTGGGCATTCTTAACGTTTTAACGAGATCTTTACTCATGCTAAATTCGCCAGACAAGGGATAGCGAAAACTATCCATATATTCCAAATAATCTACGGGCCCAATCACGGATTTCAATGCGCGAATTAATGGTGTAACAAATAAACGCGTCATCCGACCACTCAATTTATTATTATGAATTCTGGCATAATAGCCTTTACAAAACTCAAAATTAAACGTTGGATTTACTAAAGGGTAGAATAAACGAGCTACCATGCTGCGTTCGTAAGTTAAGATATCACAATCATGCAATGCGATGGCCTGTGGTGTTTCAAGTGCGAGTGCATAACCAAAACAATACCAGACATTTCGGCCTTTACATGCTTCCAGTGGCGATAAATTTTCCTTAGACAATTTTTCATCAATTGCTTTAAGTCGTTCCCCATCGTTCCAGAGTATATGAACATTTTGAGGCAAATCACTAAAGAATGATTTGGCGTGTTCGTATTGAGATTTACTCGCCTGATCAAGTCCGACAATAATGTCGTTAATATAGGTCGCCTTGGCAAGATCTTTGACGATATTTGGCATGGCTTCCCCTTCCAACTCGGAAAACAAGCTTGGTAGTATGAGAGCCATGGGTTTATCCTGACTAAACTCGGTTAGTTCATCTTCCATCGATTCTACTGATCGATTTCCCAGATGATGGAGCGTTGTAATAATACCGTTTTGGAAAAAGTCAGCCATATGAGGTACCTTATATATTTACAATTTTAGAATTGTTGATGTGGTTTTTAAAAAAGTAGTCAAAGAACTCCTGCCAGCCAATTGGACCAATGCCAGTTGTTTGGTAAAATAAATCAGGTTTCTTTATCAAATCCAAAGGTGGAACGTTATATCTATTGATGACAACGCCATAGTCTGCCAATGTTAACATGGGTATGTCGTTCGGGCTGTCACCTAATGCGATTTTTAAATTTTCCGTTGGAAATAAATTCGCTAGTTTTAACATTGACTTGCCTTTGTCCGCCCTTCCCATAACATGATGAAATCGTCCACCACGTGTCAAGCTATAGTTCAAATCATCCAGTTTCTTTTCAAACAAAGATAGCTTTTCCGAACTGTCTTGCCATATGAGTGGTTCCGAACATAATCGTTCTTTTGCCTGATACGCTTGCGATTCACTAAGCCCCGTTATTTCTGCAACTTCTTCAGAGGTCATTTCGCTAAAACCAGTAAACTTAAAATTATGATCTTTCTTTAATTTGGCCAGAGTGTGATTTATGACGGAATAAACCGGTGATAACTGCAATACATCAAAATTCTTATAACTTATATCGCTTTTGAAGTCTGCTAATTGCCCTTTTGGCGCGGCAATAATACCGCCGTTTTCAGCAATCACCGGAGAATTAAGATCAAGCTTTGCTAACAAGGTATCAAGCTCAGACAGGGTCTTGCTGGTCACAGGAATAATTGGAACACGCAAAGCTTTTAGTTTATCTATTGCAGGTTTTGCAGCAGAAAAAGAATAAGTATTATGATCGAGCAAAGTTCCGTCAAGATCAGTAAAAACAAGCATGGGTACTACGAATTGAGACATATTATTATTCGCTTCTTTTTATTTTTTGAAAATCACGCATTATAGCTTCAGCATTTTGTTGCATGAGCAGTGCGGCATGGCGAATAGCATAGTCACTTGTTATTTCTCTAGAGGTCAGTGTATACAGCTTATTAAATACCGGTAATTCATCTAAACAGTCTGTATCTGCCTGGCCCGCAACAACGTAAACCGGAACATTAAATTTTTTTGCAGTTTTAGCAGCAATATAGGGTGCTTTCCCGAAACCGGTTTGTTTATCGATTTTACCCTCAGCCGTAATGAGTAAGTCAGCATCTTTAATTTGATCTTCAAATGAAAGCAATTCTAGAACAAGCTCAGCACCTTTACATAAATTGGCGTTGAATAGCGCAGTTAATCCCGCACCAACACCGCCTGCTGCACCACCACCTTCCAGCTCACTGACATCTATTTGAAAATCTCTATGAATAATATCAGAAAAGTGGGAAAGGCCTTGCTCTAAAAAATCCACATCTTCTGGACTTGCCCCTTTTTGTGGGCCGAATATTGCGGCTGCGCCATTCTCGCCCAGCAAAGGATTATTAACATCACAAATAATATCGAATTTTATTGATAGAATTTTTGAATTCACTAATGAGCAATCAATTTGTTCGATTTTAATCAGGTTGCAAGCGTTAGACGGTAATTCATTTCCGTTTTTATCGCGAAATTTCACACCTAAAGCTGAAGCGATGCCCATGGCTGCGTCATTTGTTGCACTACCGCCAATACCTAAAATGATTTGATTAACATTTAGATCAAGTGCGGCGTTAAGCAACTGCCCAACCCCAAATGTGGAGGTTTTTCGAATATTGTATTCCTGCTCTTCAAGCAATGCTAAACCAGCAGCAGAAGCTAGCTCTATCATAACAAGTGATTTTTCCGGACAATAGAGAACCGGGGCTTGTATTATTCGTCCCAACGGGTCTTCAACAGCCAATGTTTTCCATTCACCTTTAAGTGCTTGCTGAACAACCTGTAACAAACCATCACCACCATCCGCTATTGGAATACAAACGGTCTCTTCATTAGGATTATTTTTCAAAATACCTTTTTCAATAGCACAAGCAGCATCAAAAGCCGTTAGACTATCTTTTAATGCGTTTGGTGCTATCACTATTTTCAATACCATCCCCTAGTAATTAAATTATTCTTGTTAATCATTATTAAACAGATAGCAAAACTTATACCCAAGTAATTTATAATTATAAAACAGTAAGTTGCCAGGTGGATGTTTGATAATAGTTAGAATTATTGCATTTTTCGCACTCTCCTGGTGCACTTGAATTAACCAGTTACAAACCAACTCTAATTTAAAAACAAGTCTTGTTCGGCATTCAGACAGCCTGGTAAAAATGTAGGAACAACTCGAATATATGCTGCTTTATGTTGGGACCTATTTTTGAATTCAGCATTGATGTACTCCCTGTTTTGGTGCAATGTATTCTAATACAAATAACGATGCTCAAATATTAATTTACACATAGGGCATTAGTTCAATAGCTTACACGCTATTTTCAATGATTGGCATCATACCTGCAACTTCGTAAACATAACACTTTGCCAATGGCGGTAAAGGGAAATTTAAAACATCAAATCAGTGTTGATTTGAAACTGGACAAAGGCGTCCACTGAAACAATATGGGAAACCCGTATTGCTTGAGTGGGCGCTTTTTTTTTTGGCTGAAATTTGGAGAAATATAATGATGTACAAAGGCAGTAGTACTGTAGCCGCTTCTATGAAGGACGATAAAAGAACCTTTTTTAAAAATTCACTATTTGCAATTGGGACAGCTGCAGCATTAAGTTTTGGCTTGACACTAAATAATGTCAGCTTTGCAGCTGTAGGTGAGCCAGAGAAAGAAGATTTAAAATTCGGTTTTATTAAATTAACCGATATGGCTCCCCTCGCAATCGCCTACGAAAAAGGTTACTTCGAAGACGAAGGGTTGTATGTCTCTATCGAAGCACAAGCCAATTGGAAAGTGTTGCTTGACCGAGTTATCGATGGTCAGTTAGATGGGGCCCACATGCTAGCAGGACAACCTTTAGGTGCAACCATTGGCTTTGGTACAAAAGCAGACATCATTACCGCCTTCAGCATGGACTTAAATGGCAATGCCATTACAGTTTCCAATAAAATTTGGGATCAAATGAAGCCCCATGTACCAAAACAATCTGATGGAAAACCTGTTCACCCTATTAAAGCAGACTCATTAAAACCAGTTGTTGAAAAATACAAAGAAGACGGTAAACCGTTTAAAATGGGTATGGTATTTCCCGTTTCTACTCATAACTATGAACTACGTTATTGGTTAGCCGCTGGCGGAATTCATCCAGGATATTATGCACCACATAAAGGCGATACCAGCGGCACATTAGAAGCTGACGCCTTATTATCTGTTACACCACCACCTCAAATGCCTTCAACCATGGAAGCCGGTACGATCTACGGTTATTGCGTTGGAGAACCTTGGAACCAGCAAGCGGTATTTAAAAAAATAGGGGTTCCTGTTGTAACCGACTATGAGATCTGGAAAAACAATCCAGAGAAAGTTTTTGGTGTTAGTAAAAAGTGGGCAGATAAATATCCAAACACTCACATTCGTGTTGTTAAAGCAATGATTCGTGCTGCAAAATGGTTAGACGAAAACAACAATGCTAACCGACCAGAAGCAGTCAAAATATTATCTAAAAGCACGTATGTTGGCGCGGACTACGATGTTATTGCGAACAGCATGACGGGGACTTTTGAATATGAACGTGGTGATAAACGTTCCGTTCCGGACTTCAATGTATTCTTCCGTCATAACGCCACCTATCCGTATTATTCAGATGCTATTTGGTACTTAACGCAAATGCGTCGCTGGGGTCAGATTGCTGAACACAAACCTGACAGCTGGTACATGGATATTGCAAAGAAAGTTTATCGCCCGGATATCTATAAAACAGCGGCTGAGGAACTTATTGCAGAAGGCCATATTAAGGCATCTGAGTTTCCAGACTTTAAAACCGAGGATGGCTTCAAATCACCTCAGAAACACTTTATCGACAACATTACTTATGACGGTAAAAAACCCAATGATTACCTGAAAAAGTTTTCTATTGGCTTAAAAGACAAAATGGCGATTTAAACAAACCCTCCATACCGGCATTTTGGTCTTGATAGGGCCAAGATGCCGTCACACTGAAAGGGACGAGAAAAGATTATGACTGAACTTGCAATTAACTCAATGAGAACACTTTACGGATGGAGCATGCCATTTTTTAAGAACGTTAATATTGGTATACCAAAAATGAATTCAAAAATCCTTCTAAACAGTTTCGGCATCCCAGCGGTTGGAATCCTAGTATTCCTCATGTTCTGGTCTGCACTCGCACCCAAAATCGAAACGTCTTTAGGTGCAATACCCGGTCCCATACAAGTCTGGGAAAAATTCGACACCTTAGTTGATGAACATTACGAAGAACGAGAAAAAGAGCTGGCTTTTTACGAACGCCAGGAAATACGCAATGCAAAAAAACTGGAAAAAAATCCAGATGCAAAAATTAAAATTCGACCTTACACAGGGAAACCGACATTTTTCGACCAAATTTGGACGAGTTTATATACTGTTTTGACCGGTTTTATACTAGCATCAATGATTGCCATTCCCATTGGTATTATTAGTGGACTCAATAAAACCATCTATGCCGGACTTAATCCAATTATTCAAATCTTCAAACCAGTATCACCTTTGGCCTGGCTACCGATAGTCACTATCGTTGTCAGTGCACTATATGTCAGCGATGATCCTATGTTTGAAAAATCTTTTGTTACATCCATGATAACCGTTATGTTGTGCTGCCTATGGCCAACACTAATCAATACGGCGGTTGGCGTAGCTAGCATCAGTCAAGACATGAAAAACGTTAGTAAAGTATTGCGTTTAAGTTACTTTACCCACGTGATAAAAATTGTACTCCCTTCATCGATACCCATGATGTTTACCGGCTTACGTTTGTCACTCGGTATTGCCTGGATGGTATTAATCGCAGCAGAAATGCTAGCACAAAACCCCGGTCTCGGGAAATTCGTCTGGGACGAATTTCAAAACGGAAGCTCCAATTCACTAGGACGAATCATGGTCGCTGTCATCGTTATCGGTTTAATCGGATTTGCGCTTGATCGAGTTATGCTTAGCCTACAAAAGTGGGTGAGTTGGGATAAAAATGCGGAAGTACGCTAAACAAATATATCATATTAAAGAGAGAATATTATGCCAAACGAATATCTTGAATTGTCACAAGTTTCCATTGAATTTCCAACACCGAATGGACCATTTAAAGCATTAGACAACGTCAATTTAAAAATTAAAGAAGGTGAATTTGTTTCCCTGATTGGACACTCAGGCTGCGGCAAGTCAACGGTTTTAAATATAGTGGCAGGATTATACGAAGCTACCGAGGGTGGCGTTTTATTAAAAGGTAAAGAAGTTAACGAACCCGGACCTGAACGCGCTGTTGTTTTTCAAAATCATTCGCTACTCCCCTGGTTATCTACCTATCAAAATGTTGAACTCGCAGTAAAGCAGGTTTTTGGTAACACAAAATCCAAGGCTGAAATGAAGGAATGGATAGAACACAATCTGGAATTGGTTCATATGAGTCATGCCATCAATAAACGTCCCGACGAGATTTCCGGTGGTATGAAACAACGTGTTGGTATCGCCAGAGCTTTAGCGATGGAACCTGAAGTATTGCTAATGGATGAACCCTTTGGTGCTCTCGATGCCTTAACTCGGGCACATCTCCAGGATTCACTCATGGAAATTCAAAATGAATTAAACAATACCGTTATCATGATAACACATGATGTCGACGAGGCTGTTTTACTTTCGGATCGCATTGTCATGATGACCAATGGCCCTGCAGCAACTATTGGCGAAATACTCGACGTCGAGTTAGAACGTCCACGTAAACGACTTGAGCTAGCTGATGATGCTACCTACAACCATTATCGCGCTGAAGTTTTAAGATTTTTATATGAGCGTCAACGCAAACCTGATGAAAAAGCCGCATAATGTTGTCAATCATTGGTAAAACAAACGAAGGGGCTCTGAATTAGATGTATTAACTTTTTTAATACTTAATCATTCCCTGTCGATACATTCAAATAAAGGTATATAATTTGAAACAGACAAAGCCCTAAATAGGTAAGTATGATTATGACAAAAGTAGCGCATATGCCTATCACTTAAATAATATAAGCAGATTGCAGCTAGATCACGTGATCTTACCGTGAAACAACGATTAAATAACACAACAAAAATCTGACTGTTCTCGTCCGCAATCACAGTCGAAACGACTGCTTTGGTATCTAAATTTTCCCTTATACCGAAATACACGCGAACGTCAGCTTTGAAAGAAGTTCATAATAAACACTATTTTTCTGGTCGTCAGAAAATGTCTAAAATTTCTTATTCGATGTTTTCCATTTATGTCCGCTTTTGATGAATTCAATAATACAGAAAGTGATAATTTGGATTAAGTTTTTTACGTAACAGAAAATCACATTCTAAATTCGAATAGCAGCAACTCGTGCGACCCTGAAGCTATCTAATTTCTGGTCAACTTCCGCTCATTGGCTAAGAGAAGGCACTTAAAGTATTTTTTTGAATGGCTTCTTTGTCGACTAACTTTTAATTAGAATAATTTCCATGATCGTCTGCAGTAGGGTGTTTTTTGTCATTCATCTCTAGGTAAAATCGTCAGATCAAGTCGAGTTCATTTAGAGATTGTGTCAGCCGGGATTTGAGCTATTACACTTGATTCTGTTAACACCAAGCGATTATGTCGTACCATAACTACCAAGGGAAAATGACGGATTCACTACTTAAGAATCCTCTAATATATTCACTTTTTGAGTATTTAGGGGATGTAGAGGATGATTGTCATGGAT
>Ga0316207_10001907_pt1 | contig 23490 bp, 19 predicted proteins | sample 6weekpyrite_MG_FD_204943 | JGI IMG/M metagenome (GOLD analysis project Ga0316207, IMG submission 204943) | Microbial mat bacterial communities from mineral coupon in-situ incubated in ocean water Damariscotta River, Maine, United States -... | ecosystem: Environmental > Aquatic > Marine >... | reverse complement strand
CTAAACCAGCCGGTCCCGGGGTTCATCGCCCCTGAAATAGGCATCAATATTATCGAGCGCCCTGAATCCCATGGCGTCCCTTGTATCAAAGGTGGCGCTGCCGATGTGGGGCAACATGAACACATTATCATGGCTGGCAAATTTCGGGTTGCCGCCCGGTTCATGGGCGAACACATCGAGCCCGGCGGCATAGACATGCCCGCTGTCCAAGGCATCAAGCAACGCGTCTTCATCGATGATGGCGCCGCGGGCGGTGTTGACAACAACCGCCCCTTTGGGCAGCAACGCCAACCGTTCGCGGTTGATCAGGCCCGATGTTTCCGGTGTTGCCGGGCAATGCAGGGATAAAAAATCGGATACCGCCATAAGACTTTCCGGACTGTCGTGATAGGTCGCGCCCTGTTCCAGGTCTTCCGGCAAACGGCTTCGGTTATAATAATGCACATCCATATCGAACCCGCGCCCGCGCTTGGCCATCACCTGTCCGACCCGGCCCATACCGATGATGCCCAGTCGTTTACCGGTGACTTGCTTGCCAACCATAAACGACGGCGACCAGCTGTCCCATTTCCCGGTGCGCACCAGACGCTCGCCTTCGACCGCGCGGCGTGCCGCCCCCAACATCAACAAAAATGCAATTTCCGTGGTCGCATCCGATAACACATCGGGCGTGTTGGTGACGACGATACCTTTGTTTCTGAAAGCGTCCAGATCACAATGATCGACGCCTACCGAATGATTGGCGACGATTTTCACACAGTCCGGCAGGGCAGCCACAAGGGATGCGTTAAATATTTCCGTATGGCACGGCAATATGGCATCGACGCCCTGACATTTTTCGATCAGTTCTTCCGGGGTCCACAGCTTGTCTGCCGGATTATTGAGAACATCATAGCTTTCAAGCGCACGGCGTTCCACATTGTCGGTCAGTTTACGGGTGATCAGCAATCGTTTTTTGGCGGTCATGGTTTGAAAAACTCCTGAAGACGGGGGAGGTTCAGATTAGAAAATTATTATGGAAAGGGATAGCTTTTTATCCATGGATACCGGCAAATTCTTGTGACCGGCAAGCATAACTGTGTTGACGGAGAATATTCAGGATTGTCTTGTAAAAAGCGGACTTTTACGGGAAAACTGATGGCAGGATCCAGACAGTATATATACGAATTTTTGAATATATAAAATTGTATTATATTGGCCGATAACCTTTTTTCCGATTTTATGTTTCCTGAAAGGATGCAATCATGAGCTTTACCATTACCGAACAAGCCCCTGCCCGTCTCAACCGTTCCGAACAGGCCGTTCCCGGGTCCAACGCCCGGTTCCTGGAAAAAGCGGCGGCCGGTAATGCCGATGTTGTATTTCTGGATCTGGAAGACGCTGTCGCCCCCAATGATAAAGAGCAGGCCCGCAAAAACATTATCGAAGCCTTGAACGATCTCGACTGGTCCGGGAAAACCGTATCCGTGCGCATTAACGGGCTTGATACCCATTACATGTACAAAGACGTCATTGATATTATGGAACAGGCCGGTGACAAACTTGATCTGTTCATGATTCCCAAAGCCGGAACGGCTGCGGACATTTACGCCATTGACATGCTGGTGACACAGGTTGAACAGGCCAAAGGCTACAAAAACCGCATTGGCTTCGAGATGATCATCGAAACCGCCCTTGGCATGCAGAATATCCATGAAATCGCCGCCGCCAGCCCGCGCAATGAATCGCTGCATTTCGGGGTTGCCGATTACGCCGCATCGACCAAGGCCCGGACCACCAACATCGGCGGTGCCAATGGCGACTATCACGTTTTGACCGATGCCGATGACAACGGCAACCGCGACGTCCACTGGGGTGATATGTGGCATTACGCCATTGCCAGAATGGTGGTTGCCGCCCGCGCCAACGGATTGCGCCCCATTGACGGTCCGTTCGGTGATATTTCCGACAGTGACGGCTATATCGCCCAGGCCAAACGGTCCGCTGTTTTGGGCTGCGAAGGCAAATGGGCCATTCACCCGTCACAGGTCGATCTCGCCAATCAGCAATTCAGCCCGTCCGAAGACGACGTCACCAAAGCCAAACGCATCATCGAAGCCATGGATCAGGCCCAGAAAGAAGGCAAAGGCGCGGTTACCCTTGATGGCCGTCTGATTGATATTGCCTCCATCAAACAGGCCGAAGTGATGGTTAAAAAAGCCGAACAGATTGCCGCTTTGGCTTAAAGGCAAAACCGTCTAGCCATTTTGCCGGTTTTACTGCAAAGGATATGATTTTTTGCATCGCCAACGCCGTTTTGATGTGATAGAGAACGGGCATGCATAATTATCTCGACTTTGAAAAACCCATTGCCGAACTCGAAGGAAAAATCGAAGAGCTGCGGCACCTTAGCGGATCAGAAGATATCAACATTGCCGAAGAAGTCACCAAGCTTCAGGCGAAAGTGGAAAAACTGCTGATCCAGACCTATGGCAAACTGTCATCCTGGCAAAAAACGCAAATTGCCCGCCACCATGACCGCCCGCACACGGTCGATTATATTGATGCCCTGATTGAAGATTTCACACCTTTGTCCGGGGACCGGGCGTTCGCCGATGATGCGGCCATTGTCGCCGGCATGGGTCGGCTTCAGGGTCGCTCGGTGATGATTATCGGCAATGAAAAAGGATCCGACACCCAGCAACGGGTCAAACACAATTTCGGCATGGCCCGGCCCGAAGGCTACCGCAAAGCCGAGCGGTTGATGAAACTGGCCGAACAGTATCAATTGCCCGTGGTCACCTTGGTGGACACACCGGGGGCCTATCCCGGTATTGATGCCGAAGCCCGTGGTCAGGCCGAAGCCATCGCCAAATCCATTGACACTTGCCTGAAACTGAAAACCCCGCTTGTCAGCGTCATCATCGGCGAAGGCGGATCAGGCGGAGCCATCGCGCTGGCCGCCGGAAACCGTGTCCATATGCTCGAACATTCCATCTATTCGGTGATATCGCCCGAAGGCTGCGCCTCGATTTTGTGGCGCGACGGCACCCGCTCGGAAGAGGCCGCCGAGGCCATGCGCCTGACGGCGCAGGATCTGGCCAAACTGGGCGTCATTGACAAAGTCATCAAGGAACCGTTGGGCGGTGCCCACAGAAGCCCGGACAAGGCCATCGCATCCGTTGGTGAAACCATCAACGATGATTTGACGGAACTGTCGAAACAGGATGCGGAGCAGTTGAAAACCGCCCGCCGGAACAAGTTTCTGGAAATGGGAAAACTCGGCCTGTAATTTCAGCCACTATTCCGTTCACATTTGGGGAAAATCACCCTAACCGTGGTTCCGGCCCCCACTTCGCTTTCGATCGACACCCGGCCACCATGCAGACGGACGAGTTGATCAACGATAGCCAGACCCAATCCGGTTCCGGCGGGGTGGTCATTCCCCTGATTTTCCGCCATCACAAATGGCTTGACGATTTCCGCAATTTTTTCGGGCGGAATGCCTTCTCCGGTATCGGCGACCTCAATGCAATGCTGATCATCGTTTTCGGTGACGCGGGCCGATATCCGGCCACCGGATGGGGTGAATTTCACCGCATTTGATACCAGATTGACAAGTATCTGCATGATCGAACGCTGATCAGCAACAACGGGGCTCTGCAAACCATCGCAATCGGTCTGAAACACAATGTTTTTATCCGCCAATGCCCCGTGCAACATGGACTGGCACTGTTCGATCGCTTGACGGATATCCACCGGTTCCGGTTTGAGAGCGCGTTTGCCGGCTTCGATGGCCGACAGATCAAGAACATCATTGATCAGAGTCAGCAAATGTTTGCTGCTGCCATGGATATCCCTGATATAGTCTTCGTAGAATTTCAGATCGCTGAAACCCAGATAGCGGCCCATGATCAATTCCGAAAACCCGATAATGGAATTCAGGGGCGTTCTGAATTCGTGGCTCAGGGCTGCGAGAAATTCCGACTTGGCCTGATTGGCTTTTTCCACATCGAGCAAACTTTGCCTGAGCTTTTCAGCATCTTTCCGGCGCGAAGTGATATCACGGATCGAGCCAATAAATTTGATATCATCCCCGGTTTTGAATTCCGTAATATTCAATTCAATGGGAAAAATTTCACCGTTTTTACGAACCGCTTCCAGTTCCCGTTCACGCACGCCCAGAATTTTGGCCTTCCCGGTGTGATGATAGCGTTCAACATATTCATCATGATGATCCCGGTCATGACCGATCATCAGCATGGTGATGGGACGCCCGGCCACATCTTCTGAGCGGTAACCAAACATCCGTTCCGCCGCCGGGTTAAAGGTTTCAATCCGGGTTTTATTATCGGTCACGATGACGGCTTCGGCCACGTTATCGAGAATGGCCTGCAGCCTTTGTTCGCTGGCCGCGCGGGCCTGTCGCTCAAGATATTCATCCGTCACATCGCGGCCATTACCGCGGTAACCCAAAAATTCTCCGTCTCTGTCATATACCGGCTGACCATTGATGCTGATGCGCAATAATTTTCCATTGGCGGTGGTCAGATTATAGGTAAAATTTTCAATCGGTTTGTGATTTTCAAGATCGGCCTGATGATCGATCCATTTTTGCCGATTGCTGTCTTCGGCAGCGATTTCCAGTCGCGTCCGCCCCAGATACAGGCTGGCATCAAATCCGGTAATGGCCTTGTTTTCTTCGGACAAATAGGTAAAGCGCAAGTCCTTGTCCATTTCCCAGAACCATAACCTGTGATCGGTACTGAAATCAGCCAGCCGCTGTCTTTCATTATCGATTTTATGGATTTTCCGGTTTTGCTGCCGGCATTCCAAAGTAACGGCAATCGCCAGCAACAGGGCAAAACCCGAAACAAGCACCCCGTAAATTTCCGTCCCCGGAAGCCATTGCTGTATCCGGTTGAGTTCGTTTAAAACGGCCAATACGACTATAAACAGACAAACGACAACCCAAACCGGATTTTGCCGGTTTTTGACCGCCAACCGCCCCCACAACAAAGCTGACAAACCCAGAAAAACTGTGGTTAGCAATACCGTCATAAAGTGGACCCGACCATCAAAAATCTTCAGAAACAGGGCACCGCAGGCACATATTAATAATTAATATAGGGTTAAACACCGTCTTTATCCAATATTAAATTTTTTCGCACTCCGGGCAGAAAAAGATACTGGACAAATATATATTTGCCGAATATATATCAAACTGATATATAAAAATACAATATAAACGGAAATCTCCCCATGAAGGTTAAAGATTTATGCTTGGGCGCATTATATCTTGGCGACGCCAGCGGTTATGAAATACGAAAACTGTTTGAACAAGGACCGTTCAGCCATTTTGCCCATGTCAGTTTTGGCTCAATTTATCCGGCGCTGGGACAACTGTTGAAAAACGGTCTTGTCCGTTGCCGCAAACAGGTTCAGGACGGCAAACCGGACAAGAAAATCTACAGCCTGACCGAAACCGGGCTTGCGCAGTTAACCCGTGCGTTGAATGCGCCACCGGGGCCGGACAAATTCCATTCCGACACCCTGTTCATGCTGTTCTTTGCCGATTTGATGCCCCGGGATAAAGTTCAGGCGGTCCTTGATGAATACATAACGCACTTTACCGAAGCCGCCTCGATCCTTGGCGGTCTGGATAATGAAAACGTATCCCCGCCGCGTCAGCATGTGCGCGCCATCGGTCAGGCTTTTTACCAGACCATGGCCGACACCCTTCAACACAACCGGGACGGAATCCTGTCATCGCTTCCAAAACAGCCCCTCACCCGCAAACCATAAAGCCCGAAAATGAAACAACAACGCGCCAAAACCAGAAAATATCTACCGGCATCATCGGCATGGATTGCCATCTTGTTGGTGGCTGCCGTCTCGGTGTGGGTCGGCTCCGGCTATCTTGCTGGGCAACCGGACAAGACTGCAAATGAAAAGACGGCGGATGACAATCCCCGGCCATTGCCTCTGGTCACCATCCTTTCAAGTGTGGCCCAGCCCAGAAGCAAAGAGATCACCCTGCTTGGACTGACCGAAGCGTTTATGGATATTCAGGTCCGTGCCGAAACCAGCGGCCGCATTCAATCCAGACCGGTAATCAAAGGCAATAACGTCGCCAAAAACGCTACGCTGGTCACCTTGACCATGGATGACCGTCTGGAGCGCAAACAACAGGCCGAAGCGTTATATGAATATCAGACCATTGCGTATTCGGCGGCAAAAAAACTGTCGCAAAAACAGTTTCAATCGAAGGTCAAACTTGCCCGGGAAAAAGCCGATCTCGCCCGTGCCAAAGCCGAACTGGCCCGTATCAATCTGGATATCCGGCGCACAACCATCAAGGCCCCCCTGTCCGGTATTGTTGAGGATTTGCCCGTTGATGTGGGTGAGCGCGTTACCATTGGCGATGTGGTTGCCCGCATCATCACCATTGACCAGATCAAAGTCACCGGCGCCGTTTCCGAAGGCCAGATCCGGCAACTGAAAAAAGGCGATTACGCCAGCATCACCTTGCCGGATGGGGAAACAAGAACAGGCGACATCATCTATCTGTCAAAAAAATCCATTGGCGCAACGCGCACATTCCGCATTGAAATCAGCGTCGACAACCCGGACAAATCCATCGTCGCCGGCCTGACCACGGAACTTCGTCTTCAGGGCAAGCGCAAAAAAGGCCATTTCGTTTCACCGTCGGTTTTGACCCTCAACAACAAGGGGCAACTGGGCGTGAAAATTGTCGATGGGGAAAACCGCGTTCAGTTCAAAACCGTTGAAATTCTCACCGACACCCCGGCGGGACTGTGGATAACGGGACTGGCCGACAAAGTAAACATCATCAGTAACGGTCAGGGCTTTGTCAAAGTCGGCCAAAAGGTCAGGACCACCCCGGACCTCTCAACCGCCAATGGACCACCGTCATGAATGCGCTGATTGACTGGGCCGTTAATCATGCCCGCACGGTTTTAACGTCGCTGTTTCTGATCCTTGTCTCAGGCACGGTATCCTACATCAACATTGCCAAGGAAGCCGACCCGGATATCAACATCCCGATTATTTACGTGCTGATGTCACTGGAAGGGGTATCGCCCGAAGACGCCGAACGTTTGATGGTACGGCCGATGGAACAGAAGCTGCGGTCCATCGAAGGCATCAAGGAGATGAAATCCCGTGGCTACGAAGGCGGCGCAAGTGTGACGCTGGAATTTGACGCCGGCTTTGATGCCGATCAGGCCATGCTTGATGTCCGCGAAAAAGTCGATCAGGCCAAACCGGATCTGCCCGACGACGCCGACGAACCAACCGTCAACGAAGTCAACTTCAGCCTGTTCCCGGTGATCGTCGTCGCCTTGTCCGGCACCGCCCCGGAACGCACACTTTTCAGACTGGCACGTGATTTAAGGGACAAGCTGGAAACCATAACCACCGTGCTCGAAGTGAATATCGTCGGTGAACGCGAAGAAATGGTGGAATTTCTGCTGGACCCGGTCAAGGTTGAAAGCTACGGACTGTCGCCCATCGAAACCGTCAACGCCATCCGCGCATCCAATTTACTGGTCCCTGCCGGATCACAGGACACCGGGCGTGGCCGTTTTCAATTAAAAGTTCCGGGGTTGTTTGAAAACCTGCGCGACATACAGAACATGCCGCTTACCGCCGACGGCGACAGCGTCGCCTTGTTTGGTGACGTCGGCGAAGTCCGGCGCACGTTCAAAGACCCCGTCAGTGTTGCCCACATCAACGGCAAAAAAGCCATTGCCATCGAAGTCGTCAAACGCACCGGGGAAAATATCATCGATACCGTCGCCCGGGTCCGGCGCACCGTCGATGAAGTCAAATCCGGCTGGCCGCAAACCCTGCAAACCCAGGTTGACATCAATTACACCAATGACAAATCGGGCGATATTGAAACCATGCTGTCCGATTTGCAAAACAACGTCATTGCCGCCATCCTGCTGGTGATGGTTATCATTGTTTATGCCCTTGGCCCGCGCACGGCGGCGTTGGTCGGGATGGCCGTGCCCGGATCATTTTTAATGGGGATCCTGATCTTGTCAGCGATCGGGGTGACCATAAACATTGTCGTTCTGTTTGCCCTGATACTGGCCGTCGGCATGCTGGTGGACGGGGCCATTGTCACCACCGAATTTGCCGACCGTAAAATGGCCGAAGGCGAGCCACGGGAAACGGCTTATGCGTTGGCGGCAAAACGCATGTCATGGCCGATCATCGCATCGACGGCGACAACACTGGCGGCTTTTCTGCCATTGGTATTCTGGCCCGGGATTGTGGGTGAATTCATGAAATTCTTGCCGCTGACATTGTTGCTGACATTGTCGGCATCGTTATTGATGGCGCTGATTTTCATCCCCACCCTGGGGGCCTGTTTCGGAAAACCCGGCATCACCGCCGACCCGGAACAAATGCACAAGCTGGCGGGCGTTACCCCGGGCGACATTACGGCAATGGGCGGTTTTACCGGCGGCTATGTGAAAGTCCTGGACAGGGCATTGCGCCACCCGGCAAAAATTTTGCTGGCAACGGTGGTGCTGTTGGTCGCCGTTCAACTGATTTATTCCAAATTCGGCAAGGGCATCGAATTTTTTCCGGACGTGGAACCGGACATTGCGCAATTGCAAATCAAGGCCCGCGGCAATTTATCAACCCTGGAAAAATCAGGCCTTGTCAATCAGGTCGAAAAGGTGGTTCTGGATTTAAACAAAAACACCCGCGAATTCAAAGTGGTCTACAGCCGCGCCGGGTCACAGCAAAACAGTGACCTGGCCGAAGACGTGGTCGGTATCATTACGCTCGACTTTACCAAATGGGACCAACGCCGCAAGGCCGATATCATCATGGCGGACCTGCAAAAAAAGCTGTCAAACATTGGTGGCATTATCGTTGACAGGCGCATCGAACAGGCCGGCCCACCGGTCGGAAAACCGATCCAGATTGAAGTCTCTTCACGGTTTCCGGAACGGATCCCGCCTGCGATCATTGAAATTCGTGCCGCCATGAAAAAAATCGGCGGCTTTGACAGTACGGAAGACAGCCGCCCGCTTCCGGGCATTGACTGGCAAGTGGATGTGGACCGCAAACAGGCGGCAAAATTCGGCGCCAGCGTCGATGCCATTGGCCGCGCCGTGCAAATGGCGTCAACGGGGATCAAGCTCGGCGAATACCGTCCCGATGACGCCGACGAAGAACTGGATTTGCGCATCCGTTATCCGGAACGGTTTCGCACCATAACCCAGCTTGGCAACATTCGCACCGCCATCAATGGTCAGGTGGTGCCAATCAATAATTTTGTCACCCTGTCGGCAAAACCGAAAACCGGCATTATCAACCGGGTCGATGCCAAACGGGTAATGACCATCAGAACCGATGTCGCGCCTGGAATTCTGGTCGATAACAAGGTTCAGGAAATCAAATCCTGGCTGGCGACAACGGATTTGCCGTCCCGGGTGACGATCAAATTCAAAGGCGAAGACGAAGAACAGAAAAAAGCCGAAGCCTTTTTGGGCAAAGCCTTTCTGGTTGCCCTGTTCATTATGGCGGTTATTCTGGTGACCCAGTTCAACAGTTTTTATTCCGCATTGCTGATTTTGTCCGCCGTGGTCATGTCCACCATCGGCGTCTTCATTGGATTACTGGTGACCGGACAACCTTTTGGCATCGTCATGGGCGGCATTGGCATTATCGCCCTGGCCGGGATTGTGGTGAACAACAATATTGTCCTGATCGATACCTTTGACCGCCTGAAAAAAACCGAGGATACAATCCGGCTTGCGATTTTGAAAACCGGAGCGCAAAGGCTGCGTCCCGTGTTGTTAACCACCATCACCACCATGCTCGGTTTGATGCCGATGGTGCTGGGCATCAACATTGATTTTATCGGACGCAGCATCAGCATCGGCGCACCGGCTACCCAGTGGTGGACACAAATATCCACATCCATTGTTTTCGGACTGGGGTTTGCCACACTGTTAACATTGGTCGTGACGCCCAGTTCGTTGATGATCAGAAGCAACGTACAAAATTGGCGCAAAAAACGCGCTCTGGAAAAAGCGGCTTAGGCTGCGCTATCGGGTGGGTTTTTACCGGCGCGGCCTTGCTCAAAGCGTTTATAACTCCGGTAACTGAACGGGATTGAAACCAGATAAAGTCCCAGAATGACAATAATGGTCAACCATGGCACGCTAACGGAAAAAGCGGCCAGTGCTGCGACAATCAACATTGTCGGCAACACCAATTGACGGGGAATTTTTAGTTTTTTAAACGAATAGGTGGGAACCGAACTGACGGCCAAACCGCCAACAGCCAATAAAAACAGCGACACGATCCACGGGTTTCTGAAAAAATCCGTTTCAAATTCCAGCGACAGGATAACCGGCAACAACACCAGTCCGGCGGATGCGGGGGCCGGAGTTCCGGCAAAAAAGTTGGCTTTCCATCCGGGCTGGTTTTCATCATCGACCGCCACATTGAACCGCGCCAGCCTGAGGCCCAGACACATGGCGTAAAGCAAGGCCAGTATCCATCCCGGGTTGCCTGCGGTTTCCATGGCCCACAAATACAAAATCAACGCCGGGGCGACACCGAAACAGACAAAATCCGAAAGCGAATCCAGTTCGGCACCAAATTTGCTGGCACCTTTTAACAATCTTGCCACCCGGCCATCAAGGGCATCCAGTATGGCAGCGGCGGCGATGGCAATCAGGGTAAAGTCCCATTTGTCCTGGAGCGCGAAACGCACGGCCGTTAATCCCGACGCCAACGCCAAAAGGGTCAGAATATTGGGAATCATGGTATTGAAAGACAGCCTTTTCAGACGTCTTCTCTGACCCATGGATTTTTTGCCGTTATTGTGTTCCATCATGATAACCCTGTCTGATTTCACCTCTGCGGGCCGTCTCCCGACTATTGAAATCGGCGATTACCGTTTCACCGGCTACCGCCGTTTGTCCCAAAACCACCAACGGCTCCACGCCCTGTGGTAAATAAATATCAACCCGGCTGCCAAACCGGATCATACCGAAACGTTGCCCGGCCTGCATAACGTCACCTTCTTTGCACCAGCACAGAATTCGCCTTGCGACCAGACCGGCTATTTGTACAAAGACCACGTCCCGGCCATCATCCGTTGTCATTTTCAAAGCCATACGTTCGTTGAATTCGCTGGCCTTGTCCAGTGACGCGTTTAAAAATTTCCCCGGCCGGTATGCGATCTTGCTGATTTTACCGTCAACGGGAACCCGGTTCACATGGACATTGAACACATTCATAAAAACCGCAACGCGCGTTCTTTGTTCATCCCCCATACCCAACTCTTCGGGCGGGGCAGCACGGTCAATCATCTGTACGACCCCGTCCGCCGGGCTGATGACCAGACCGGAACGCACCGGTGTATATCGGTCCGGGTCACGGAAAAAATACACACACCACAGCGTTAACACCAAGCCTGCGAATGCCAACGGTGGATACAGCCACGTCATCCCCGCCCCAAGGACAGCAAAGATGACAATAAACGGCCATCCCGCTTTATTGATCGGGACCAGTACAATTTTCAACACGTTTTCGGCATCCTTGATTATCTTTCGTTACTCTGAAGCGCACAGTATTGGAGTTGTTCCGATCTTGCAACCGGGCATATTTTCCGGGGTGACAGCCCGCAATGGAACACGGTATGATCAGAGCCGGTTTTTTTATAACTATGGTGCTGAAAATCATGTTTTCCCCGGCAACGGCTTCCCGTACGGTCATGACCGCCATGGATCAGGCCCCCCTTGATTTGGGTGATGCTCTGGTCATGTCCGGGAAAAGCGGGTCCGGGAATTTTAATTTCGCTTTCACCTGGCAAGGTTTTCCCTTCGCCGTCAAAGCCCGTACGGAAAACAGCACCACAGCCAACCCGGACGGGGATCAACCGAAACGCTCGCACATACAAATCAACGGCCATTTGGGCCATCTACCTTATAGCGGACAGAATATCGAAGTTCGCGTCAACGCCATGGCCATACTCGAAGCCGCAGGAGAAATCCCGGATTGTGCCCTGGCCCTGACCAAAGACCAGCAAATTGTTTTCAAAAAAACGATTGATCTGGATCAGCCGTTAACGCCGACATTGCTGGTCACCGAGGCTGCGAAAACATTGCTTCGCATGAAGCCCTACCTTGAATTGCTGTCGATGTTTTTAATGACTACGGCTTTGCCGGAACCGCAAAAACCTGCCCCGGGTAAATCAAATCCGGGTCTTTGATGCGGTCTTTGTTGGCGGCATAAATCAAGGTGTAACTCAGCCCCTTTCCATAGGTGCGCCGTGCCAGACGCCACAAACTGTTGCCGGGCTGAACAATGACAAACGGTTCATCCGTCACACCCTGATCCGGCTCGGCCCGGGAAAAGGGAAATGAAACCCGGGCGATGACATCCCCCTTGGTATTCAGTTCATCGGCCCTGAGCGTATATAAACCGGGGGCCACGGGTTTTTCCGGGGACAGTTGCCAATCGCCCCCCAACCCGGAACGAACCTGACCGATAAATGTGTTATCCAGATACAAAATGATCTGGTGCCGGTTTTCCCCGCGACCACTGATGGTCAGCTTGCCCTGATCGTCATAGTCGATGGTATCGACGGAAAGCACCGGGCCGGGTCCGCTTTCAAGTTTTGGTTTCTGTAAAAGTTTCGGAGGCGTTGCACCGCTTCTGGACAATTTGACCGCCACCGGTGCCGACGGCTCTGTTTTAATTTTATCATCCCCGCCCTGTACAAGATTGGCAAGCGGCGGCGTCTCCTGGGCTTCATCCCCGGCCCCTTCGTTTTCGGCTACCGCCTGTGACGAATACGGCTGATCCGGCACCACCAGCATCACCACATCATCGGAACGCACCGGAGCTTGCCCGGCTTCCTGCATTTCCAGACTGAATTGACGATTGCCGGACTTAATCGGCTTGTCCGACAGAAAAACCCATTCGCCATTGCCGTCGGCTTTCAATTTGCCAAGCACGTCGGTGCCATCATAAATAATGACGGTGCTGCCGGGTTTGGCCCGGCCAGCAAACAGAGCGTTACCATCGGGGGCAACCCGGACCACGTCAAACGACGGCAACTGAACGGATTTTGGTTTATCCGGTACCGGTTTGGCGGCGGGCTGTTGTTCGCCGGGCGTGACTTCCTTGACGACGCCCGCTTTGCGTGGCGGTTCCACCGGGGCCACTTCCTGTTGCCACAGCACAACATTGGCGACAATAACGCCTGTTACAAGGACCCCGCCCAGGGTGGCAATAATCGCTGGTTTGTTCAAAAGAATGCAATCCGGAATATTAAACGTTCAAAAGGTCAGCTTGATTTTTGCTGGTGGTTGCGAAAAGATCAAGGGGTTGATTGCCTTTTTATTCCGTTAATTGAAAATAATCCCATGCCGGATCACCGACAACAGCAAACCGAAGCCCATATCCGTGCCGTCTGTGTGTTTTGCGGGTCGCGTTTTGGCGCAAACACGCGCTTCAAAAAAACCGCCGCCCGGCTGGGTCAATTATTGGCCGAAAACAATATCCGTCTGATTTATGGTGGCGGCCATGTGGGCTTGATGGGCACGATTGCCGACAATGTGCTCGAAAATGGCGGCAAAGTCACCGGTATCATCCCGGAATTTCTGGAAAGCCTTGAGGTCGGCCACGATGGTTTAAGCGAAAAAATTGAGACCGACAGCATGCACAGCCGCAAACGGCGCATGTTTGAAATGTCAGACGCCTTTCTCACCATGCCGGGCGGCCTTGGTACCCTTGATGAAACATTTGAAATCATCACATGGAAACAATTGCGGCTGCATAACAAACCCGTCATCATTCTGGATGACAATGGATATTGGCAGCCGTTTCAGAAACTGATCACAAGCACCATCGAAAACGGTTTCGCCGATGAAAGCGCGGCCCGGTTATATACCACCGTCAACAGCGCCGACGAAGCCATCAGCGTCCTCAAATCCGGAACACCACAGCACCCCGGCCAAGGCCCGGGCACAGCAAAGCCGGAACGGTTTTAACCGCCCCGGCTTTGTTTAACGTTTTATTTTACCGTCTAGTTTTTGGATTTATCCACCAACCGGTTTTCCGTAATCCACGGCATCATGGCGCGCAGTTTTTCACCGACCTGTTCGATGCCGTGTTCGCTTTCACGGCGCCGGGTGGCTTTGAAACTGGGTTGCCCCGATTGGTTTTCCAGCATGAAATCACGGACAAAACGACCCGATTGAATGTCTTCGAGCACGTCTTTCATGCGTGCTTTGACATCGGCGTCAATAATCCTGGGACCGGATACGTAATCACCGTATTCCGCCGTGTTGGAAATGGAATAACGCATGTTGGCGATGCCACCTTCGTAAATCAGATCAACGATCAGCTTGACTTCGTGCAGGCATTCGAAATAGGCCATTTCCGGGGCATACCCGGCTTCGACCAGGGTTTCAAAACCGGCCTTGATCAACTGCGTCAAACCGCCGCACAGTACGGCCTGTTCACCAAACAGATCGGTTTCGCATTCTTCGCGGAATGTGGTTTCTATGACGCCGGAACGTCCGCCACCGATGGCTGATGCGTATGACAGCGCCACTTCCAGTGCGTTGCCGGTGGCGTTCTGATCAACCGCCACCAGACAGGGGACACCGCCGCCGCGCTGATACTCGGACCGGACCGTGTGGCCGGGACCTTTGGGGGCGATCATGAACACATCCAGATCGGGACGGGCTTCGATCAGGCCGAAATGAATATTGAGGCCGTGGGCAAAGGCAATCGCAGCACCCTCGTTCAGATTGTCGGCCAATTCGTCCCGGTACAATTGTCCCTGACCTTCATCGGGGGTTAAAATCATCACCACGTCGGCCCAGCGGGCGGCATCGGCCGGGGTCATTACTTTCAGCCCTTCGGCCTCGGCCTTGGCGGCACTGGATGAACCGGGACGCAAGGCGACAGCCACGTTTTTCGCGCCCGAATCGCGCAGGTTCAAGGCATGGGCATGGCCCTGGCTACCATAGCCGACAATGGCAACTTTTTTCGATTTAATCAGATTGACATCGGCATCCCGATCATAATATACGCGCATGGTTATGTTCCTTTAACAGTCATAAAAATTAAAATAAAAGGGTTCAATAAAGCGGGTCAAGCGGCTGTACGCCCCTTGAAATGGCGGCCACACCGGTGCGTGAGACATCGGTCAGCCCGAGCGGTTGCATCAATGATATAAAAGCATCGATTTTATCGGTTTTACCGACAATTTCAAAAACAAACGAGGAATTGGTGCTGTCAACGACGCGGGCCCGGAAAATATCGGCAATCCGCAGACTTTCCACCCGTATTTCGCCTTCGCCGACGACCTTGATCAAAGCCAGTTCACGTTCAACGGATTTTCCTTGCAAGGTTAAATCCTTGACATTGTGAACCGGGACCAGACGGCCCAACTGGGCTTTGATTTGTTCAACAATCATCGGCGTTCCAACCGTCACCAATGTAATCCGAGACAGGTTGTCTTCCATATTGGTTTCGGCCACGGTCAGGCTTTCGATATTGTAACCGCGCCCGGAAAACAATCCGATGACGCGGGCCAGCACACCCGGTTCGTTATCAACCAGAACGGCGATGGTGTGGGCATTTTCCTGTTGTTGTGTCCGGGTCACGTTAAAGACTCCCGTTGTAAAAGGACGATTGACATGTCTGTTTCTGTTATAAAGCGCAATGCGGTAAAATCAACTCATGCAAGGCGTTATCGGCACCACTTCTAAACAAGGATTTTACCTTTTTCCGAAATGGCCGTGGCCTGATCTTCTTCGGAACCCAGCAGCATTTCATTATGCGCGGCGCCTGACGGAATCATCGGGAAACAGTTTTCCGCCTTGTCAATATGGATATCGGCGATCACCGGACCATCATGTTCGAGCATGGCTTCGATGGCCCCGTCCAGTTCATCCGGTTTCGTCGCCCGTACTCCCAGCATACCGAAGGTATCGGCCAGTTTCATGAAGTCGGGCAGGCTTTCCATATAGCTTTCCGAATAACGTGAACCATGAAGCAATTCCTGCCACTGGCGCACCATGCCCATGTAAAAATTATTCAGGATAAAGCATTTAACAGGCAACCTGTATTGGGAAATGGTGGACAGTTCCTGCATATTCATCATAAATGACGCTTCGCCGGCAATGCCCAGAACCAGTGCCTTCGGATGGGCGATCTGCACGCCCATGGTCGCCGGCAGACCATACCCCATCGTTCCCAAACCGCCGGACGTTAAAAAGTGATTGGGCGCGTCGAAATGGAAATATTGCGCCGCCCACATCTGGTGTTGTCCGACCTCGGTGGTGACATAGGTATCCTTGCCGGTCTTTTTGGCAAAATGCTGCAACCGTTCAATCGCCCGTTGCGGTTTGATAATATCTTTGCCCTGTTTGTATTTCAGGCATTCCCGGGCGCGCCATTCGTCAATGGTTTGCCACCATTTTTTCAACGCCGTCTGATCCATTTTCAACTGTTCGGAACGCCAGTATTTAATCATGTCTTCGAGCACATGGCCGACATCGCCGACAACCGGGATATCCACCATAACATTTTTATTGATGCTGGAGGGATCAATATCGATATGGATTTTTTTCGAATTCGGTGAAAACGCGTCAAGCCTGCCGGTAATACGGTCATCAAAACGCGCCCCGACACAGACCATCACATCACAATCATGCATGGCCATGTTGGCCTCAAAGGTGCCATGCATCCCGACCATGCCCAGAAACTGTTTTTCCGACGCCGGATAGGCACCCAATCCCATCAACGTCAATGTACAAGGCGCACCGGTCATCCCGACCAATTGATGCAGCAGCTTTGAGGCACCGGGGCCGGAATTGATAACGCCACCACCGGCGTAAAAAATCGGTTTTTTTGCACCCGCCAGCATTTTTGCCGCTGCTTTGATCGGGGCCAGATCGCCTTTGACGCGTGGATTGTAACTTTTCGGTTTGACCTTGGCTTTGGCAACATAATCACCAAGAGCCATCAATACGTCTTTGGGTAAATCGATCAATACCGGTCCCGGCCTTCCCGATGAGGCGACGATGAAGGCTTCGTGCATGACACGGGCCAGATCATCCACATCCTTGACCAGATAATTGTGTTTGGTACAGGCCCGGGTGATGCCCGTGGTGTCGGCTTCCTGAAAAGCATCGTTGCCGATCATGTGGGTCGGCACCTGACCGGTCAGGCAAATCACCGGGATCGAGTCCATCAGGGCATCGGTCAGTCCGGTGACCGCGTTGGTGGCACCGGGGCCGGACGTCACCAGAACGACACCGACTTTCCCTGTCGAACGGGCATAGGCTTCGGCGGCGTGAACAGCACCGCCTTCCTGCCGGACCAGAATATGGCGCAATCTGTTTTGCATGAAAATGGCATCATAAATCGGCAGCACAGCCCCGCCGGGATAGCCAAAAACCACTTCGACATCCTGTTCAACCAGTGCCTTCAGAACAATTTCAGAGCCCGACAGTTGATCTTTCGCCATCTTTAAATCCTTTGTACAAACGCATTCTTTTGAACGTTTTCGGTACGTTCATTGTTTCATATTCAGGGAAAGTCTTTACCATGCAACACAAATATATTGCGGCGCACAAAAAAATATCCCGGCCAGCCCTGAAATTCCGGGATAATTCGAAAACCTTGACGCATTTCAAATCATTAACCGTGACACAGGATCATGGGAACCTAATCCCTGAATTTCCCTGGGTCAATAACACAAACGAATAATAACAAAGTTTTTTTCATTGTTAAGGTAATTATATTACAAAATACAGACCGGCATCAAGACCTTGCATTGCAATGCAATATTGTCGCAAGGTGACGCTCGCTTGTTTCAGGCAAAAAAAACTGCAAATATCACGTGTAAATTACAGAATGCTCACTATTTGGTATTTTATGGTTCTTCACAACCCCGCCTGTTGGAGTTGCCCCGATGCATAAAACCCGTTCGATTATCAACCCATATCTGATCACCCTGCTTACGGGAGTGTTCATCCTGTTATCCTTGAGCCAGACCGTCGGCGCGGAGAATATCCTTGCTGACAACACCGGCGCAGTGCTGAAAATCAGCGGCAAAATAAGCCACACCAATAAAAAGGATGGCCTGTATTTAGGCCGCGCACAATTAAAAGCCTTGCCGCAAACGACGCTGAGCGTAACCACGCCGTGGACCGACGGCACCGTCCGCTTTACCGGGCCGAAACTGATTGATGTGCTGAATTTGGCCGGAGCGGACGGCAAAACATTAACCGCCATTGCCCACAATGATTATCAAACCAAAATCCCGGTTCAGGATGCAGTTGATTACCCGGTCATCATTGCCATGGATAAAAACGGCAAACCCATGAATACCCGCGAGCTCGGACCATTGTGGATCATTTATCCGTGGGGCGACATTCAATCATTACGGAATGATAAATATTACGCCCGCTCCATCTGGCAACTGACAACGATCATTGTCCATGAATAAACTCAACCAAAAATCCGTTTTATGGTTTTTGGCGGCATTCATTGTCGCCATCGTTCTGGGGACCATCAACACCGCCTTTGAATTTCGCCATCAATCCCTGAAACAGGATCAGAGTTTTCAGGATAATTATTCTTTTTTCACCAGCAAATATGAACGCGATATCAATATTGCCATCATCGCCTTCAATGATTTTATCCTTGCCCCCGACAATCAGGAGAAACAGGCAAAGTATCTTGAAAAAATTGACATATTCTGGTCACGCATCAATGCCATTGACAAAGGCTCGCAAGGCAAAAAATTTATTGAAATCAAGGACAGTGTCAAAATCATTGAACGGGACCGGAAAATTCTTGCCAAAATTGACCGCTGGAATGAAAAGCTGAAAACGTCCGGACCGCCCGACACGGCGTTGACGGGTCAAATTCGGGCCGCCCTTGACAGCCTTGCAAGCGACGGTCGCGTCCTGATTCGCAATGCCCAGGAATTCCAGCAACAGCAAGGTATTAACCGCGAACAGCAACTTTACGGACTTTATCTGCGCACCCTGATGATGGGGCTGGGAGCCTTGTTGGCGGGAGGGATAACGATTTTCATTTTCTATTCCCAGAATAAAAGCCTGCAAAGGCTGGGTTCGGATATCGAAACCGCACTGGAAGACCGTAGCCAACAATTAACGCGAACCCGGGCCATCGTTGATGCCCTGCCTGATATTTTGTTCATTCTTGATGAAGACGGTTATTTCATCGAAGAGATCACCAACAATCCGGACTCACTGGTTGCGGAAAGAGAGCAATACAAAAACAGCACACTTTATGACATCCTGCCCGCCGAGGCCGCCGATATTGCCTTTGACGGTATTCAGCGGGCCCTACAAACAAACCAGCTGTGCTTCGCCGAAATAAACCTGTTTGGTCCCAGACAGACCGGAGTTTTTGAATTGCGCATCGCCCCGTTCCCGTTACGCCATAAAGGCAAACAACAGGTTCTGATCATCCGCCGTGATGTCACGGAACAGAAAAATCTGGAAACCCAGTTGCGCCGTTCGCAACAGATGGAAGCCGTTGGCCAGTTGACAGGGGGAATGGCCCATGATTTCAACAATCTGTTGACGATTGTGCTTGGCAATGCAGAACGGCTCGAAAAAAAAATGCCGAAAACCAATCCCCACACCAAAAATATCGCATCCATCATTGATGCCGGCAAACGGGCGGCTTCTCTGACCCATCGCTTGCTCGCCTTTTCAAAACAACAGCCCCTGATCCCGCAACCGACAAACATTGCCGAGTTAATCAAAGGGCTGGAAGACTTACTGAAACGCACTTTGGGTGAAAACATCCGCATGACACTGAAAACCGTGCCCGGATTATGGCCGGCCAAAATTGACAGCAGCCAATTTGAAAACGCCCTGATCAATCTGGCCGCCAATGCCCGTGATGCCATGCCGGGCGGCGGAGTGCTGAAAATTGAAACGGCCAATCTTACCGTTTCGGATAACCTGCCGTCACCGCAAGGCTATGTTCCCCCCGGCGACTATGTTCTTGTCAGCGTTTGCGACAGCGGCAACGGGATGCCCGAAGACGTTCTTGAAAAAGTGTTCGAGCCATTCTTCACCACCAAGGATGTGGGCAAGGGCAGCGGTCTTGGATTAAGCATGGTCTATGGTTTCGTCAACCAGTCACAGGGTCATATTTTAATCGAAAGCGATATCGGCAAGGGCACCACGATCCGCATATTTTTACCGCGAAGCGATGAGCAGGCCCCCGGCGAACACAACGATAAAAACGAATTGCCGCTGTTGAAAGGCGGTACAGAACGCATTCTCGTGGTCGAAGACGAAGACAGGGTCCGGGATATTATCGTGACCATTTTACGCGATCATGGCTACAAAGTGACCGAAGCCGCCAACGGCAAGGAAGCCATCGCCGTGCTCAATAAATCGCAAAAAATTGACTTGCTGTTCAGCGACATCGTTTTACCCGGACACATGAACGGTTTTCAAATTGCCGAACAGGCGCGCATCATTCAGCCGGATATCAAAGTTTTGTTCACCAGCGGATACGCGGAAACCGATGTTATTGACCAAAGTCTGGATGATATCGGTGAAAATCTGGTTCGCAAACCCTTTCGCCAATCCATCGTTCTGAAAAAAATCAGACGCATCCTTGATCAGGATTGACAGTTCACAAACGCGCCCGCAAAACGTCCAGCACGGATTTCAGGGTCCATACTCATTCAATTCATCCATTCTTCGCGTGCAGATTTGTTCCCTGAACAGGAAAAAGGATGCAGGAAATGTGGCGCATTTTCAAAGCTTTTTGACGTATTCAGGGGACAAATATGCCGCGCCCATACGGGTTTGCAAAACAAACGATTTATCCGGCATGAAACATTCTTGAATATGTTATACATGTCCTTCGTCTGTTTCATTTGCCTAAATCACTTGTTTTGCAAACAGAATTGCATAAATTGAATGAGTATGGACCCTAAATCCTCGCCCTGATAAGGCCGGTTCAAATCCACATCCCCCGAAGTCTGATGGCGCAACCATGTCAGTTGACGCTTTGCATAATTGCGGCTTTTCTGACAGGCTTTGGTGACGGCATCCTGCATGGATAGCTGTCCATTTATAAAGGCCGACAATTCGGGGACGCCCAAGGCTTTCATGGCCGGCAGATTTTTATCCAGTTTCAATGCCAGCAAATTTTTCACTTCATCCAGCGCCCCAAGTTCAATCATTTTTTCAAAGCGCCTATCAATGGCCCGGTACAACAGCTGCCGTTCCGGCATGATACGAACGGTGAAAAACGGGCCATCGACAACCGGGCCCTTTGATTGTTCCTGTTGCCAGTCCGTTAACGTCCGTCCGCTGGCCGTGAAAACGCTATAGGCCCGGATCAGGCGTTGCCGGTCCCGGGGATTGATATTCAAGGCCCCGGCATCGTGGCGCAAAAGTTCCTGCCGGAAAGCATCACCGCCGATGTCCGCATATAATTGCTCTGCTTTTTCAACAAATGCCGGATCAACGGGCGGCAGATCAACCAGACCCTGCCGCAAGCATTTCAGATACAGCCCGGTGCCCCCGGCCAAAACCGGCACCACCGATTTTTCCCGCGCCTGTTTAATATGACGCGTGGCCAGTTCCAGCCAGTGGCCTACGGAAAAATTCTGTGCCGGATCAATGACAGCAAATAAATGATGCGGCACCCGGGATTCGGTTTCCACGTCCGGGCGAGCGGTTAAAATGCGTAGTCCCCTGTACACCTGCATACTGTCGGCATTGATGACGGCACCACCGGTTTTTTCAGCCAGATCCACGGCCAGAGCGGATTTTCCGCTCGCCGTTGGCCCTTGGATGATGACAACGGGGATGTTTTCAGGCATGGTCGGTCTCCACGGTTTTTCCCGATCATTGTTAACAGATGGACTTTTCAAAATGCCCCCGACAGGTGCCTACATTCTCACGCTGATTGCGCCCCGGCAAGGAGATTTGACAGAACAGATCATTAAAGATTGCGTAAAAATTCTTGATATCCATGCCCCGGACCTTGACTGGCTTAGGCCGGATACGGCATGCGACATCTTTTTGCATGGTCATCATGATGCCACCGACAGCCTGCGTTTACGTTGTCGACATCACGGCATTGATATGTTCCTGCAAAAATCCGAAAACCGCCGTAAAAAATTGTTACTTGCCGATATGGACTCGACCATCGTCACATCGGAAACCCTTGACGATCTGGCTGAATTCGCCGGACTGAAAGATCAGATTTCCGCCATCACCCGCCGCGCCATGAATGGCGAACTGGATTTCGAATCCGCCCTCAACGAACGCGTTGCCATGTTAAATGGATTAAGCGAAACCGTGCTCGAAGACGCCTATAAACAGGTCAAAATAACGCCGGGCGCGGAAATACTGGTCAAAACCATGGCCGCGAATGGGGCCTATACGGCGCTGGTATCCGGCGGCTTCAAATTTTTCACATCCCGTATTCGGCAACGATTGCAATTCGATATGGATTTCAGCAACGATTTTGTTATTGAAAACGGTCAGCTTACAGGCAGTGTCCAATATCCCATACTGGGGCAGGCGGCCAAACTGGAAACCCTGCACCGTCTGGCAGAAGATCAACACATAGAGCTTTCGCAAACCCTGACCGTGGGTGACGGCGCCAATGATTTGTCCATGATCAACGAAGCAGGCCTTGGCGTCGCTTTTCACGGCAAGCCGGTTGTCGCCGAACAAGCCCGCCACCGCATTGAATATGGTGATTTATCGACCCTGTTGTATGCGCAAGGGTACCGTTATCGGGATTTCAAACAGCCGTAATCGCCCCCCCCGCCACAAAAAAAACGGCGACCCGAAAGCCGCCGTTGTTTGTTGTTTATTGTTTCCGGTTTTTATTTTTTAAGGCGTATCGCCACAAACCGGGACCCTGTCTGGTCCTGCATCAATAACAGAACAGAAGTCAGTCCGGCGGCTTTAGCCTCGTTGACTTTGAGCTTGACATCCGCTGGAGATGACACGGTTTGCTGGCTGATTTCAACCAGCAACATACCGGGGCGCAAACCTTTTTCTGCGGCCGGACCCGCCGGATCGACATCAGTCACAACCACGCCTTCGGCATCGTCGCTTATTTTGTATTTCTGGCGGATATTATCCGTTAGTGCGGCAACCGTTAAACCAAGGGCTGAAACCGTTTTCGGTTTTTGTTCGGCTTTGGAGCCGGGCGATCTGTTTTTCGAGGCAACCGATTGTTCCGGTAACTCGCCGACAGAAACGTTCACCGTCATCATTTTGCGTTTACGCCAGATTTTGACATTAACCGATTTACCGACCGGCGTTGCAGCAACAATACGCGGCAATTCCCGCATGGTCGAAACCTTCTGGCCATTAAACTCGGTTATGACGTCGCTTGGTTTGAGGCCGGCTTTGGCCGCCGGGCCGTCTTCGACCACGTTGGCAACCAGCGCAC
>Ga0316207_10001906_pt1 | contig 23492 bp, 26 predicted proteins | sample 6weekpyrite_MG_FD_204943 | JGI IMG/M metagenome (GOLD analysis project Ga0316207, IMG submission 204943) | Microbial mat bacterial communities from mineral coupon in-situ incubated in ocean water Damariscotta River, Maine, United States -... | ecosystem: Environmental > Aquatic > Marine >... | reverse complement strand
TGGCAGGAGTGGTTAACCCGGGCCACCGTATTTATTGTGGCTGCCGCCCCCTGTGCGCTGGTGATTTCCATTCCCATTACGCTGGTTGCCGCTATTGGCACCGCTGGCCGCAACGGCATATTAATTAAGGGCGGGGTGCATCTGGAGAATCTGGCCAGGGTGCGGGTTATCACCCTGGATAAAACCGGCACATTGACTCTAGGCCAACCGCAGGTGAGTAAAGTAGTTACCTTTAATGGCGTGGCGGAGAAACAACTGCTGGCCACAGCCGCTGCACTGGAATCCCGCTCACAGCATCCACTGGCCAGCGCCATTATCAATTATGCGCTGGACGAAAATATTGAAGTGGCGCCGGCAGAAAATTTTCAGTCACTCACCGGCGCTGGCGCTAAAGGCCAGGTTAATAATGAGACGGTCTTTATCGGCAAGCCCGATTTGTTTGCCAGTATGGGGATTGACCTGCTCCCGATTCAAACACAAATCAGCGAGCTACAACAGGCAGGCAATACCGTCGTCCTGCTGGGCACAGAGCAACAGGTGCAGGGATTGGTTGCGGTGACAGACCCACTAAGACCCGGCGTGTCCGATGCAATTAGTCAGCTCCGTAAGGCCGGCATAGAAAAAATCATTATGCTGACCGGCGACAACCGACTGGCAGCTAAAACCATTGCCGCCAGAGCCGGTATTGATGAAGTGTTTGCCGAGCTCAGTCCCGAGGATAAAAAACGCAAAATTGAGGAGCTGGATCGTCAATATGGTCGTGTCGCCATGGTCGGTGATGGTGTAAATGATGCACCAGCGCTGGCGGCAGCCCATGTGGGTATCGCTATGGGTGCGGCGGGTACGGATGTGGCGCTGGAAACCGCCGATGTCGCACTGATGGCGGATGACATGTCGCGATTGCCTTACCTGATCCGTTTCAGTCGTCGTAACTGGGGCGTTATTCGGCAGAATCTGATGCTGTCTGTACTGGTTATCGGCACGCTGGTGGTGGGTGCAGTGGCGGGAGTATTTTCGCTGCCGATGGCTGTACTTGCGCATGAGGTCAGCGAATTTGTGGTGATTGCCAGTGGTTTACGGATGCTGAGGGCATAGAGATTGAGTCCACAAAGCAGCGAAGACCCTCAGGCCTCTGGCGGGTGCTTCGACAAGATGATGAGAGTATCTACTGCATAAAATGCGGCATGAAGCCCAGCAGAAACTTGTGTTCAGTGAATGGCTATATAGCGGGATTTGATATGAAAAAAATATTATCAAAAAAGCCTGAGCCTGGTGTGGATTGATTAATTCTGTCACGTCGTAGACGCGGATATTCACTGACTGAGCGAGAAATTTTTTAACGAGGAACCTGCTAATGGAGATCATATTATTAACCAGCAAAACCTGTCACTTCATCGACGTGGAAAAAGAGTTGAACGTGCTTGGATTCAGTTACGAGCGTTGCGAAGTTGAGGATCATCTCGAACTCGCCCAGCGGTTCGGTGTACGGCATTGCCCCACGCTAATCGTGGACGAGCACCGGGTGATCCCTATTGACGAAAACAATGCAACGCAGCTCAGGCAACTGCTGACAGCGGACTAACACGAATTCTCCCCCTGATCCTTGACAGCGAGGTAATACTCATGACAGTGACATACGGTGTTGGCAGGAGGATAGCACTGGACTTCGAACGGGCTATCAAGGTGGTGACGAAGATGCTTAGGGTAAAAGGTTTCGGAGTGTTAACCGACATTGACGTACAAGCAATTTTGAAAATGAAAATTGGCGAAGACATACCGCCCTACCAGAATTCTGGATGTCTGTAATCCGCGGCTGGCTCACAAGGCACTGGACACAGTGCATTCCATTGGCCTGTAATGTGGTGGCTCGTCAGGATGAGAGTGGAACTGGGCGTTTGGAATTTATGGATCCCGGGATCGGTGCCTGGTCTGGTAGACAATACAAAGATTCAAGGATTAGTACAGAAGTACTGAGCGTCAGAATCGGATGTTCGCGGTGCTCTGATGTAAATTCTTTTATCGAAAACTTAAGGAGTTACTTTATGAAAAAACAATACAATCATTATCTCGTTAATGTTGCGACGGTACTGGTCGTGTCGTTGGCGAGCGCACAGGGATTCGCTGCCGACGAGAATCCCTTCCAGGCCAGGGATGTCTCATCGGCAAAATCAGCCAGCCATAAATTGGCGCAGGGCAGGTGTGGTGGAAGCTGGGGAGGCCGCTGCGGCGGCATGATGGGTGGCATGCCACCTGCCGTCGGACCGGCTGAATTGCCAGAGTCTAACTCGGCCGGGGCGAAGCTTGCTACCCGTTATTGCAGCCAGTGCCACGGCCTGCCCAGCCCTAAACAGCACAGCGCTTCTGGCTGGCCACTAACCGTAGCGCGGATGAACATGCGCATGCAATGGATGAGTCGCAACAATAGTTCGATGAACATCCAGGCACCGACCGAGGGTGAATTGAGTAAACTCATTGCCTATCTCCAGAAGCACGCGGCTGAGCCACAGGCTACGACGGCCGCGGATGAGGGGCAAGCGCCGCATCCGATTATGACCGGGAAAACAGCCATCGACATACTCCAGGAGCGGTATGCTCGTGGTGAAATCGATCGCGAAGAGTATCTGCAACGCCTCGAGGATTTAAAAAATTAAAGCAATTCCTTGGCACGCAAAGCATCTCAGCGGTCACCGGGGTGCTTTGTGTAATTAAGAACCTGTTTAGGAGACAAGTATGTATGACCATGATTTTTTTCCCTTTTTTAGTATGCCTTTTGGGCTAGGCTGGGTGTTTATGATTCTGTTCTGGGTGCTAATTATCGTGGGTGTCATTACTCTTGTGCGATGGCTGACTGCAAGCGCCTCAAGGCAGGATCAGGGTATGCCCCCGCCATTGCATAAAACGCCAACCGATATCCTGCGTGAGCGCTATGCGCGTGGCGAAATTGATCGGGAAGAGTTTATACAGCGACTAGAGGATTTAAATGAACATTAGACAGCCGTTGTTAAACGGTATTGGAAAGTGCGCTGGAATTCACTCACAGCGGTTAATGCATCTTTACAGGTCGGCGGATCGTCTGCACTCGGTCCATTGTAATCCAGGCTTGCTGGAAACGCGTGTGGCATTCTTCTATTTTGTCAGGGACAATCAGTAAGATGATGAGTATCTGTCATACACTGTTTTACTGCACGCACAGTTGCAGCGGGCCATCAGCCAGGGGATGGCGGGTTGGCTCTATCGTGCTCGCCATTGCCTGTTTCAATCCTGTGGCGTCGGCCGAGACACTGGAGCAGGCGTGGAATTCGGCAATCGCAGCCAACTCGCGTCTCGACGTTGCGCGCCACCTAAGCAATTCCGCAGAGGAAACATTGTCTGCGGCAAAGGGTGAGCGCCTACCCGGTTTGTCGCTTCAAAGCAGCTACATCGTGCTCGACGCAGAACCAGCGGCGAAGCTGAATCTACCGTCTTTACCGGTCAATCAGTTTTCACTGGCTCAGGATGAAACCTTGTCATACCAGGCGGCGGTCGACATGCCACTGTATACCGGCGGGCGCCTCAACCGAAGTATCGAGGCCGCACGTGCCGGGATTGAGACCCGGGCGTCCGAGGAAGCCCGGGTTGTTGCAAACCTGAAACTAGAAGTTGCCGCTGCCTATGTCGGCGTGTTGCGCGCGCACCGCGACGTCGAGGTCGCACAACGTAATGTCACCGGCCTCGCCTCCCACGCTGTAGATGTGCAGCGTCGTTTTGATAAGGGATTTGTTGGTCGCAACCAACTGCTTGCTGCACAGGTAGCCCTCGCCAATGCTCGACAGAGCGAGAGCAGGGCGCTTAATGGGGTCGATCTTGCCCAGGCTACCTACAATCGTCTGCTAGGTCGCGAACTCACTGCAGAGGTGACACTTGATGAGATTGAGGTGAGTGCATCTGCGGACGACATAGAGAACCTGACCGTACGTGCCCTTTCAAGACGGCCCGAACTACAGGCGCTCGCCGCTCAGGGCAGCGCGCTACGGCATCGTTCAGCGGCCGAGCGAGCCGCCGCCGCGCCTCAGGTGCAGCTCAGTATGGGCCAGCGCTATGAGGAGAACCGTTACCAGGTGCATGAACGGTCTCATTTCGCCATGATCGGATTAAGTTGGGATCTCTTTGACGGTGGCGTCGCCCGTCACCGAGCCGCGTCCATGGTACAACAGGCGGCCGCTGTAGATGCAGAGCGGGAAGAGTTGCGCTCGATCATACGCCTGCAGGTGCGACAGGCCTGGCTCGACGAGCGAGAGACAGGGCAGCGCATCGTGGTCACACGTGCTGCTTTAAGCCAGGCTGATGAAGGCCTGCGTGTGGTGCGTTCACGTTACCGTGAAGGTCTGGGTACCAATACCGAGGTATTGGATGCCGAGACCCAGCGCACACTCAGTTACAGCAATTACTACAGCGCTGTTTACGACGCGGCGTTTGCCAGCCTGCGCCTGCGCCACGCGCTCGGGGAGTTATGATGCAATTGCATGAAGGAAATTATTATGTCATCAGCTGAACACATCGGAAAGCGCGCCGGTTTCACCTCCGCACTCGTCCTGGCTGTGGCGGCGGGCTACTTTGTCTTTGAGCGCTGGTTCGAACGCATACCTTTTCCAGAAGGACTAATCCAGGCAAACGGCCGGCTGGAAGGTGATCAGGTCATTGTGGCGGCCAAACAGCCAGGTCGGATTGCTCAACTGCTGGCACGCGAGGGCGATACAGTAATGGCCGAATCGACCCTGGTGATGCTCGATGATGCTCAGGTACGCGCTCGTGCTACGGCGGCTCAGGCAAGGGCGTCGCAGGCGCAGCGCGACGCGGAACGCCTGCGACGCCTGCGCGAAGAAGGCACAGCCGCTGTGCACGAAGCAGAAGAAGCCGAACTCGCTGCCGAAGTGGCTCAGGCCAATCTTACCGAGGCTACCAGCCTGCTGGATGATCTGAACCTGCCGGCACCTGTCGCCGGCACGGTCACCCGGCGTCTGGCGGATGCTGGCGAGGTAGTCGCTGCCGGTGCACCACTGTTGGTTATCGTCAATCTTGACCGGCTGTACCTTAAGGTCTATGTGCCGGAGGCTGAGATCGGTAAGCTACGCCTGGGACTGCCTGCGCAGGTATATACCGACGCCTTCCCCGACCGGCCGTTCCCCGCCACGCTACGTTATATCGCCTCGCGCGCCGAGTTCACCCCCAAAGAAGTGCAGACTCCAGACGAGCGCGTGAAGCTGGTGTATGCCGTAAAACTCTATCTCGACAACAATCCCGAGCAGCGGCTAACACCGGGGTTGCCGGCTGATGCCGTGATCCGCTGGCAGGAGGACGCGCCGTGGGCGAAACCGCGCTGGTGACGGATGCCGAGGCGGCGATCCAGATCCACGGCTTGCGCAAAGTATACCGTAAGCGAGTCGCCGTAGACGGCGTGGATCTGAACGTGCGCCGCGGCGAGATCTTCGGGCTGATTGGCCCGGACGGTGCCGGCAAGAGCTCACTCATGAAAGCGGCCGCCGGCGTACTCGACTTCGAGGACGGCATCCTGGAAGTGCTTGGTGTAAAGCTCGATTCCGAGATCGCCGCTGAACGCATCAAGGATCGCCTCGGTTTCATGCCCCAGGGCCTCGGGCTCAATCTCTATGGGGAGCTTTCGGTCGAAGAAAATATCGATTTTTTCGCGCGGCTGCGTCTGGTTTCACCGCAGAACCTCGCCGCGCGAAAGCACCGCCTGCTCGCCGTCACACGCCTCGACAAATTCAGAAACCGGCCGATGAAACAGCTCTCTGGCGGCATGAAACAGAAGCTCGGACTCGTCTGTACCCTGATCCACGAACCCACGCTGGTGATTCTCGATGAGCCTACCACCGGCGTGGATCCAGTGTCGCGACGTGATTTCTGGGCGATCTTGAGTGAGCTGGTGGAGAACAAGGGCATCACTGCGCTGGTCTCCACGGCGTACATGGACGAAATGAGTCGCTTCCACCGCCTGGCCCTGCTGCATGCCGGTAAAATCCTGGCGACGGGTTCGCCCGACGACATCCGCGCTCTGGCTCCTGGCGCTCAGGTGCTGGTTCAGGCCGAGCCACCACTCGCGGTATTGGCCCGTCTGCGTGCGGTCTTTCCTCAGGTGGAGACAGTTGGGCAGCAATTTTGCGTCTACGCAGATGGTGTCACGCCCGAGGTTGCTGAACGTCAGGTGCGCCTAGCGCTTGAAGGCCAGTTACTGAACGAGATTGAAGCAGGTGAGCCGGATCTGGAAGACGTGTTCATTGCACTGATGCGACAACGCGGGCTGGTTCCTGACGAGCGCGAGGAAACTTCGACGCCATCCGCACCGGCCACGCAGCAGACTGAAACCGCCATCGAGGCGCTCGCTCTGAGTCGAGACTTCGGTGCTTTTCGCGCCGTGGATCAGGTGAACTTCCGCGTGGCACCAGGCGAAATATTCGGCTTGCTCGGCGCCAACGGCGCGGGCAAGACCACCGTGATCAAGATGCTCACCGGTATACTTCGGCCTAGTGCGGGATCGGGCCGCGTGGCGGGTGCTGACATGCGCACTGGTGGCACGGCGATTAAGGAGCGTATTGGCTATGTGTCTCAGGCGTTCTCACTCTATCTCGACCTGAGTGTAGTGGAGAATATTCGGCTTTATGCCGGGATCTACGGACTTGGCGGCGCAGAGTCACGGCGTCGCATACAGTGGGTGATTGAAATGGCCGGGCTCGCCGGGCACGAGACCGATCGGCCCACGGCCCTGCCCATGGGGCTGCGCCAACGGCTCGCACTTGGTTGCGCGCTGGTGCATCGGCCACAGGTGCTGTTCCTCGATGAGCCGACCTCGGGTGTGGATCCGGTGGGACGGCGCCAGTTCTGGGATATTCTGTTCCGGCTCGCACGTGCAGACGGCGTTGCCATTCTCATTACTACCCATTACATGAGCGAGGCCGAGCATTGTGACCGGCTCGCCCTGATGTACGCCGGGCGCATTGTCGCTGACGCCACGCCTGAATCGCTCAAACACGAGGTCGAGACCGAGGCCGGCGGGCTGCTCGAACTCGATGTTGATGATAGTCAGCGTGCGCTCACACTTCTACGCGAAGCCGGTTACGCCGGAACCTATCTGCACGGTGTGCGCGTCCGCCTGCTTTCACATGACACGCAGATTGATGGTGCGCGCATCCGTTCATTACTCGACACCGCAGGCCTTACGCTGCGTGGTCTTGCGCCGCAACGGCTCTCCATGGAGGACGTGTTTGTGCATCGGGTGACAGCACTTGAGCGCGCAGCCGAAGGAGGGACAGTATGAACCTGCGGCGCGTGCACGCTGTTGCCCACAAAGAATGGCGCGAAGTGCTGCGTGACCGCCTGTTTTTCACACTCGCCTTCGTGTTACCAGCGGTGTTTATGCTGTTATTTGGTTATGGGCTGTCGCTGGATGTAGAGAACGTTCCTTTTGCTATCGTCGATCATGACCGCTCTGCAGCTTCACGCGATTACGCCTACCGCTTCATCGGTTCTCGTTATTTTGACTTCCAGGGTTACGTGCCTGATGAACGCGCGCTTGACCCTCTGCTCAAGGATAACCGCATCCGGGTGGCGATTGTGATTCCCGCGCGCTTTGAGGAAAACCTGCTGGCCGGACGTGCCGCACAGGTGCAGACCCTGATCGACGGCACACTGCCAGCACGCGCCGCGACTACCAAGGGCTACGTGGGCGCGATCAATGCCGCTGCAAGCCGCGAGCAGCTGGCTGAGTACCTTGCGCGACAACGCGGCCTGTCGCCCAAATCGGCCCGCGATCGGGTCGAACCGGTGCGGCTCGAGGTGCGCTATCTCTACAACCAGAGTCTCAGTAGCCTCCATTCGCTCGCCCCAAAACTCATTATGCTGATCCTGATGTTCGTGCCGCCGCTACTCACCGCGGTAGGTGTGGTGCGCGAGAAGGAGAGTGGCTCAATTTACAATATCTATGCCTCGACCGTGAGCCGCGGCGAATTTCTGACGGGCAAGCTGGTGCCCTATGTCGGCATCTCTGTGGTTAATGTTTTGGTGCTGTCGCTGATCGCAACCCAGGTATTCGGCGCGCCGTTCAAGGGCAGTCTGCCGTTCTTCTTTGCCGCTTCGGTGCTGTTTGTTGCCTGCACCACGGCCATTGGTTTGCTGGTGTCGCTGCTGGTACGCACGCAGCTGGCAGCTACCCTCGTCACAGTCATCCTTACCCTGGTACCGGCACTGGATTACTCGGGATTTTTCATGCCTATCCCTTCGTTGTCTCCTGAGGGGCAGATCGAGGCGCACCTTTTTCCGGCGATGTATTACACCAATATTGTCGTAGGCAGCTTCCTCAAGGGAGTCGGCCTGCAAACCCTCTGGGTGGAACTCGTGGTTTTGTTTGGATACACGGTGGCATTATTCAGTGTCGGTTATTTTCTGTTTAGCAAGCGGCCGCGGGCATGAGTAAAGGTATTATAAGTGCGGTGATGGCCTGGCTGCGAAGGCTACGTGTGCTGACGATAAAGGAGCTGCTGCAGTTTGTGCGTGACCCGGTGCTGTTGCTGTTTATGATATGGCTGTTTACCGGAAATATTTATATGCAGGGCTCCAGCGTCAGCATGCAGTTGACCAGCGCCAGCCTGTGGACTCACGACGCGGACAAAAGCACCGCCTCACGGGAGCTGTTTTACCGTTTCCGCCCGCCGTACTTTCGGCATGATGGCGAGATCGTTCACCCAAAGGAAGGACTTCGCTTGCTTGATGAGGGCAGGGCAATGGCTCTGCTCGAAATCCCGCCGGGCTTCGAGGAGGCCTTGCTGCGTGGTGAACCCACAGCAGTGCAGATGCAGGTGGACGGGACGCACTCGGTACCTGGCCTGCTGGCGGCGAGTTATGCGGGGCGTATCGTCGGCGAGTTCGGGCTGGAGGCCGCACTAGCGAACGAAGGCCTGACGGCAGCGCGCCTCGAATCTGTACCGGTGATCCGTGACGAGCAGCGCGTGTGGTTTAACCCTAATCAGAAAGACACCTGGTTTATGCCAATCTCGGAACTGCTCGAGGGTATCACTATCCTTTCTATCCTGTTGCCGGCTGCGGCCCTGGTGCGCGAAAAGGAGCGTGGCACCATTGAACAGCTGCTGGTTGCACCACTGTCGCCGTTACAGATCATGCTACCCAAGGTTCTCGCCATGACGGCGGTGATTCTGGTGGGTGTGAGCTTGAGCCTGTTTACTGTCATTCTGCCCGTGTTCAAGGTACCGGTGAAAGGCAGCCTGCCGTTGTTCTATGCCGTGACCGCACTCTACGTGTTCGCCAACGCCGGACTTGGCCTGTTCGCTGCCACGCTCGCGCGCAACCTGGCCCAGATCGGCCTGTTGAGCCTGCTCATCGTCGCGCCCATCATTCTGCTGTCCGGACTGTGGACACCGCCCGAGGCAATGCCTGCGTGGTTACGCCTGGGTACACTGGTCTCGCCGTTACGCCACTATATCGACGCCGCTTATGGCATCCTGCTCAAGGGGGCGGGGCTGGAGCTGCTGTGGGACTCGATCCTTGCGCTCGGTATGGTCGGCTGGATGATCTTCGCTTTCGGCGTCTGGCGACTGCGGCGGCAGTTAGGGTGAAGGTGTTGCTGAAATGATTACAGAAGTGCTTTGATACATGGATATGAAACGTAACGTAGGACTGCTGGCTACGTGTCAGGCACTCATGATGACGTCCAATGTGCTGCTTATTGCCACCTCCGCATTGGTGGGGCAGCGTCTTGCGGCGGCCCAGGGACTGTCTGAGTCCCTGGCAACCCTGCCGCTGATGGCCCAGTTTCTTGCTACCATGCTGACGACTATCCCGGCGTCACTACTGATGAAACGCATCGGCCGCCGGGCCGGTTTTCTGCTTGGTAGCAGCGCAGGTCTGGCGGGTGGTGCGCTCGCCACCTATGGCATCCTGCAGGACAACTTTGTACTGTTCTCCCTGGCCACAGCCCTGTTCGGTATCAACAACGGCTTCGGAACGTATTATCGCTTTGCCGCCGCCGATAGTGCCACGCCGGAATACCGCGCCACCGCTATTTCTTATGTTATGGCTGGCGGGGTGGTTGCTGCCCTGATCGGTACCGATCTGGCTAATTGGACCCGAGATCTGTGGGCCAGTGCGCCGTTCGCCGGTAGTTATTTCGTGCTCGTGGGCCTGTACAGCCTGTCGTTGCTGGCGCTGGCCTTTATCCGCATCCCACGTGAGGATACCAGGACGCAGTCACATTCAGGGCGCCCGTTGCGCGAGATCATTGCCCAGAAAACCTTTATCGTGGCGGTTGTTGCAGCTATGTTCGGTTACGGCGTCATGTCTCTTATTATGACGGCGACACCGCTGGCGATGCGTGCCCATACGCACAATTTTTCAAGCACTGCTTTTGTCATTGAGTGGCATGTACTCGGCATGTTCGCGCCGTCGTTTTTTACCGGCCACCTGATCCGCCATCTGGGAGTGGTCAACGTCTTGCTCGCCGGTGCACTGCTCTATGCCATGACCATCGCCATTAATCTCACCGGCACCAGCGAAACACACTTTTGGTTGGCGCTGTTCATGCTTGGCATTGGCTGGAATTTTCTCTATATCGGCGGCACCACGCTGCTGACCGAGACCTACGACGAGCAGGAAAAGGCCAAGGTTCAGGCGTTGAACGATTTCCTCATCTATACCACTGTCGTGGGCGCTACACTCACCGCCGGTGTGCTGCAACATGCGTTCGGCTGGCGCGTGGTTAATTTTGGTGTGCTGCCACTCATCGCGGTGATACTGATAACGGTACTATGGCTGAAACGCAGTCATTGTTGTGAGACGACTGCGCTGTAGAGGCCAGGTTGCAGCAGGTATCTTTCTTGAGCGTCCTGGACTGACTAGAATAATGTAAGACTGCCTTATTGCTCTCACTTTGTTAACGCTGATGTTGCTTCCGACGATTTACAGATGGATGACACACCAGGAGGAGAAAAATGGCGTAAACAGATCAGTAAATAACGGGAGCTAATACCATCGCTGTGGCTTGGCAAGCAGGGTCATGCTTCTACGGAATAGATATGGTAAGAGGTATGAGCATAAAGATCTCATATTAAATAGGTAAACACCTATAACACTGTAAGAGCTGCTGTTTGCTATGCGGATTAGTCATAATAACCATTTGACTTTCCAGTAAAGATTAATTGCGTATTGTTTTAATATACATAGTTGCACTATAATGCAACTATGCATGTATTAACCATCAAACCAGAAACCTTTTTCCAGGCCATGGCCGATGCGACCCGTATTCGAATTATCCGTTTAATGGTGTTGTCTGGAGAAGAAGTGTGCCTGTGCGAAATTTCAGACAGCCTGAATGAACCACAGACAAAGTTATCACGCCATCTCAAAGTTTTAAGGCAGGCTGGTCTGCTGTCTGCGCAAAAGGAAGGTCGATGGGTGTACCACCGCTTGGTAACCGGTGAATCACACCTGGACCACCTTTACGCGATTATCGAAAGCTTACCGGACCCTGATAAACGCTACGCGACAGACCTGGCAAACTTTAAGGCACGTCTTTGTTTGCGAGAAGGGGGACGCTGCAAAACAGAGAATCTGGTGGCGAAAAAACGAAAACAGCGCTAAATAGCGTGCATAAATGAAGAGAGTTAATACATGAAACACTTAAGCTTTGTTTTATTGGTAATGTTGCTCATCAATAAACCAGTAGTTGCGAATACCTCACAGTTACTACAGCTCATCGATTACATTGGTGTCGATTACAGTGAGGCCGTAAACCAAGGTCAGATCACTAATGAAACTGAATATGCAGAGATGCAAGACTTTGCTGCAGGCATATCACAACAGATTGATGGCTTACCTGCACATAAAGTAAAAGTTGAGCTGATTACACAATCTGAAAACCTCTCAGCACTCGTTCAGAAAAAAGTCGCCGCAGATCAAATACGACAACTCACATCACAAATGCATCATAGCATCGTTGGTGCATATGACGTTGTAGTCGTCCCACGTAAACAACCGAACATTAACAGGGCACAGGCATTATATGCCGAGCAGTGTTCATCCTGTCATGGCGTTGATGGCTATGGTGATGGTCCAGCGGCTAAAGACATGGAGCCACCACCTATTAATTTCCGCGATATAGAACGTTATAAACACCGTACCTTATATGGTTTGCACAGTACGATTACACAAGGTGTAAGTGATACTTCGATGAAGTCTTACTCTCATTTAAGCGATGACGATCGGTGGTCGCTGGCTTTTTATGTGGGCAGTTTAGCTACCTCAGCAGAAGAAACCGTTCTGGAGGAAAGCCCATTACATGATATAAAAAATCTGACAACCACCACGCCCGATCAGGCTGAACAGTTATATGGCCAGACGGGTGTAAGTGCAATGGCTTATTTGCGTCATTATCCTGAAGCATTGTTTGATACAGCATCAAACCTCGATTTTGCACAGCAACGCCTGGACGATGTAATCAAAGCTTACAAAGCTAACCAGCATAAAGAAGCCTATCAATATGCAGTAGAGGCTTACCTTGAAGGCTTTGAAATATCGGAACAGAATATTAATGCCCTCGATAAAGAGCTGAGGCTTGAAATTGAAAACTTGATGACTTCATTACGAAGTAAAATTCGTGCGGGCGTAAATCCAGCAGTCATTGAAGCCGATATTGCTTTAATACAGTCAAAAATTAAAAATGCGAATGACCTATTAAACAGTACAAGCTTATCCGGTGGCTCAGCATTTACCAGTGCCTTCTTTATTTTGTTACGTGAAGGATTAGAAGCCATATTGATAGTTGCAGCGCTAGCGGCGTTTCTTGTGAAAACAAATCGCAAGGATGGCCTGGCATATATTCATATTGGCTGGGTGAGTGCAATTTTTCTGGGTGTACTTACCTGGTGGGCATCCGTTTCGTTAGTGAGTATATCCGGGGCGTCTCGCGAGATAACAGAAGGTGTAGCGGCTATTGTCGCAACCATTGTCCTTTTGTATGTAGGCTTCTGGATGCACGATAAAACCAGCGCCGCGAAATGGAAAAAGTTTATCGATGATCGCATGCATAAGGCATTAACGTCTGGCACACTCTGGACGTTAGCAGGCTTATCCTTTATTGCAGTATACCGTGAAGCCTTTGAAACCATTTTGTTTTACCAGGCGCTCTGGGCACAAACCAATGAAGCAGGCAAAACCATGGGCTTGACTGGCTTTGTCTCCGCCGTTTTATTACTCGCTGTGCTGGCCTGGTTAATTATGCGTTATAGCGTGCGCCTGCCATTACGTCAGTTTTTTTCCATTACTGGTGGTTTAATGTTTGTGCTGGCCGTGATATTTGCAGGTAAGGGCATTTCTGCTTTACAGGAAGCGGGCATCATAATGTCAACCTCCGTGAATTTTGTTCGCATTGACTTATTGGGTGTTTATCCAAATTTACAAGGGCTAGTAGTTCAATCAGGATTAATCATAATCGCCATTATTCTGTGGAATAAAAAATCAGCTCCTAACGAAATAGAAGGTCAAAACTAATGTCAGACTGCGGTTGTGAAATAGAAATTAAAGACAGGGAACAGCAGGGCATACTCATACGCCTGATGTTCATTAATGGAGTCATGTTTCTTTTTGAGATAGGCCTGGGCTGGTATGCCCAATCAACAGGTTTAATAGCAGACTCAATTGATATGCTTGCAGATGCAACTGTGTACGCAATTGGCATATATGCAATAGGTAAGAGCCTTAAGCATAAAGCCAATGCTGCACTCATTAGTGGGTATTTTCAGGGGCTATTAGGTACCATGATCATGGTTGATATTATTCGCCGAGTCATTGTTGGAAGCGAGCCAGTATCTGTACTTATGATGACGGTAGGTATCATTGCATTGATCGCCAATGTTTATTGTTTAAAGCTAATCGACAAACATAAAGATGGCGAAGTTCACATGCGTGCTAGCTGGATCTTTTCTAAAAATGATGTCATCGCTAATACCGGTGTTATTTTAGCTGGTGTTCTGGTGTGGGCGTCAGGCTCTCGCTGGCCTGATTTAATTATCGGTACCCTTATTTCTATAATTGTACTGAATGGTGCGCGTCATATTATTAATGATTCAAAACAAGAACTATTGAAAGCAACAGCGGTGAATGAGGCTTTATCAAACGGTAATGTTACCTGAGATGGTAATTTAGCATCACAAGCATGATTTTATATTAAATCGCATTAGAGTAGTGAATTTCTACAAAACCATCTCATGGTATTCATATATTTAATTATCAGTAGAATAAACCTTGAAATTTACTCGAAACCAATACTCTACTGAGTGATTATTGAATATTCAAAAAATCTATGTAATAGTAGCTAAATGAAATCACCGATTCTTATATTGTTTGTTATTTTAAACATTCTGGCTGTTAGTTCAGTATCAGCAGCTGGCATGTATGATGAGCAAACTTTAGAATCACACCTTGTGTCATCACAGGGTGATACTGTACTGTCTAGCTGTATAGATGAGTCTAGTTGCAGCGATTTTTGTCATATTTTTTCTCATATGGTAGGCGTTATTATCTATACGCTGCCTTTCGCCGAATTACATGCGTCATCGATATTTCTAAACTTGAATGAAAGCCTACATTCATACGCAGTTGAACCACCTCAACACCCACCTCAATTCCTAATCTAAAAATCGTTTAACCCTCTGTTGTGTCTTTGTCACAATAGTTATCTGGTTTTATTTTTTATTAGGAAAAACTCATGAAGATTCCAGTAATAGCGCAATCATTTGCTTCGGTGTTCTTGCTTGTCTGCAATTTATTCCCTTTATCATCTTCTGCAAATACCGGCTATTTACCGATGCCACCATCCTTTAGTGCTGATACAGACCCCGAACAAATTCTACAAAATTATCCTTTAGGCCTTATTACAATGCAGGCTGCATTATCGCATCATGGACTCGCCGACAAAAAAATTCAGTTAGTCAATGGAAGGGAGGGGTGGGTTTATGCTGTTGGGTTTATGAAAAATCAAAAGAGATATCGACTGCCTTCAGGTGAAACCAAAGATGTTATGGAAACCGATTGGGGACTTGGTGTGCGTAATTTTGTCCTGGTATTTGGAGATAATGACAGAGTAGTTATCGATGTGATCTACAAAGACGATGGCAATGGTATCGGGGTTACGGCAATGGAACTACAGTATCCCAGTCCCACAAGGTCAGTTCCATAGCCATAAATTTATGCATACTTCATAAAGGCCAGATATTACTTTTAATCATTGTATAAAATTCAACTAATCAAGGAATATTGTAATGAAGATCATATTATTAACCAACAAAGATTGCCACTGTGTAGATCTGGAGCAGGCGTTGGATATGCTGGGCTTCGACTACCAGCGTTGTGACGTCGAAGATAAGCCAATACTCGTAGAGCGATTCAATATCCGGCACTGTCCAACCTTGGTCGTGAATGATATTCGGGTAATACCTATAGATGATAACAATATAACTCATCTTAGAGAGTTACTGGTGGCTGAATAATTAAATTGTAATAGTCAGAAATTAAAAAACCAGATTTTATTTAATGGCAATAAAATTTACTTTTTAATGCTGATTTTGATCAATTATGATTCCTTTTAAAATTATAATATGTAATAGTTCAGTCTTGATCTGACAGTTACCCGTTTATTAAGGTAACTGTTAGTTTAGATCTGAGCTAGATTTTTTCTGCCCAAATCGATATCCCATCCAGCATTGTTTCATGTGGCGTACGACCGCAGCATTTCATACCTTGATGAGTTCCTTCATTGTTATAGTATTCGATCCATTCGTCCAGATCTTTTACAGTTCCTTCATAATCGAGTAGAGTTTTATCCTAAATGTGACTTGATAAAACTCATTAAAGATCGTTTTATTGAAGCATTCACAGATCCCTATTGTTTGAGTCGACATGGCTTTTCTTTTGCTGTTGTCGATGTCAGTAATTGCCAGATATAACTGATAAACATGATGCTCATCACGGCAACAATATTCCGTCCCTTTATCTGTTAATATGCACAACATAGGCAGGTCGTATTGTCCGAAGTAAGGTAAAACTTTATCATTAAGCATATCAGCTGCTGTGATGGGTGTTTTTGTTGTGTAGAGCTTTGCAAAGGCAATTTTATTGTAGGTATCAACACAGGTTTGCTGATAAATACGGCCAACACCCTTAAAATTGCCACGTAGAAGGTGTCCGGTGAGCTAAGCTAGCCTGAATGTTCTGTCTCAATTTCAACGCAGGCTTCATCATCATGATTTTTCTTTTCCAGTGCAGAGACCTGTGCGTCACTCAAAGCAATACCATCTTTAGCGGCCTTTTCTTCCAGTGCCTTCAGTCTTTTTTTTGATGTTTTCAAGATTGCTTCGTAGCCAGATAGAGTGCACACCGCTGCCTGAAAAAACACGCCTTTTCGACGTAATTCATTACTTGTACGCCGCTGTCCATGGACGGGTTGTTCAATTGCGTAAGTGATGACAGCCTGTTCGGTTTCCATATCAACACGATTTTTAACGTTGGGGCTTCTACGACTCATGTTGATCAGTAAATCAAGATTACCATCCGATACCAGCTCCTGGTAACGATAGAACGTATCCCGAGATACACCCATGACCTTACAGGATTTTGATACATTTCCTCGCTCTTCGGCTAAATTGAGTAAACCTGCTTTGTGTTTTATGATTGGATTGCTGATACGCAGCATTGAGAGTTATCTTTAAAGATTCGACACCTTTATCAAAACGGGTAACTCTCTTCTAGTCAAGCTGAAGTGTCGGATCAGGTCGGAACTAATACATGTTAGATAATAATTAAATTCTAATTTTGTGTTTTTAATAACGCTTTTATTTAATAGATCGATAACGAGTAAATTTAATAGCATCAAGTGTGTTAATTGTTACATATAAAATATGGTTTATTTATTATCTTTAACATATGTTTTTTTCAACGTATAAGCGGCCTGCTGAAGTAGTTGCATTTGTGAATATTATTAGTAGACAACTAGTTTTCGCGATAATTCTGACATTAGGTGCCACCAGTGTCATGTATTCGTGGTCTTTGCTACCCTGCTTAGGGGATTGTCTGAAAGGAAAGATAGAACAATCACATCTGCCTGGGGATATACTATCTAAAACCTTCTGGACAGAAGCAGATATTACGATCGGTAGCTGTGAAAACTGTGATGCCTGTGAAGATTATTATCACTCAAGCTCTAACTCACTATTGAATCTCGCGTCTAGTTTACATCCTGCTGAAAGCGGCATATTCATATCAAGCAATTACATTCAGCTCCTTGGGTACCTGCCTGACCCATACCGTTCTCCACCCGCATAAATTCTACTCCCTATTTAATTAGCTTTTAACTCTCTTAATCAATTAATTTGAGCTTCCGATGCATATTGCATTTGAATATCAATCCTATAAGTAGGAGATATGTTAGTGATTAGTTCTAAATATATCAAAAAAATAGTATCTGTATTTATTTTAATTTTATTGTTGTTTACGTCAGCCGCTTCTGCCCGCGACTGGTGGGGTGGTGGCGGTATGGAGGGGGGCGGTGCAAATGATAGTAGTGGAGGTGTTACTCGCTCAACAACTGCTACAGGAAACCCTAATTTCATCGGGCCGCATTTCTCCGGCTCTGAAAACTGTGCCAATTGCCATAATAATCTAAGTGATACATCGGGTAATGATGTGTCTATTATTGATGACTGGGAAACCAGCATGATGGCAAACTCAACCCGAGACCCATACTGGCGAGCTAAAGTTGCTTCCGAGCTTGACCGTGCACCACACTTAAGTGATGTGATTAACGACAAATGTTCACGTTGTCATGCGCCTATGGCGAATGTACAGGCCGAGCGAGATGGTGCGGTAAAAGTAATATTTGGTGACGGCTTCCTGAACCCATCTAATCCATATTTTGATGAAGCGATGGATGGGGTAAGTTGTACCTTATGCCACCAAATAGAAGATGATGGATTAATGGGGACACTGGAAGGCACTTCAGGTCATTACTCTATTTCGACTGCTACGGGTTCTAGTCGACCAGCCTATGGTCAGTTTACTAATGTAAGGACAGGAGAAATGCGTATGCGAGTAGGTTACACACCTCAGTATGCAGCGCATATATCAACTTCAGAAACCTGTGCAACCTGTCATGATTTAAAAACACCGTTTGTTGATTCCGATGGCAATGTTGCCAGTACAACCAAAGAAACTGAATTTGCAGAACAAATGCCGTTTACTGAGTGGAAGAACAGTGATTATGCAATGGGCGGTAGTAAAGAGGCAAGCTGTCAGGATTGTCACATGCCAAAAACAACAGCTCCGATTGCCAATTCCTGGATGAGTCGACGAAACCCACGTTCTGGATTTGCGGAGCACACTATGGTGGGCGCGAATACCGTGATGATTGATATTCTCAATAACAATCGTGAAGCATTAGGTGTCAGAGCACCATCTGCTGCCTTTGATCAGCGTATTGTAAATACCCGTGCTTTTCTTGAAACCTCTGCAGATATTGAAGTGCTATCAGCAAATGTAAGTAACGGGGAGTTAACTACAAATATTCGAGTAACGAATAACACGGGTCATAAGTTGCCAACCGCTTATCCATCACGACGTGCCTGGATTTACTTCGAAGTAAAACAAAATGGTACACCGATATTTGAGTCGGGTGCTATGAATGGCGATGGCAGTATTCAGGGTGTTGCAGTTGATGAAGACTTTACAACGTATGAGCCGCACTATGATGTCATAACATCAGCCGATCAGGTTCAAGTATATGAGCCCATCATGGGAGATACTGATGGTAATGTGAATCACGCCTTGTTACGTGGTGCGCAATACTTGAAGGATAACCGTATTCCACCTAGTGGATTTATCAAGCAAAATGCACCAGATGATGCTGCTGTATTTGGTTTAGCTTCGAGAGATTCTGACTTTGATGATGGTGGTGATACGGTGACTTATCGTATACCTGTAAGTAGTTCATCAGGTATTACGATTACAGCCAAACTGATGTATCAACCACAATCATTTGGTCATTTGAATGAGTTGTTCCAGGATGATCATTTGCCGCAAGTTGCTGAGTTTAAAGCGATGTTTGAGAGTAGAAATATTCTAGCGGAAACATTATCCGAAACATTTATAAATTTAAATTAACCTTTTAAAAAAATGCGATGTCAAATCTTATTTGACATCGCATTTATATTTAATGGTCAGTGTGTGATTACAAAAGATATAAAAAACTAACACTGATCATATTTGTATGCTTTTATCTCAAACTCGAGTGTTGAATGCCCGATTGATGATTTTAGTGGCATTGCTATGCTTTGTATCGCAATTAAGCGTACCTTCGCTTTCAATGCACAGGTGACTTTTGCTTCATACAGTAATAGCAGGTCTGGTTATTTATAAAGAGTAAGTACAATCAAGACGCGTTGTTTTTGAACTTCAGATAAAACACTCTCCATATCGCCAATTAGCATGTTATATCTCATTGGTATATTTAGTATATCGTCATATACAGCTGCCTGCTTTGCACAGTTTTTTATTAACTCATAATCTGGTTGTGATTAATAAAATAGATATTTTAAAAGCATCTATTAAATAATATTGATAAACAGTGCGACTCTCTTCAGTCACAATTAATTATTTGGTCAGTCCAGATTTAGCTACAAAAGGTTTCTCCTTTGTTATCAGGAATAATGCGGTAAATTAGGGCCACTTATTTGAGATACCTAACTATCCTTGTAGGTACCTGAATACAGTGGCCAGTTAACGATCATTGGGATGAAAAAACCAGGGTGAAGCGTACAAAAACAAAGCGCCACTAGTTGAATAAAACGCTCTTAACTAATATATAACTGGCAACAAACACTAAAAAAACGCCAAAGCCACGTTTAAGTAAGCTTGCGGGTAAACGATGACTCAATTGACTACCAACCACGCTGCCAATAATTGCAATAGCAGTAAAGCTTGCCATCATTGTGTAATCAATAGAGACAGCACCCGCATAACCTGCAAAACCTGCAAATGATTTAAGAGCAACGATACTTAAAGATGTACCCACCGCTTTTTTCATGGAAAGGTCAGACAATAACACCAGGGCAGGTACAATTAAAAAACCACCGCCAACACCTACGATACCCGTTAGAATACCGACAGCAATACCATGTATGGCAATATGCTTATATTCAAGATCATCACAGTGTCCATCAGGGCAATCAGCTACAGCTGCACCAACGGATTTATGTTGTGGCTGTGGTTTTAACATCTTCCAGGCAGCAGCATACATAACGAGCGAAAATATTCCAAGCTGGATGATAACAGGCGTTATAACACCCACTAATGCACCCGCATAAGTTCCCAGAACACCAAACACGCCAAAAATGGCTGTGATTTTTAAGTTAACGTTTCCATGACGCCAGTGTTGCAAAGCTGTAATCGTAGCTGTCACAGCTACGATTCCCAGGCTCATCGCAATAGCTGCCTTGGGCTCTACATTGAGTAAGTAAAGTAATGCTGGCATGGTTATAATAGAACCGCCACTGCCAAAAACGCCAAGTAAGATGCCTGTTGCAAGGCCCGCGATAATGATAGAAATTGACATGAAAATCTCCTTTGATCGTAGTGGTTAGTCACCCGTTAACTGGACATATTCTAGTATTCTATTAAATAGTAGAATGGTAGAATAGCAGTAATAAACTAAAGGTCAAGCTAATACTGATTAATTTATGACTAAAAACTGATCTAGGGACTGCAGCATCAGCTTATACAGTGTTAATTAGTTTAAGAAGTGCGCTACAGAGTTAATGTCGTATCTAGATAAATTAGTTATCTATATGGATTTAATAGATTTAATGGGTGTATATCGCTGGTGTCATTGCACATCTCTAGAGAGAGTGTATGACATTGTTAAAGGACCATAATTGCGGCACTTTTACTGACCTAGTCTAATATAACTTCCATGAAAAAAGAGTTTTCACAGCGACCAGGACTCATAAAAGCTTAAAAATCAGGGATGGCCATCTTAAACACTATTTCCAGCTATAAAATTATCAGGTGTTACACTGAATTATTAAACTAAAAACGTCGCTTCATAGATGGCTACTGGCGTATTTAATTTGAGATAACTTTTGCTCCATAGCCGGCATCTTCTACAACCTTAATCAGCTGTTCGGGTGATGTTTCCTCATCGTCATATTTTATAATTGCATGATACGGGCTGCGGGTTACGGCTACATCATCAACCCCATCACTCATATCCAGTGCCGAACGAACTGTTACTGGGCACATCGCACAATACATGCCTAATAGCTCCAGGGTGACGCTTCGCTCTGCGGCACTCGCATTGTGTAAGAAAAATATTGTAAAAATTAAAAGTAATTTCTTCATAAAACACCTTAACTAATTTAATAAAAAATAGGGTAAAACTTCGGGTAAAAGGAAAACAATAGACGCAGAGCAAAGTACAAACCAGAATGTAATACGTAATATTTTCTGATAGCGGGGATTTGCACAGAGAGAGCCTATCGCACAGGATTTTTTTGGCCGATAAAGTTGATAACCATTCCATGCGAGTAACAGGTAGGTGCCAACAATAAGATAAGGCTTGACAGGGTAGAGTAAACCTAAGGTCGACACCCATGCACCACCAATACCAAGCAGAACCAGTACGAGTGGCCCAAGACAACATACGGAAGCCAGTAAAGCAGTGAAACCACCTGCGATTAATCCGGCTTTTACTTGTTTTTCTTCAGTAATCATTCTTTTTTATTCTTAACTTTTATTGTTGAAATAATCGCGTTGTATGCGTTATCTAGTTTTAAATAACCTGCATTATGCAAATTGTGCTTTATGTTTTGAGTGATCTAAATAATTTATTGAATCAGATTTTTTTAATGTGCTTAAAACGCTATGACCTGGTCACTACTCTTAACCCATGAGGCCATTGCTTTCATGGAACCGCGCTCAACACCATTGATTATGCAGTCTTCATTCAATGAATACTGATCCAGTGCCTTGCCACAAGCTTGCACCTTCAGCCCACACTTGATGAGTTCCCCAAGTAATTTTTCCAGGTTTGCAGCACCTTCAGGCAAATCATGTTCCTTACGCCCTACTTCAACACCCTTATCAAGTAAATGAATTTGAACATTCATATCTTCAGTGAGTGCGGCACCAGCAAAACGTAATGCATCCCAGGCTTTGTTGTTTGATTGGTAGGGATGGTCTTGAATAATAATGGTGATCGTTGACATACTTTATCTCCTGTTCTAATGATTAAATATTTCATGATTTATTTCACAATTGGGAATTCATTTTTTATCCAGTCGGTCATGCCCATGCGTGCGACATGTACATCCGCGAAACCTTTTTGAGATAACAGCTGTGCCGCACTGGCAGATTTTCGATCAGTGCGACAAATAGTGATGACTGTTTTTTCTAAATAGTCATTCAGTTCATCAATACGTTTTTCGAGTTCTTCCAGTGGAACTAAAGTGGAATTTTCAATATGACCCTGTTCACCGACATAATCTTCAGCTGTGCGTACGTCGAGTAGTAAAAAATCCTCATTAGAATCTATTCGTTGCTTCAACTCAGGAATGCTTATCATTGAACCTTTGCGTAAATTACCAATAAGATGAGGCAAGAAAGACACAGCAGCCAGCAAGGCTAATGCAAGTAAGATTTTTTGTATTAATCCATCACCACCTGTCGCAGCTTCACGCCCGATATAACCTAAATAGGTATAGGCAATGGCGCCTGGCAACATACAGATATAGGTAGCAATACTGTATTGACTAAAACTTATACGCGTTAAACCCAGGGCGTAATTTAATAAGTTAAAAGGGAATAAAGGTACAAGTCGCGTAAAGGCAACAAAACGCCAGCCTTCATTTTCGACACCATTAATGAGTTGCTTCATGCGGCCGCCGGTTTTCCGAGTTACCCAGTCGGACGCCAGATAGCGTGCAACTAAAAACGACAACATGGCGCCGATGGTTGCGGCTGTTAAATTGTATACTGTTCCCCAGTAGGGTCCAAACAGGGCACCGCCCAATAGTGTAAGCACCGAACCGGGTAGAAAAAACACGGTGCCAATGGCATAGACCAGCATAAATACCAGAGGTGCGCCAGTACCTGCATCTTTTACCAGGGCTTCAAGCTGAGTAGAGTCTAAATGATCGCGATACATTATGGCCATAGCAATACCTAGGGTGAGTACCAGAAATATTGAAATACGCATTACGTTACTTTTCATTCTCTTCTCTCCATTCACGACGATTAATGGCATAGCCGGAAACTTTGCCTATGAATGGCATCGCTAACATGCCAGTAATCCAGCTGGCCTGTTTAGTTTCACGGAATGTACGGATACCAATGGTCATACCCTGATGCCCCTTACGAGGCTGATCGCGATAAGTACCAAACAGACG